>JADEYI010000530.1_pt1 | contig 50171 bp, 67 predicted proteins | sample 8542331 | NCBI WGS metagenome assembly JADEYI01 (sample SAMN16510988, study PRJNA670497) | mine drainage metagenome | isolation source: biofilm near Copperflume 1 | place: Germany: Marsberg coppermine Kilianstollen | collected 2018-02 | reverse complement strand
CTTAAGGGGTAAAGGAAGTGGGGCAGTCACCTGCATGGGGAAGAGGCCCTGCCAGGAGAAGAAGAAGGATGCGCACGAGGTCGGGTTGATGAACCACAGGAATACGCACGTCAGAATCGCCACTGCAAACGCAGTGATGGTCCGAGACGCCTGCCACACAACAAAATAATACCGGCCTTGGTATAATGCTTTTAGGGTTGTCCTGAAAAGAGACAACCCCACAAAGTGTGGACACAGGTAGCGCTGTGCTCTGGGTGCCTCACTTCAAGCAAAGGCGCCAATCGATGCATATATGATTAGCATGCCTATTCACATTTGAGAACCCCTCAGGTTCCCTCGAGTCAAGAATCTCTCAGATCATCTGACAGCATGAGCACAGTCTGGCATGCCTTTCAGTATACAAGTCGTCTCCAAGAAAGTGTGAGATTGTCAGGTGAAGTGAAAACACAGCACTTTCAGCCTGGCCAGATCATTGCCAAGATCACAGCACACAATATGTTCACACAGTGGTGCATGGTGCTGCAACGACCAGCATGGCATGCACATAAGAACAAAACTCCCCTCTGCAAATAAGATACAGTTCTTCAAGCACCGTGGAAAACGCAGCACCTGCAGCCTGACAAGCATGCAGAATTTCATCCATTAGATGCTTTCTTCGGTAAATATGATTGAGCCTATCAGAGAAATTGCTTGGATCTGACGAGTCCAACAAGTGGTAGGATTGTGGCATCCTCCAACTGCAGCTTGTCTGCAGGACGCACCTTGGCTCTTGGCAGGAAAAAATGGAAGGTGTATATTGCCTAGCTATCGGAATAAAAATTTCAGAATATATTCGTATTTCAGTACATGCCGGGCGATCTGGTGGGGGGAGCTCACCAATTGTGTATCACCTCACCTTATTGGACTGCTAAAGATGTTACTAATGAGCGATATAAGAATATCAGAGGAAGCTGAGAGAGTGCAGCACCTGTAGCCTGACGAGCACGTTGCCGACCCGGAATGAGTTGTAGGGGCGCGAGCGAAGTAGCACAAACCCCCGGTGAAGGTAGTAGACGTACAGTAACAGGTACACCGTCATCATCACGCCCCCGGAGAACGTGGCGATCTTAGTAAAGCTGCACACATCAAAATTTTTGATCAACCCCTGAAAAAAGTTTACTCGCACATGTCACAGACACTTAGTCCAACCCATAGAGAACTATAATCTGCTCATGTCACAGACACTTGGTCAAGCCCTAGAGAATCCAAATTTCACATTCACCCAGGCATGCAGGGAACCAGGTGACAATGACGGCCCCTAAAAGGTTGACCACCGTTTGGTAGGGTCAGATGACTCGTTTTTCGGATTTCGACACTTTGTAATTGATCATGTGCCGTAATAAGGAAGTCAGGAGCTTACTGGGGGGGACTGCAGCTGTAGCGCCACGAGCGGCAGTCGCCCTCGTTCGAAAGAGTGATGTACCGCTTCTCAGCATCTGCATGACGATAAGACTTGCTTCTTCATGCATAAGATCCAAAAATTGTAAGGTGCAGGATTTCAAGGGAACAAAAAGCCCTAAATATCCACAAAAAAGTTAGATTCACAAAACCCCATCAGAAAGGCAGCGGTGTCAAAGTCCTCTGCGATTGCGCCACATTTTTCCGTGTAATAAAATTATCTAATGAATGGCAAAACTGTAGCGATGTGAAATGGCAAGAAAAACTTTGTGGAGGAACTCACAGAATGGAGAGAAGATGTCTGTCAGCTCCAGAACGTAGGGGATCTCAAAGATGGCCCTGCAACCACAGGGGTTCACTCAAAGCAAGATTTTTTTGGCATGCTATGCTTCCTTGGCAATCTTGTCTTTTAAGGCCAACGCCAGCAAACCAGGCCTTGCTATCAGACCGTCCTTTGCATGCATCACCAAACACATGCAAAGGCCGCGACAGCTGTGCTCAAGTTTCAAGTGCTAGATTGGTTACGTTCAAGTTCTGTACTGAATTCTAAAGAGCTGCTCACCAGAGGATGAGTTTGGGGCTGTGTGTTTGCCACTGTGGAGCATCTAATACAATGGCATCCGCTCTGCCTCCAAGCAACCTCCCTGCACGACATATATGACCTTGCTGAGATCATTGACACTATCCACCTCATTCCGAGCTGTCCAATGAAATATTCTAGAGTTAGCATAGGCTGCACTTGCAAAAGACTGGTTGTCTGAGTTTGAGTCAGGCCTAAAATGTGAGCGGAGGGGGCATGCAAGAGCAGGTCTCAAAACTGCTGAATAAGTGCTCATAATGGGAGCATAATAATAAGTGCACCCCTTTTTTGGGGGGGGGTTTGGGTTTTGGGTTATGGGTTTAAAATAATAATAAGTGCACCTTTCTTGTCGGCCCAGGGGTTTGTGTTGTGGCCCGTGATGACAAATATGATCATCATCTGCAGCACACACGTCACTTCAGCGCTCACTCGATAACTTGTTAAAATGCGCACATCCAGAGAAGTCCTGCATGACTACAATGCTTTCGTATTCAGGGAACCCTGCGAGAACATCAGCCATTCTCATGCAAGGCTGCTTTGACCGCCAACACTAAATAGAGTGCAGAGTGCAGATTTAAAAGTTTGCGCTGTTGGACAGGAAGGGTTGGGCACAGCTCAAGCTTTGAACATTACCAGCCAACCAAACATGCATGAAGACAGATAAGATATTTAAGAGCCCCAGTGGCCTCGTGGGTTTCGCATTGGCTGCCACCGCAGAGCAGACCCAAAGAGTTCAGGCATTTTTTCAAGAACAAACTTTTCGATTCTAATCTTAGGGTTTAGGGTTGAGAGACTGCAGACGACTATCAACGAGTAATTTAGCGACCCCTGGCGGCGATGGAGAAAGGGGAAATAACCCACCAGGTTGAGAGTGCTCCAGCGGATGATGCCACAGATCGCTACAAATTTGCCGAACCAGGCGCAGTCGTGGGACAGTGTCCATGCATTCGGCGCCAGCCATGTCACCTCCTGAATCAGCTGCGCATCAGAGAACAAATATGATTTGAATGTGCAAAAATATACAATTCTGGGAAAAGCAAGGCAGGGAGGGCCGAATACATTCTGCAGTGCTGCTTTCTTAGAGAGGGTAGCTAGCGAAATTTACTGCCCCTTGACGTACACGAGGGGCATTCATATAAGCAATCCTTGATTGCTTGCAGCGAAGCACTTTGCATTGGATTTTCTTGTCTAAGAGCAGCAAGAGAAAGGAGACTGCATAATTGGAGTGAGGCCATAATGACTCACCATCGCAATGCCCTGTATCCAGTAGATGCGGCACATGGTCAGCCGCCGTGGTGACCTGCAAATTGAAGGCACCATATTAATTAGATTGGACTTCATACTACAGAGCAGACCATCAAATATATGCCGTGCTCTCTGTCATGTTCTTCGCACTGTGACAGCATTGCGTGTCTCCAGACGCATGGAGAAAATAGTAAACAGTACTCGGAGAGGCGAGTATGAATTGGAGTTGATGGGCGCTTACAGCATGACAGTGGCCAACCCCAAGAGGCCCATATTCTACAGTTTCAAAGAACCGTTTTGAAAAAAAGAAAGAAGTATCAAAGGTCAAGGCCAAAGTTTTTGAATGGCTCACCAGCGCATGTTCCTTGTGTGGCAGACAATACGGCGGTAGGTGAAGTGGGTGACAATTGTGACTGTTAGACCGATGATAAGAGCCGCTGCAATGAGGTTCATGTACTCCAGCGCAGTGCTGCGGAAGAGGAAGGAATCATCCTGCACAGAAATACACACAAATGAACATGATGCATAAATGGAAATTGCTTTGTTGCAAGGGGCTGGAGCTTTACCACACAGATGCAATAGAATTTTTATTACCACAGTATTCTCAGTGCTGCACCGTTGAAGACCGATATTATCCCATTGGGGATAAATACGGGGAAGTAAAGCACGGTCTGCATTGGTCTAGACAGGGCTTGTAACCTGACCATGCATTGAAGGCTCCATAAGCTAGACTGCTCAACAGGACACCACCTCTGATGACAATCAGAAAATTGCATACATGGCAGGCAATTCGTGGACATTTTTGTCTCGAGCAGTGCATCACTCAACATGCATGAAGTCTATGTGGATGTAGTGGAGATGAGCGCACCACAATGGATCGGCTGATGATGAGAAGGATGATGAAGGCTGTGATTCCCACCAGCAGAGACAGCAGCACAAACGCTGCCGTCACTCGCAGCTGTCTCGCGGATTCAAATTCAAATCGCAGCACCCTGCAACAAGCAAAACCCATTGCCTCTCAGCAATGCTGCAAACAGCCCTCTCTTTCCTTGCACAGCACGGCAAAAGAGCCTCCACTGCTGAAGATTGAAGCTGTGAATTGCTGTGAAATACATACTGGAAGGCACAGCTTGGGTGGCTTCCATTTGGTTTCCCAGATGTGCACTGTGTTTGGACATCCCCCGAGCTTACAATCTCGCCATGCTATCAATGCTTTTGAGGGGTGCGTGTGTACTAATAAGGACTGGCCCCTAGAAAGTAGGGTGTACAGAGCAGGAATGGCCCAGGGAAAGGGGCGTACACATCTACGTTGGGGTCAAAATTACTGTTCACGCTAAAGCCGCCCATGAAGTCCACTTCCTCGTCCTCGCTGGCGGCTGAGCTGGCGCCATCGCATTCACCACCCTTCTCGACATCCCAAACCCCTTCCCTGTACGCTGTATCTCGTCCTTCCACCCTCTGACCCTTGCCGTGCAGCAGCGCGTCGTTCACATCCGCGTTCAGCCGCCGCACTCGGCCGCTTCGGTCCTCTTCCATGACGGCGCTGTGACCAATCGGTGGAGAGGTAATGCCCTCCGAGACCGGCATTAGAGACTGGAAAGAGTCATCGGCTGCTGCTGCGCGCTGGGATGCTACCTGCTGCGGCTCATGCTCTGGCCAGGAAGGCATATTTGACGGTGAGGAGCCCGGCTGTGGCTGTGAAGTGCAGTGCTGCTGCAGGGGCTCACTTCCTGGCAAGTCATCAGGTCAGAAGTCAGGGATATTGGAAGCACTTGAAAGCACCCAATAGGTGCAAGGACTCTTGAGCTACTTTCTCATTCCAAGAGTGGAAGGCTTTTCAAATAGTGGTACGCGCATGCAGGGTAGGTCCGATGGTTGCACAAACTGGGAAAGTAAGCGCCAACGGTGGTTGAGTTTCACCTGAGGGCCAGCCATCGGGCTTCGTTTCCAGGGATGGAGCTGGCAGATCGGCAGTGAGGTGATCTGTAGAGGTCTTCGCTGGGATGTTCAGGGCCCCACTTCCCTTGACTGGTTCCGATTTGCTAAATTCCGAGTCTGCAGCCCTCATCGCGATGCATTCTGGGGCTTTCTAGCAATAGAAGGGCTTAGTGAGCTTTCACAGCTCAAGTAAGAAGGGCTGTCTGACCAAGTCCTGTCGGCTCCTTCTTGATCAGCGCGGCCTTGTTGACTTGCATCCACTAAATAGAAAACATTCATCTTTTCCATCGCATCTGAAACCACATGCATTGCCGTATACTGTCAGATGACTTACACGGGTATTTCTAGCTACAAGACGGAAGCACCCTGTTGGGCGCGGCGAATACCCGTCAGCTGTGCCGGGACAATCGATGACTTCAACGACAAGAGAAAAACTTTATGAGAAGTCGAGATCACTAGAACAGATCGCCCCCTGAGCCCAGATCTTGGAAATCGAAAGCCGAGTAGAGCCGAGCAGGCCTCGGAGTCGCCGTCGAACCGAGTGGCTGGTTCGTCAGGTCTCTAGCTACCGGCAGCTTCGCACCTGGAAGTTGCATTGCTTGCACTTCAGGTGGTAGGAAGGGGGGAAGTGCACTTCAGGTGGGAGGGAGGGGGGAAGGGTAAAAACTAGGATCATTCTGCCTGGGATGGTCACCAAGGTCTCGTTTTGAGATACTGTTGAAGTGTAGAGTTGTCAACGGAGTTACTTGCAATTCACCCTTCCTAGGCTCATATAATAATCAGAGTGAAAGACGAGATCTAGGAAAGCTTCTGAGGCCGTGACGTCCCCATTCAGCTCACTGAATCAAAAGCGCAACTGTATCTAATACCCACGGAGAGGGATCTCGTGTCAAACCAGATGGTGCGAGCCCTTCAGAATTTCCTTGGACGCCTGGATCTCACTTAAACGACATTTTTATGATGATGATGCAAGATAAGTCTGCTTCCATTTGGTCAGTTAAGGCTCTATCTTGCGGTCGAACTGGTGACTTCCATTGCGTAGGCAATTGTTGCAACGACCCAGCAGTCCAGGTTCCACAAGGAGACTTTGGAGAATGCTGCGGAGGATGTCGATTTGAAGACCCTGAGCCTCACGGTCGGCGACGAAGAGCTGCTCACAGACGCCAACCTGCGCCTGTTCTCAGGGGTGCACTATGGCCTTGTTGGGGCGAATGGCGTGGGCAAGTGCGAGCCTCTCCGCCCAAGAACGCAGTCCTCACACCTTGTGCAGCATCCATGAGCTCAATAACACTCCAGGCAAAACATTTGCGTCGTCCTGGGCAGGTATTGGTTCGTGTTCTGCAGGCCTTCTGAGATGGTGGCAATGTTGTGGTTGCAGGTCCACCCTGCTGAAGGCGATCGGGAGGGGTCTGGTGGTGGGCTTCCCCAGGACCATAAGGGCGCTGTACGTGGACCAACTGGAGGTTTCCGAGGAGTGTTCCAGTGTGCTGGAAGTTGTTATGAGCGCTGACAAGGAAGTTGTGCTCTGGCGCAGACAGGCGCAGCAGCTGCAGGTGCAGTCCCCCCACACGGTTGCTTCACGTACTATCACACCTTTCTACTCTCCTCCTTCCCTGTATTGGACTGGCCCTATGCGTTAGGGGGCAACAATACAGCATACAACACACTGCAACAGCTAGTTGAGCCGGGCACATGTATCTGCACTCGGTAAATGTCACCTCTGTGGGGTTCAACTTCTGGTTTTGAGATGTGCGCTGCTGTGTTGCGCAGGAGGCGCTGCAAGCGGAGGACCCGGGGCAGGCGGTGGCGGCGGTTAAGGCTGTGAAGATCTCCGAAGCGCGCGCAGGTCATCCATTACTCTTCACCGGCTTTTTCTGATATGTAATTAGTGACCAATGATTGCCTTTAGACCTAATTTGAAGCAATGCATCCCAATTAAATACCTGAAGAGGCCCCTAACCGAGCCCAGAGCCCTAATAAACAAATCCCCTAACCCTGAGCTGAAAGGGTGAGGAAAATTGTAAATGGGGCGCGCAGGGGTTGAGGAAGCGCGGTTGATCAATGACCTGCGCAGCGGTGCGCGAGGGAATGAGGCACGACAACAGCTGCTGGATCTAGAGGCGAGGTGTGGCAAATAGCCAACATCAGCGGTTTGTTGTCACCCAGGAATGATACAGACAACCAAAGACGTGTAGAGACGGCAATGTCGACACGTGTTGATGTTGATCTGGTTTAGAAGGCACAGATGCTAGATTTGGAGGGGGAAGGCATATAATATATGCCACAGCTGGTATGGAGGGCCTCTGCAGTTTGAGTATATCAGCACCACGTTTCCACCTTGTGAATTTTCTGAACACGGTCCTGGGGCATTCCCTTGCAAGAGCCAAGGCAGCTTTGCCAGCGAGAGTGAAAAATAACTTGCACGGCACTAGTGCTGTGATGAGGAGCACGTGGGCATGTGTGCGCAGGTGCACCAAGGCGGAGGCGGCGGCCGAGCGGAAACCGAGCGCGCGCGAGCTCGAAGCTGCGCCGGCAGCTGCACAGGAGCTTCTGGAGGGGCTGCTCGAGAGCCTGAGCATTGCCGACGCCGACGCGGCCGAGGGCAAGGCGCGGCGCATTTTGCGCGGGCTCGGGTTCGCCTCCCGGCAAACGGACGGCCCCGTCTCGCAGCTGTCTGGTGGGTGATAGCTACGCAACATACACCCCATGAGGGGACTTTAGTTTTTCGGGGTGAAACTGCCCTGTATCTCTTGTCATTTGGTGGCCTCACCGCAGGGCGTTTGAAAAGGAGTAGATCATGTCTGGGAAGCACTTGAGTGCCGGTAATTGCAAGGCACTTCCAGCAGGCATTATGCATTCGACAAGGTGGTAAAGAGATTCCTTTGCGTGCAATGCAGGCGGCTGGCGCGTGCGCACAGCTTTGGCGCAGGCCCTCTTTGTGGAGCCAGACCTGCTCCTGCTGGTGCGTGTCTCCTCTAAACAAGACAGCATGCGGGTTTCAGAATGGGAATAAAAAGTTGACTGCGGCCGTGGTATTGTACACAGGTGTACGTGGCTACTTGAGGCCTATTTACTGGTGGAAGACGATTGATTTCTGTCTTGTAAATCTGCAGGATGAGCCGACAAATGCCTTGGACCTGCCTAGCATCCTCTGGCTGCAGGTTTGAGGGCTACCCAAATTGCTTGCAGCGCTGTCTCTTGGCATTCAAGCCAATCCCATGTGTCAGACTGCACAGCACATGCTTTTCTAAGAGATCATATCTGCTTTCTCAGTGCATCTCATTAAACATCTTCCTGCTTGAAAGAAGCACGTTAATCTGTATCTGATCTCATGGTCTTGCTGCATGCATGCTCTTTGATGTCACTGTCTAAGTTTTGCTTTGACGGATGCTGCAGAGCTATTTGAAGTCGCTTGATGCGACAACTATTGTCGTCGTCTCCCACGATCGAGCCTTCCTGGATGCCGTAGCTAACGAGATTATTGTCTTCCGCCACAAGCGCCTCGCCTACCACGTTGGCAACTACTCAGGTGCCTCAGGATCACATGGATGCCAGCTATGGTCCATTAAAGCCATCCTTGCCTCTACATATCGCTCTTGAAAGGACAATTCCTTTTCAAGGCATCAACGGCTAGTACATGCTTCTTCCATGGAGATGACTGCCGACCTAATAAGAAAGCTAGAAGGGCAACTTTGCTAGGCTGATGCTTTGGTGATGGCTCATAATTTCAGATTCTTGCAGAGCAGAGTACGACTGACAATGCATGCCTTGTGGCGCCAGAGTTCGTGCAGAACACCGAGGAGAAGCAGCTGCACCTGGCGCGTCTGCAGGACGGCATCGACCGCAAGAAAGCCCACATCGAGAAAACCATCCAGGTAATTGTCTGGTCCAAATACCTCACTCCAAGCTGAACAGGCAGAGGTTGCATGCAGATCTTCTGTCTAGTCGGATGCGTGGTGGAAGAGGCACACAGATGCCTTGACATCAGACAGATGCCGGGGGTCCATCAAGAATGGCAGTATCAAGTCGTTTTCATCTATCAGGATCTCGCCATGGAAAAGGATGCCCAAAAGGCCTCCAATAGCTCTGCCTCTGATCAAGTAAAGCATGATGAGTTTGATCCTGGCTCAGAATGAACGCTGGCGGTAGGCTTTGACACATGCAAGTCAAACGGGGGTATATTCGTAATCGTCAGGATTGCTGACCACGTCATTGATGGTTATCACTGTGTCGTCGCTGAAAACCTTTGTTGTGTGGCAGACGAACGAGGCGGCGGCAAAGAGGTCTGGCGACGACAAGAAGTTGCAGATGGTGGCCTCGCGCAAAAAGAAGCTGGAGGAGCGCCTGGGGCAGGAGAAAAACGACAAGGGGCACCGATTCAGCCGCAACAAGTGCGCAGCCGCCGCTGCACTATGGCCCCCTCAGATTGATTACCCCATTCTGTGGATCATGTGCAGTTGCGCTTGTCTTTGGCACAAGTTTGTAAGATCTGGGGAGCACACTGCGGGAGAAAATCCTGGGGATTAGCTCGTCTGTAGATTTGAGTAACAGAAATCTCTGCTCATGGTAGGGTTGTGTGCACAGAGATCATGAGCATGAGGGCAGGAACCTCTGGGGTTACCCTACCTCTGATTCAAACAGCCCACCTGAGCTCCATTGTCTGCGGAGTGAAAAGCTGAGGACCTTGGTTGTGTCGGCGCAGGGACATGGGCGGGTATCACTTGAAGAGCCGCAAGGATGTGGAGCTGGACGCACCCGACGCGGCAGCTGCCTGGAAGCTTCCCGAGCCGGGGCAGCTGCGCACGCGTGGGCCGCTGCTGCAGCTGGAGGCCGTTTCGTTCGCGTACCCCGCGACCGATTCGAATTCAAATTCGAACTCGACGCCCGTGGAAGGGCAGCCTGATTTGGCGGGCGCGGCAGGGAACGCCCCAAGACCTTCGCCCGCGCGCAGGAAACCCGTCCTGACCAACATCACGCTCTGCGTGGAACAGGCATGACTTTATGATCTGGTGCTCTCAATTTTGATCTGCAAATGCAGCTTTGCACAGCAGCAGCAGCAGCGGTCCACATAGACACCGCAGCTTGATGAGTTCATTTGATGCAGTTATCTGTAGTTGTGTGCACCTCCTGATCGTCACAAGACGCTGGATGTCAATCCCGGTGCTTTTGCCTTCTTCCAATTGCAATGAATTCTTATATTCTGAACAGTCTTTCTGATATCCTGCAAAATATGAACAATGTACAGGGCTGAAGGGTGGGCGCATGCATGCGCAGGGCAGCCGCATAGCTCTGGTGGGCGCGAATGGGCAGGGCAAGTCGACCTTAGTAAAGCTGATGCTGGGGGAGCTGAGTCCAGTCAGCGGGTCCGTGCAGCGGCACCCCCAGGCCAAATTTGGCGTCTTTGCGCAGGACAACGTGGAGCGCTTAGTCATCGGCAGGGGACAAATCAGCGCGCTCGCGCACATGAAGGAGCTGCACCCGGACGGTAAGAGCCTGACCCTGATCTGTAAACTCTAATTATTTATATTCCTTGATGCAAACTTATACAAACCTGGAATCGTCAGAGAGTCTTTGGCAGCTACCTCGCGCCTGATATTTCAACTCCCTCAAACCCCATTCTCATTCTCCTGGACCCTAGAAACGAGAATGAGTTGCTCTTCGAAAGGATCTGCATGATCTGTTATGCAGGAATGATGGGTACCAAAGTGCTGTAGTGCAAGTTTGTTTTGTGAGCATCAGCATGGCGTGGGGATCTATTAAATGCGCAGCCCTGATCAGCAGCCTTCATGACTGCGTTATGCTACAATATTGCAGCAAGGAAGTCATGGGTACACGCGACAGCTGCTGTCTTGTTGTACACTGCCTGGCAGCTTGACAAGCAAGCTGTCTACTACTACAGTCTCAGCTTGACAGCAGCTGCTGCTTGGCCCCTGCAGAGAAGGAATGGGGGCTCAAGAACCGTCTGGGCTCCTTTGGTATCAGAGGGCCCCCTGCACCTCAGCCGATGCTCAGCATCAACTTTCACACAGTCCTGCTATTGACAGCACTGTGTGCTTTGACCCATGTAGTGAAGGAGCAGGAGCTGAGGAATCACCTGGGATCTTTCGGCATCAAAGGAGCCCTAGCGACTCAGCCGATGCGCAGTCTGTCGGGCGGCCAGGCCGTGCGCGTGGGACTGGCGGCTGTGGCCTTTGCTTCGCCGCAGCTTCTAGTGCTGGTGACTCACTCCTCACCTCACCCTCACGTCACCCCTTGTGTAATCCAGCGCCTGGTCTGGCACCCCCTCCGCTGCCATGCCTTCCTCCTCTACGCGTCAGCTTGCTCTGTTTGGTTGTATGCTGAATGCTGACTCTGCGGACCAGTGTCGGGCATTGAATGAGCCCTAGCTTGGCTAAAATAAATGGAAAGTGAAAAGGCAGACTGACTGTGTTCAAGGAAGAAAGACTTACCCTGAATGCTGCTTTACGTGGACGCATGTGCTCTGCGCGCAGTCATGCAGGAGTAAACAAGCCCAAGAATTACTGTCATAGAGTGGCAGGCCGGGGATTTGAGGCTACTATGTAGTTCAAATTCGATTGTGAATTGCTGGGTGGTCTGTGTGCAGGATGAGCCGACTGCACACTTGGACATGCAGTCGATAGGCAGCCTTATGGCCTGCCTGCAAGCCTACTCTGGCGCGCTCGTGCTCGTCTCCCATGACCAACACTTTGTCGCCAGCGTTGCCTCCCAGGTCAGCACTCACCATCGATCGAGCTGATCGCACTCTTCTGAGTGCAAGCAAAGATTCCTTTTTGTATGCATGCCAACCATGCAATGCACCCTGCTCCTATAGATGGCTACCGTGCAGATTGCTGCATGACTCATCCTCATGCCGCCAAAGATGTAGATGTGCTTGCCATGCACAAAGGTGGCATGGCCCCAACGAGCTGGCGGTCCCCTGGTGCCTGTGTGTCAGCATCTGATAATGTGAAATATTATTGCTCAACGAGAAGAGGGGATTGCCTGCAAAACCATACGATAGTAAAGGGCAAGAACGAGGGTTCATCGCTTTGACTGCACACTTTCTGAATGTTGTAGCAGCTTCTGACAAGCTGAGGGCCTTAAGGCTCAGGCAGTCATGCTGAGGCTCATCAGTTCTTCTGGCGTTGGGAGTCAAGCAGTGTCAGTGAGAGCATCACATCTAAATGATGATACTGGTGGCTAGGAGTGTGTGTTGTGATTGTTCAGGTGTATCTCGTGGAGAAGGCTTCTCTGCGCTTGCTGGAGGGTGGGGTCAAGGACTATGTCAAGGAGATCAGGAAGAAGCTGCGCAGCAGCCAATAATCATCACTGCCCCTGAATTATTGATTTAAAATCCCCTGATCAATATCTAATTTACCAGCTTTCCGTGCGCATCCCCTCAACAGCAGTTTCATATTGGCCAGAACTTCTCTTGGGGCGCTGGCATGGAATATTTTGAGCCAATGCCAGCAGCGGTGATTACAAAAGTGCCCCAGGGGATCCCCTTGATCAAGGCATGATTGCTTGAGGGTCTTGATATAAGCATCAGAAGCTGGAAAAGAACATCGAGTAATCTCTCGTAGCTCAGCTATATGTATAATCACAGGTGTCCAGGTAGTAGAAAGGTGTTCAAGTAGTGAAGTACATTAAAAAAGTTCCCTCTGCAATACAACAATTTACAATTTTCATGATGAGACGAACAATGGAAAAGTATCTGTAGATATCTTAAGAATTATGTTGATGTGCAGATACCTTTTACCGATAGTCTTGGACCTCCACAGAGTGCCCAAAATTTTAGAGTTGAAAAGAACATGAATATATATATATATACAGGGTCTGATAGGTAGCTGCTGTTGAGCTGCCCACTGCAAATTGTGGTTGCTCAAATCAAATCTTACGTCTAAAAGAATGCATCGCAACCCCAGTATATCCTGTTCTAGCACAATGCGGTGTTTTGGCACATTGTCATAAATTGAACCCCGCAGAATATACAGCGACGCATGTTATTTCTGCTCTCCAGGGGTAGCAACAATTACAGAGATAAATTCTGATGGTCAGAAAGTAGATGGCTCAATAAATCATGCTGGCGCTGCTGCCGCAGCTAAAAAATGCAAACACATATTTGTTAACTATGGCCAGGAAGATCTCTTGATGCTCCAGCTCACATGTTCCAGTTGAGTGGCTCTTCAAGTGGCTGGTACACTGACTTGGTCTGCATCATACACAGCACTTGGTTAGTTTCCCACCCTAAGCCCTATAAAAATATATAAAATACATTACCGTAATGTATTTTATAGCTCAACCCCCACTGTGGTCCAGAATAATTATTGCTGCCCTTATAAGGCGCCTTATAAGGGCAGCAAGCAATGCTAATACTGGGCAGTTTCTTCCTCTGGATTTTACATATCACGCAGATCAGTATCAAGCCTTCAGATAAGCAGCTTCAACCATACTAGGTCTCAATACAACATTGGCTGGGTTGCCAGTGTGCATGCAATCACATCACTCAGCATAATATCTCGTGCAGATACAACCTGATTCTACATCGGCTGTAATCCATGCATATCACACGAAAAGCCAGCAGCAAAAAGGGTGGATCACCTGGGTGTAGTGACTAAGCGCAGCCTCGCCGTGCTCGCGTCCGATGCCGCTCAGCTTGTAGCCCCCAAAGGGGACTCCTGCGTCGAATGTGTTCCATGTGTTTACCCAGATCGTGCCTGCCTTGAGCCCCCGGGACAGCGTCGTGGCCCAGTTGAGGTTCTGTGTGAACACTCCTGCCGCCAGACCATACTCTGTGGCGTTCGCCCGCTCCAACACCTGCGGTAGAAAGCTTGTCAAGCTCCTGTGCTAGTGCTACTTGCTGCAAGGAAGGGCGACTGCAGGAAGGGCGATCAACTCCCCACCAATGGACCTCGCACCAAACGGACACTTACTCACTGATTACTACTACCAGTCAGATCATCCGCGGTCACCTGAGCGGCAAGCCAGCAAATCTTTGAAGCGTAGGACATCTGGCTACTAGAGACACATCAGTCTGCTCTGACGCACCTATGGTGCAACTAGAGTGGTACGCACATGGCCTATATCCCGTTAGGAATGTCTTAATATGTGAACCTTCATCGCTATGTGAATATGCTGGTGCTCCATATTGCCCAGCATCAGTTGCGACATTCAATTTCGATTTGGGCAGGCTACAGATTACTGACAGGCTTTGGCGAGCGTTTCTGTAGGATTGGGCGTCCTAAACAGGCCCGCATGCGCACCTCCCCAATAGTTGACCACTTGAGAATGGACTGGACGGGGCCGAAGATCTCATCTTTTGCAATGCTCATTTCATCCGTCACATTGCTAAAAACTGTCGGCTCCACATAGTACCCCTTGTCCCCTGCAATTGAACAGACTCAGTAGCTCAGAACCAGCATTGTGCAGCAGTATCCAATGAGGGAGTACGAGAGACTTGTCTGCCACTAGGGCTCAAATAGTCACTTCACCAAATGAAAGGCATTTGCATTCCTAGGACGTTCAAGTGGGCCACAGGGATCCTGGCAAGTTGGCAAGCGCATGTGAACAGCGCACTCGGTAGAAACAGCCGCCTACCCCACATTAGAATCGACCCCCCCACGAAATTGTAGTATTTTGCCAGGCTGGCAAACAAAATTATACATTATCACACTGGCTTGTGGCTCGGGAACAAATGAAAAAAAAATGAAAAAAAAGAATTGGTCTTCTGGGTCCGTACCGATGCGCTTGCCGCCATACTCAAGCTTGGCGCCCTCCTGCTGGCCCTTGTCAATGTAGCTCAGGATCTTCTCAAACTGCTCCTTGGACACCTGCAGCGTCCAGGCATTGCTCTCGGACCCAGCACACCGGCAAACACATGACTTCAAAACCAAAATTCTGGTCAACATATGCATAGAAGTGTTACTGTCAACCCACCACAGATTGCGAAGAATATCAAAGCAATTCAACAAACGGCACAGCAAGGAGCATACATACAAATCTGCATGATGCCTCAGCCGTCATGTATGAGTAATGTGTAGTAATGGCTCGATACTGATGGTCCATACCTGAGGCCCCTGCTCGGTGTTCTCATCGAAGGGGTCACCCACGGCCTTCTCTGCTGCGCGCTTCACTGCCCGCTTGACAAACTCGTCGTAGATGCTCTCGTGCACGAAAGTTCGCGATCCCGCTGTGCAGCACTGGCCCTGCACAGCAGTAAACCCCACATTTGTATTCGAATGTGCGCAGCTTTCTTGTGCACCTGCTGCTGCTTTCATCTGCGAGAGTTGCACTTGGCTGTCTCCAGTACACACTTCCAGCTCAGGGACATGCCAAAGATACCTCGCTGATTTCCTGCCAAGACACCCCTTCCGGGGCACCCAAGAGCCAATGTCAAGAAAGCTATCCAATGTAAGCTTGCGTCGTGTGTTGAAATTTTCAATTTATTTAGTTTTTTTTCAGTACACAAAGTGTTAAGGGTTCTTTTGTCATATTTTATTGGTTTTAAATTCAAATTATGATATAAATGAAAAAAGCAAATCCATTGCACCCACCATGTTGAAGAAGAGCGCCTGGTGTGCGCACTCCACAGCGGCGTCCAGGTCAGCGTCTGGGCAGACCACAAACGGCGACTTGCCTCCAAGCTCCAGAGTCACGGGCACCACGTTCTCGGCCGCCTGCTTCATGATGATCTTTCCCACCTCCGTGCTGCCAGTGAACGCGATCTGCGCAGGCAAGAAATCATCACTGCATGCTGTGGGTACCTCTCTTGGCGTAATAAATTTCTGAGCAATGCCTGAGTCTGCCTCTTAAAAATGAGCGCCAGCCAGGCTTGATAAAAAGAGAGGACTGCAAAAGTATCAATTGCTGCTGACATGCAGTGCATTCTTAGCACAGCAAGTCTCTTGAGGTGCAAATCATATAGCTTGAGGCTCCCCTTCAGGCGGGCCAGCTCGTTCTTATCGCGCAACAAGAAAGTGCAGGTTGAGCTGTAAATATGCCTTGCTTCACCACATGTGCAGACAGCACACAGCAAACGCATTCCAACAAACTCACCTTGTCCACGCCCTTGTGCTTGGCGAGGGCTGCGCCGGCGACTGATCCGCTGCCGGGAATGATGTTGAGGACTCCCGGTGGAATGCCGGCCTCCAGCGCCAGCTCACCCACCCGCAGCGCGCTCAGCGGCGTCTGCTCCGCCACCTGGCACGCAGCGGCACATGCCGGCACATGTCAGCATGCATGCGGCGCCACATCAGCTGCATGGCAGCATGTGGCGATGCATTTCAGCTCTGGCAGGATTGCTGCCCCAAGCCTGATACAGGATAACATTTGAAGCACAGTGATTGAATCAGGTCTCCGCAGCATGTTACAGCAAGTGACATGTGCATTGTTGGAAGATTGCCAGGTAGTTCAGGGATGGAAAGGCAAAGAAATGGGCTGACGTTTGAGCGGCGCACCTTCATGACGATGGTGTTGCCTGCCGCCAGGGCAGGGCCCAGCTTCCAGGCCTGCATCAGGATGGGGAAATTCCAGGGGATGATCTGTCCCACCACACCTGCACAGACCAAGTCACATTCAGATTTGCTGGCCACCAATGCTGATAAAGTTATCTCGCTGAATAAAAGCACAATAGTTGTTTGAGGCTCGTGGCACTTATTCGCGGCTAGCATCGGGCATCCATGTCTTGCTAATGGCGCCAGCCAGGCATCCACTGTGTGCCATGGTGAGCACATAGACCCACCGAGTGGCTCCCGGTATGTGTGCGCCTGCATCTTGCCAGCCGTGGGGATGGTGAGGCCGTGGATCTTGTCGGCCCAGCCGGCAAAATAGCGCAGGTGCTCAATCGCCTGCACACCTCAAATTCGAATATGAAATTACCTTTGCTTTATAAAATCACCTCTGCTTTTTGGTTTTTCACCAACCTTACACAACGAAGTAAGCTTTTTGTGCAAGCAAGCATGCAATTTCATCATGGGATACCTTCAAAACCTCTTAAGAACGTGTGTGATCATGATCTTACCTCTGGCAGGTCGCTGCTCTTGGCAACAGAGAGGGGCTTGCCGTTGTCGAGTGACTCCAGCGTGGCCAGCTCAAGCAGATGCTCCTGGGATCACACAGAAAGTACTCTTCAATTGCACTGCGATGGTCCAACACAATGGAAGGCCCAAACGTGCAGTATTGTTGCTGAGCCTGCAGCTTCTTCCAGCTTCTAGGGAGCAGGTAGATACTGTAGAAAAAAATGGAGTTTCGAGCAGATTTGAAAGTCTTGGCAGTGCACACCTCCATCAGGTCTGCCAGCTTGTAGATGCGCAGCCCCCTCTCACGCCCGGACATCCTTGGCCAAGGGCCATGGTCGAACGCCTGCATTTTGTTGGTTCTGCCGTTCAAAATCCCAGCAAGACAAATAAACATCTTTCAAGGATGCATTCAGTATAGCGTCCAGAACGAGTTGAAGAAGTACAGCACCTTCCGAGCAGCCTGCACAGCACTATCAACATCCTGTTCTTGGGCCTCTGCCACGTCGAGGAGAACATCTCCTGTTCGAGGGTCTTCTGTGGGGAAGGTCTCTCCCCCGGCAGCGTCCACGAATTCTCCATCTATAAGGAGCTGCGTTGACATCGATACTGTGTTATCAAGCGTTCCTTTGCTGTGAAGTGGCAACTGGCAAGGAAAGGTGTCTTGCAGCAAGTGAGTTTGTGCAGACCGTACCTTGGGGTTTACGCTGCGCAAAGCTTTCTTCAGATCCTCATGGAGATCTGCCTTCTGTAATACGGCTTCTGCAGTGGCAGCCTGCGCAAGAACCAGCGTCTTGCGCGGCCCGGCATGCCTTCGTTGGGCAGGTTCACCGTTTTCACTGTGATTTCTGAATGCTGGCTTCCCGCGTCTCAGCAGATGGGTTCCATTGTGCAAGTTACTGCCGTTGTGCACGCTCTTAATTTGGGCATGCTGGCACGTGGACCTGCGAAGTGCAATGCCAATGTCGGGCTTTGGTCCAGGCAGTACATTAGCAGCTTAACCATCGGCTGGCATTGAATGGGTGAAAAGTGACTTGAAGTTTCTGCAAACGATGCCACAACTCATGGAAATGTTGCCGTATGCTCCCAACAACACGTCAACATACCGCATTCTCCACTCCCTTCTTGTCTTAGCGAGTGCAGATTCGATGCTCCCAGAGTGGTCTCGATTCAGTCACGCGTGTCTGAGTCGTTCAAAGTAAGGATCTTTATCCTTTTCTTTGGGAGATGGGAGATGGGAATAGCAGGTGCGTATTTTCATCACAGCTGCTCCTGGCTGGGAAGGTGCGGGGGGACCTGCCTTGAGGGGACTCCTAGGACCACTGCATTGTAGCTTTCCATCATCTATCTATGGATAACATCAATATTTTGGAGGATGAAGTGACTCAAATCTTGGGGTAAAGATGCCCTTCGCTCTTCTAGTATGGTACAATTAAGACACACGTCCACCTCGAGGGATGTTCAAGGTGAACAGCGACATTGATCCTGGTTTCTGCACTGCAGATTGATACATGCTAAGATGTAAGTTCGGACTGACGATAGAGTAAAGCTAATCAGGGTAGGCGTGCTGGGATAAGTAGGCCGTGGGAAAGGAGCGCTCCGGATCCGGTGTATTTTTTATAAGCGCGATCGCACAACAACCAAAAGGCAATCCAGGATGAAGTCAGCGTCACAAGACTTGCACAGTAAGTTGGGCTCAAATCATTCTTTTCAGGATCGTATGCACGTCTTAAATAAGATTCGATCTGCCAGCAGATCAGCTGACTGCAAGTCTAAGAAGGAGTGACCCAAGCTTCGGGTGAAGATGCTGTCAATGACAGCAAAGATTTGCAGTAGCAGATCAGTCAAGAAAACAATGTCCGCAATAACGTCGTGTGCTTCACTTTACTGTGTCTGCAAGGCTGCCTGTATATAAAGCTACCGAAATACGGGATTGCATTGCTTGCTTCTGTGGCGCATTTGGCGCAACGAACCCGCTTCCATGGCGCAATGGATAGCGCATCTGACTTCTAATCAGGAGGTTGCGGGTTCGAGTCCCGCTGGAAGTGCTTTTTGCTCTTTCCTTTTCGCTCCGTTCTTTCTCTGGCTGGGACTCCTGATGGCCGTGGCGGTACTTAGTGTAAGCGATAGTTCTAGCACTCCTCAACTGAAAGCATTACCACCCCAGTGCCGAAACCTTAAAACTCGGTGTCTCAACGAAGCAGCGCCACCGCGGCGGCACTTGCACACCCGGTGGGCCAGCTAGCTGCAGCCCACCTGCTTCAGTCCACCCAGGCGACAAAGCTGCACATGCTTTTATACAGACGTAATAGGAATGATCTGCAAAGAGTTGAATACCTCAATCCTCTGCGCAGCATAGGACCAGCAATTTGGGAGTGGAAGTTGTGGGATCCCCCCGAGACCAGGAAGCGGGGGATCTACCCCCCACAGCCAATCAAATGGCTGCATTTGCCTTGCATCACAACGAACTGCTGGAAGCTGGCCATCCTTGCGATGGGTCCTTGAATTTCATCTATTCTGTGATGTACCAAATGGAGTTGACTTAATGGTCAGCCAGAATTTGCCGCTCCCCGGATATCCAATGGTCGGGTGTTTCTTGCTACTTTCAGATATGCAATAGTTCAAGGATACGTGTTGAACCAAGCGCTTCCTTCTACCGGAGAGTGAGCTGAGAAAGACCTGGACAGCAAAGAAATAGATCTCAAGAAAAAAAGGACGCCTGTCAGCTGAAAATCTGGCGAATGGCGACATAGTGAACGCCAGACCAGGATGGCGGTAAGCAACGAGGATGCCGGTCTCCCCGACCTCGACGACCTCCTGGACCCCGACATCGCGAAGATCCTAGATGAAGCGGATCTCATGGAGGCGGTAAGATGTGCTCTGTTGCAGGCAGTTGCTTTCCTGTCATTTACAGGTACAAGATTGAACAACATCACAAACCCTTCTGTCCCTGCAGTCAGATGACGAGGATGAAGGAACAGAGCGGGGCGTGGGAAGTGAGGTGGAGTACTCCAAAGACAGTGACAGCGGGTCAGAATACAGCACTGCACAGTCTGACGCAGACTCTGAAGCCACTGAGGATGTTGAAGTCGTGGGGGAGGAAAGAGCTGCTAGTGATGCTTACAACACAGCGCTTAGCTCTCTTTCTCCCCTCCAAGGCGTTGACATGCAGCCTTCAGCAGCGCCCAGCACAACAGACGCGGCTGGTAAGCGCGGTGTGACCTTAGTGCGGCCGCCCCCAGCCCTCTTCTTCCTGCGGAGTGCATCCCCACCCGTCATCAGTGCCTCATGTTGTGTTGCATCAGCATACCATGCCGTAGGCGCTATAGAACTGATGCATGGCATCCCTGCAAGCGTTGTGATTGGAAATATGTGCTTCTTCTGCATAACGTGATTCACTTACGCATGCATTCGGCCCATCACAGGCGAAAGAGTCAAGAGCATGGTGCACTTGAGGTGTACTCCTGGCCTTGCTTGATTGTTGAACCCGTTGTGTCTTTGGCACGGCAAGCACTGCGCGGGCAGCATCATCGAGAAGCGGTTATTGTGCGGGGGCAGGCGCCTCGCCGGGGCGGCCGCAGATGCCGGCGGCGCTGCTGCCGGCGAGCCCCGAGGACGAGCCGATCGGGTGCCGCACGCGCACGCGACTGCCCATGCAGCACATCAGCCTGGACGAGCTGGACGCGCTGCTGGGGGAGGAGGGGGACGAGCTGTTTGATGAAGAGGGGGAGCAGTACCAGCAGTTCTTGCGGGTGCGGGAACTCGAGAGAATTGGAAGTCAGAGTATCTCTTGCATGCCGCTGGGGCACAGAAGCAAAGATTATGCAGTAAGAAAATATTGGCCCTGGAGGGCGTGACTATGCTGCCACAGCATTGGCATGGGAAAGGCAAGTGCACAGAGCTGCACAGTCCGTCATGCATATTGATTGGTCATTTGAAGCTCACTTTGGGACATTAAGGGGGTCTTCTTCACAGTGGTTTTAAAATTACGTGATGTGACATTTGCTGGTCAGGTGCTGCGAGGTGAGGCGGATCCGCTGGAGCTGTATGATGGCGAGGACGATGACGAGGACTTTGTGCTGGACTGGGACGAGCTCATGGGCGCCAACTTTGGCGAGCCCACAGCTGCAGGTGAGATATTACTGCTTAACTTCAAATTTCAGCAAGACAGGAACACAGCGGGCCACAGAGGCCACAATGCAAACTTGACCTGCACACGCTATACCTGGACTCTAGTGATTGCTTGTAGCTACCGGATTGGTAGGGAGTATCCAGCACTAGATGAACGCACCTGCGGCCCAGAAGTGGAACTTGACCTGCACTAACATGCACGGCCAAGTTCCACGCATGGACGAAAGCTCAGGCGAGAGAGCACGAGATATACACATCAATCAAAGCAAGGCTGACAAGCTGAGCAGAACCATGCCTCTCTAGGCAGCGGGAAGTTTCATGGTCTAGTTTCTACCGCTCTGGGCCATATGCTGGGGCAGCAGTCAGCGTGTGATATGCAGCAAGCAGTGGAAAGATGCAAATGAACACCTGCATGCTATTAATCTCCTCTCTCTGTTATGGCAGGCGCATCCAAACCGGCGGCTGCGCCGCGGCGATCGACGCGGATCCGCACGTATGTGTACGCGCCAAAGCACACTCGGCCGGGACACCAGGAGAGACCGGTGCAGTCGACTCTGCTGCTGCAGACCAGGTGTGAAAGTCCTTCCATCCTGTGTATTTTTGTGGTAAGTTTGGCACTGGAAAGTGCCGTTGCTATCTTTCTAAGCGATGGGAAAAACCCGCTCTTAAATGTGGCAGAACGATTCAGCGTAACGCCCTGCCATCCTGTGTTTTTTTATGGAGGCTGTGTGGATTGAAAGAGTGCAGTGAGTGCTGGGAGCCTGTGTCTGCATGGAAGTCTGATTGAAATGGCACACAAGTGGCGGATATATATTGGTGTTTTGCAGAGCTCACTGATGCTCGCCTGCTGCTGCGCAGGCAGCTGAAGCAGCTGCTGCCGGCAGCGTCCCGGCAGCTTCCCCTGGCGCCGGCTGCGCCGCGGCCGCCACCACTCCCCCCCGGCCAGGCAGCGGTGGCGATGGCCCTGGGGCGTGCACCACCGCAGGGGCCCCCACCCATGGCTGTGGCGGGGGGACTGCAGCCAAACTGGAAGCCTGAACAGGTGGGTTCACCCATACTATCGTTACATCTGCGCCTTGTGTATCCGGGAATGCTAATGTTGGTCGCAAAGCACACATGTGTTCCGTTGCAACAGCACCTGATTGCAGCGATTCAAAGGTGCAAGAAGCTTATCCGTAAATGGTGGATTTAAGGTCAAGTCTTACACGCTTTGAGCCAACCTAGCAGGAGTAAGCGCCGGGATGTGCTCTGCAGGTGGCTCAGCTGCACCGCCAGGTGGCGCAGCACGTGCAGCTGCTTGTGACCAGCTTTGCAGCTGCCACGCAGCTGCCCGGCCGCGACTCCCTCGTCGCATCAGCCGGCCACCTCATCCACTCGCTGCAGGTGGGGCACCAGTCTTCAGCAAAGCCTTCCACCGAGTTCCTGCCTGCACGCCGCATTTACAGAAATTAAGAATAAGCTATTGTACCTCTTCCTGGTAAGATGAGGACGGGTGCCTGAGCGACTCAGGATGAAGCTATATATCAGCAGGGTGGTTGCAAAACCAGATATCTGGCTACATGGCAACTTTCTGCGAAGTGTGATGGTTCATTTTTTTTCAGATGTCCTAGTTGCAGGACTGCTGAATCCTAAATGCATGCATGCTGCAGGGGTTGCCGGCGTCGATGCGCGCGTGGCCGGTGGTGATGTCGGTGGTGCGCGCCCTGAGCGAGGCAGCCACCGTGGAAGCTGCCCTGGAAGCCATGGCGCAGCTGCCTGCCTGCTTCACCGCCAGCCTCCTGCCCGACGTGAGCCAAATCTGCATCTCACCCCCTGTCTTGTGTTTTGGTTCTTTAGCAGGCTTTCCTGCTCTCAACTGCATGCAACTGCTACGGAAATCTTCTTGCCTGCACCTGCACCAGTGGATACCGCTCTTTGCCCACAAGCACATTGCGGCAGTGCGTTGCATGATCAACGCCAATAGCTGGGAGGCCTCTTTGACATCTCAAAAGCACATTACCCGTTCCCGCAAATCTATTATAAAACCCTGAACCCTGGCACCCTTCTCGGGCATTGTGATTCTACAGGAATGTGGCCCTGCAAATTGCATAAATTGGTCCATGAGAAATTATGTAAATGAATCTCAGAAAGGAGTTCCATAAGCAAGCAAACTTTCGTGGCGCGCAGGCGAGTGCGGCCGTCCCGGGGCGAGAGTGGCTGCCGGGGGAGGATGAGCTGCTGGCGAGGGGCCTGCTGCGTTTTGGGCAGGAGCCGGGCAGGCTGCGGCAGTACTTCCTGCCCGGCCGGGCGGCCGAGGAAATTCCACCGCGCATCCGCAACCGGTGCACACTGCGTGCCGGCGACAACCCCGTCAAGGTCTGCCACTCCAAGAAACTCTGGTGCCTTGGACCCAAATACATGCCAGAGGAAGTATCGTGCTGTCTCATTCTGCTTAAGCTGCCATGCTTGACTTCAGTTCCGCAGGGTAGCCAGAGGCTGTTGATTTTGGTAGCAAGCATGCCCCGTTTGAGTAAGTGGTGGTTGTGTTTTAGAATTCTCTGAATGTGCACAGTTGTAAGCGTAGAGAGAGTCTTGTTTCCTACAGAGTAATCGAGCTGCAGCGCTGTCTATTCCCAAGTGAGATTGGTTCATTTGTGCGGCACGCAGGCGGCAATTGCACGGTTGCGGGGCCCGCTGACGGCGCAGGAGATTGCACAGATTGAGGCCGGCCTTCTCTACTACGGGCGCCAGGCATGAGACCAACAACCTTTGATAAGTGCATGTCATTTTGAACCCAAAGTCCACTGCTTAATGGCTGAGCTTGAAAGAGCAGCACTCGCGTTTTCTCTGCCATAATACCTACATGGCGTTTAAAACGCATGTTGTTCTTCTCTCGTCCCCGATGCTACTGCATAATTACGTCTCTGTAATGGAGGCCTTCATTGGAGAGCTTACCAGGTCATTGGGGCGCTCCAGCACATACTGAGATTCTAGTCCTCCAAATGGTTGTCCCCTACCAGCCGGGAATGAGTGTGATTTTTTGGGTTGCAGCCGAGGAGGATGGAGCTGATAGCGGCGCAATTCATGCCGTGGCGCTCGGCCACGCACCTGGCGCGCTTGTGGTCTGCCCACCTCAAGGCCAAGGATCCTGCCAGCGCCGGCGCCGCCGCAACCCCCGTCCAAGAGGGTATGTATTTAGATTATTGCCTATCGTGTATTCACCCCTAATATCCTGACCAACACAGCCCTGAAAAAGGAAAGCGTCTTGGACAACAGCGGACTGGCTAAAGCACCCCAGCGGCTACTGGTAGCTTCTTTCACGGTCTGTCTGTCACCATAAAGAATACATGAAATTCAGGATATGAAGATAAAATCATCAGTGCTCTGGCGGCAAAACTTCTGGGTGCTTCCTGCTGCAAGGAAGCTTTGTTCAGCCTGAGACAAAGGGTCAACAGTAGGCACAGGTGGGGGGTGCAATGAAATGCTTATCAGTCATGGTGTGTCATGCAGTGCACTGGACACTGCTGTCGGGGCAGCCCAATCAGGCGCAGCCGCCGTCTGCAGCTGCCACGCAGCCGCAGCTGTCCCAGCCACAGGGTGCTCTCTTGCATCCCGAAAATTCCATGCCGCCACTTCCAGTCCAGCCAGCACCCGGTGTTCAGTTTCGCCAGAAGAGGAGGTACACTAGGCGGCAGCCTGTGCAGCCACCGGCATCGGCCGCGCCGAGCCAGGACGCTCAGCAGCCATCCTTGCGGCTCCCTCTCCCTCCACACAGCACAGCACAGCAAGCGCCGTTGCCACCCCAGCCAGAAAATGTGCAGAGCAGGTGAGCCCTTCTTGGGGCCTCCATTGATGAATGGCACTTCTTTGTGTTCAGCCCTGCGTGGAGTGTCCTCTTGCTGAGCAGGAACGAGTTTCTCTGGTGTCCGGCTTTTTGTGTTTCAGTCTACCATATGTAAGCTTCAAATGTGCATTTGCCTTCAGTTGGTGTGACGCAGAGGGCTCTGGTGCTGACTTTGACAATTGTGTCATGCAGCAATGAGCAGCCAGAGTCCCTTGAAGGAGAGTCGGCGCTTAGGAGTGCGGGACCATCTGCAGATCTGCCGCTACCCAGCAGTTATGCATCCCCAGTGGCTGCACACGCCGCACTTCAGACCTCTGGCTACCTATATCCTCCCGGCACAGTTCTGGGGCATCCTGTGGAGCAGCATAGCTTGCTGAGCCTGGCTCGCAAAGCTGCAGCCTATCCGCATGTTCCAGCCACACGGAGTTTCCCAGCCCAGCAGCAGCGGCCATGCAGCGCACCTGCGATACGATCTCATGACCCGCGCAGGCCATATCAAGCCAGCACCCACACTGAGGCAACAGCGGGCGTCATAGGGAACCAGCAGCCGCCGGTGCAGCAACCATGGGCAGAGGGGCCACTGCAGCAGCTGCCACAGCTGCAGCCGCATCCAACTCCTGGAAGGGCGGACCTGCCGTCCACGTCAGCACCGGGGCCGGCGTTGGTGGCCGCCGAGCAGGGGCGCGTCTCAGCAGTCTCAATGCCCCGGTCTACCCGCTCGCGGAGGGGGGTCACCACTGCCCATATGGGACCCCCTTCCCCAGCCACCACTCCCATTGCGCGGCCCGGCGACATCCATCTGCAGCCGGTCTCCCCGGACGCTGGCCCCTCAGCAGACCGCAGCAACGGAGCGGCCAGCAGAGAGCCCCGCGAGTCACCTGGGCCGCTCACGCGGTCAAAGCGCCGCAGGCCGCGCAAGCCTCCGGCAGGCCCCGCAGATAATGCAGCAAGGCGCTCCGCAGGTCTTTCCCCGGGGCCGGCGCCGCCCGCGGCGGTGCGGCGGCAGCCGCGCGGCCGGAAGGCGGCCGCGCCTCGGCGCAAGGCGACGCGAGTTGGCGCCCGGGAGGAGCTGGATACCATTGATGACTGGGAGCCGGTGAGTCTGCTGGCACTGGCCGAAACGGCGTCGCGGCAGGCAGAGCAGATGCTGGCGGCTGACGAGGCGGCGGCGGCGCAGCGGGGGGACCGCAGCGCGGACGACGCGTCCATGGGGGACCCCTTCGACGAGTTCGCCGAGCACCGCCGGCGCGCGCTCGCCTCCGCGCTGACGGCCACGGACTTCGGCGGCCAGCCGCGCGTGGCGGCCAAGCACGAGCGCCGGCTGCAGGCCGAAGCCGCGGAGGCGTACCTCTCCAAACAGCTCCGCCGCCGGCCTGCCGCCGTGCCGGCCATCACAGCCGCCGTGCCGGACCAGTCTTCTGAGCGGCTTTCGCGCGCGGATCTGTCGGACCGGCACGCTCCATCGCGGTCGCTGCGCGGGCGCTCGGAAGCTCCCTCACGCAGTGAGGGCACGCACGGGCCGACGGACTTTTCATCTCATTTTGCGGCGCAGCGGGCATCTGCAGCAGATATTCTGCAGCAGCAACAGCAACCAGTGATACCTCAGGCCTCATTCGAGAAGGCAGATGCAAACGCGCACGGAATGCGCCCGCTGAATAAGGAATCCCCTCGGCATGGGGTATCAGACCGGCAGGCAAATGCAGCTGGTGAGGAGGAGCTCAGCAATGGAGCAGGTGCTGCCATGGGGCAGAATGGACCGGCGGATGCAGGGGAGCGGCCTAGCAACAGCGCAGAGGACAGCGCTGCGGGGAACAGCGCAAATAAGACCAGCGATGCTGACTTCATCATCGATGGCATCCTCACCCACTGGACGCAGGCAAGCTGCCCTGACACCTGCTGCTTCATCATTATTCATCATGTTCAATCATTTCATTTTATTTCTTCTTCCTATCCTGATGTGCTTTACAACAAGTCTCCTGGCAGATTTTGTACATGAGTCCTTGCTAGCGTCTTGTCCTTGGGTGCTGGAGCCCACAACGTGCTACAAGAAATTCGATATTGTGTGGTCGGTAGCATCAAAGCAAAGCTTCATGCATGCAAGCTGGAGAGTCATGTAAGTGTGTGCCTGGATTGGCGCAGGACGAGGACCGCGACATAATGTACACAGCGTGGCAGCGCGGAGGTACGCTAGACGAGGCCGACTGCACGCGAATCGCAGCGCTGCCGCTTGACCCGGTGCTGGCGTGGCCGCTGCCGCGCACGCCATTGCAGATCCGCGCACGCCTAGATTGGCTGCTGGAGAGATTCCATAAGAAGCAGACCGGCAGCTAACAGTAAGCTGTTGAAGCGCACCTGAGGGTTCTCTGGACTAGGGGTGATCAATAGAGAACGGGCGGGCGGGCTACAGCAGATAGAGCAGAATCAGTGCAGCAAAGTGGCATGGTCGACAGAAGCACTGCTCGAAGAGTTCGCGCGATCCCTACCCCGTTGCATATTTTAATTACCCCAATTTGGACGTGCATGCATGCTGCCATGGGCTTCCAAGCATGACTGCAGATAATATTTGCTGCAGCTGCCAGCTGTGCCGCAGTGGCGGCCACTGAATAGATTTGTACTACGTACATCTGTATACATATGTGTGTATAGTATAGAGGAATGCTGTGACCTCCCGAAGCATTATAATCATTCAATAATAACTCGGGACCCAATCTTGCTCTGTGAGGACAATGTGAAGGTTCAGTAGGAGTGTTGATGGACCGAGGTGGAATGATTTCCATTTGAAAATCTTGCATGTCTCGAAGGAACGCCAGGCAGACAGGCCTACGCTATTGATAGCCTTGAGCAAGCTGACTCACTCGAGATCCTCGCAATCGGGCGTATACGACACCTTTCCCCGATGTGATTTATTCGGCCGAAAGGAACAAAAGAGGAGAAAGTTGAAGCGTTTCTTTATCTGCCGCTCAAACTTACCCTTCAGAATGAGGTACGTTTCCACCTTCGATCCATCATCTTATGACTCGTGTAACCCCCAGACATTTGTGGCGATTCTGTCTTCAGACACATTTATTCCAAACCCATTAGAAAGGTCTATCTGATTCTCAAAGGATGGACAACAGAACATCGTCAGGCTCAGTGCTAGGGCTTAAGTGATCACGGTGCAACAACAAATGTCCCGAGGGCTACTAAAGCTTTCTGATCATGCTTCTACGTAAAAAAGTTACCTCCCCTACAATAACGATTTCTTCGTCTTGGTAACGGCTTGTCGGTTTACTGATAAAACCTCGAAAACCAGGAATTCATCGAGCCCTGTGCTGTCCAGCCAGAGAAATAGGGTCTGCTTCTATTGGCTGGCCTTATGGCGCCCTTTCAGCTTCTCGTGCGTGTCAGCTTTGATTCATGGACCATCTTGGCGATGAGTCGATGCATGCAATCACCCCGGATCTTTCATGCATCACAGGGCGACCAGGCTTGCTGCAACAGCTGTGGCGGCTGCCCGCTCTGCAGCAGCACAGCAGACACTCAATGTCGGCTGCGCAGCAACTGTGGGCGTCATGCAGACCTGGGACTGGACTGTGCCGTCCTTCCAGCCCGTTTCTAATTGCCACCTGCACACAAGCACAGCTGCCTTCAGAGCCGATCCTGCCCTGGAGCCAGAGATCTCTGAGAGCCACAAGGCCGCGCTCCGAAGCGTCAAGCCTCAGGTGTGCCTCTGAGTACAATTAACAGCCTCTATTCGCAGATCAAAGACATGTTACTGCTGTGCATGCCATTGAGCCCCTGCTGGCCAGCTCCAGAAATCTACCGGACGCATGACTGGAGCAGATGTGGAGTTGGATCAAAGCTTGCACCCTCACAGAAGCTGCAGTCATGTCTTTGGCATGCACATGCTGAACTAGCATGAAGCAGGAACGTTGCCTTTGGCCGATGTCCTGATTTGAGCATGCGAAGGCATGTCAAGCACGTGATGTCTGTGTGCGCGCAGCTGCTGATCAACGGCAAGTTTGAGGACGCGGCGGGCGGGAAGACCTTTGAGACGATGGATCCGCGCTCGGGCGAGCCGCTCATGACAGTGGCAGAGGCTCAGGCAGAGGATGTTGACCGCGCCGTCAAGGCCGCCCGCCAGGTGACTCACCTCTTGCATAACCCTCCTGATTCGAATTTGAAAGTAAATCTGAGCCCGGTCTGCGGCATTTTCGATCTGTGCATGTGCATGTGCCTGTGTCTTATCTTGATACCTATGCTTGGGTAGAGCAATAGAGGCTGAGCGCTAGGGAATGCTTGACTTCAAGAAATTTGCAAGACATACAAGGCGGTGTGAGCGCCAAGAAGGGAGGAAGAGCTGCCTCGGGATGTAAACACCGTGCATTGGTGAAACTTTGCATTCAAGATTCAATTGCAGTGGGGCAGTCATGTGTATATGAAAGCTAGGGTGATGGTTCAAGTGCAGCACAGCTGAGGAGAGACATGTGGTGCAGGCGTTCGATCATGGCCCGTGGCCGCGAATGAGCGGTCGCCAGCGCGGCAACATCATGCACAAGCTCGCCACCCTGATGGAGGTGAAAACACCTCCTACATCATTGAGTCACCTCACTTTACCTGCATCACAGAAATTACCTCAAACCACCCACTGTAGTCTTTAGTGCCCTGTAGTCTTTGGTGCCCCCTGAGCAGCATAGATACTGTATGTCAGGAGCCAGGCGTTTCACATTCCTTTGACACAGGCCAGCTGTGCTACGTGAGCACAGTCCCTATAGTAAGATTTGTCGTGCTGTGTGCAGAAAAACACAGAGGAGCTGGCGACGTTGGAGTCTCTGGACAATGGCAAGGCGTACTCGGCTGCATTCTCCATCGACGTTCCCATGGTGAGTGAATTCTGTACCAAGTGACGGCTGCAATGTATTGGAAACCCCTCAGTTCAGATGCGCAAATATTGCATGACTACGGGTGCAGGCAATCTATACTTGTCATAGAAGCAGCTTGCCACAAGGACCTCCGGGCAATGCAGTGCGGTAGAACATGTGTCCTGCAGAATCAACGTAGCTGTGGGCCACCCAATGGTTCTGGACATGATTGTCAAAGGTTGAGCATGTGCGCGCACCTGCGCTGGAAATGATGACTAAGATTTCAGCATGTGCACGCATGTGCGCAGGCGGTTGAGCACCTGCGCTACTATGCGGGCTGGGCTGACAAAATCTACGGGCAGACCATCCCCACAGACGGCAAGATGCAGGCCTACACGCTCAGGGAACCCCTCGGTGAGCTGCAAAAAAAAATTGACAGACTTTCTTGATGAGACTGATAATCTCTGGGTGCTTGTGTCTGGGGGTTGAGAGAGAAGGCCCTCGTAATCCTGTATTGAATATCGGGGGAACCTTGTACGAACTGTTAAAAAGCAATTTGCTTGCTCATTGCTATTATTCACTGTGTTGCGTGCAGGTGTGGTGGGGCAGATCATCCCCTGGAACTTCCCCATCCTGATGCAGGCCTGGAAGCTGGGCCCAGCACTGGCAGCAGGCAACACCATCGTCATGAAGGTGAGCAAACACCAGCCCACTGTTTTTCCTTTTTAATATATACAGAGCAGCCATGGGCAATTCCTTCCTGCCAGCTCTGGAATGATGATCTCTGGAATAATCTCTGAGGGCCAAGAAGACACTTGTCACAGTAGCCAGCCCAGCAGCTGATGTGGCGCCGCACACTTGCTGACATGTGCCGGCATGTGCTGTCTTGTGTCAGGTGGCGGAGCAGACGCCGCTGAGCGCGCTGCGGGTGGGTGAGCTGGCGCTTGAGGCCGGCCTGCCACCTGGCGTCCTCAACATCATCCCCGGAGATGGCCCCGTTGCCGGCGCGGCCCTGGCTAGTCACAAGGGAATCGACAAGGTGCGCACTCCCTCCTGCCATGCTCTGTCTTGCATTGTTTCCCTGCTGAGGCTTGCTTTGCAACATCTAAAAATGAGCCACAAGAGTTTCGCCTTGCCTCTTGCTTTGTCCTGTGCTAATCCTGGCAAAGGAGCCGCTGTTTGGACGATTGCGCATCTGGGTGGGCAATGCAGCAATAAGTGATGCTGCTCGCCACCATGCTGATCCCTGGTCTCTCCTTAAGTTGATCATCACAGTCTATAACAATCCGAATGCTGTCTTACTTAATTGTTGCATGTTTGGATGAAGGAGGGAAACCGAGTCCTTCACCTGTTCACCCTCCTGTTTCCTGCTCACATGACTTGACAATCGACCGTGTGCGGCCAGATCGCGTTCACAGGCAGCACAGAGGTGGGCAAGATAATAATGCGGCAGGCGGCGGAGAACGTGATCCCGGTCACTCTGGAGCTGGGCGGCAAGAGCGCATGCATCATCTGCCCCGACGCTGACCTGGACGAGGCCGTGCGCGGCGCCCACGAAGCCCTCTTCTTCAATCATGTAATCGCCCTATATATCCCCTGCATTATACTACTCCAGGGGGGATCTGTAACTAACGCGCAACACCCTAGATATTGATACCTCTGCCTGATACCTATCATGCTGAGCCTGTTATGGCAGCATCTCTCTAAATCTCTTGTAGAGTCTCTCTGTGCAGACTGTGCAAGTTCACAAAGAGTTGCAGATCAATTTATCTGAGCAGGGGTAAAATTGGAAAAGACAGCAAGATACATCTGCAGCTTTTTGGTGCAACCCTTTCCTGCATCCAGGGTGGCAGTCTGGGCCTTAATGCTGCAGATTTAAGTTCAAGAGTCCAATCACCGAACGTGTCAATACCCCATTTCTGGTGAAATATAAGGCTGAGAATCTCTTTGTGGTGGCTGCGCAGGGCCAGTGCTGCACAGCGGGCTCGCGCACGTTTGTGCACGAGAGCATCTACGACGAGTTTGTGGCGCGCGCTGCCAAGCTGGCCAGCGGCCGCCGCGTCGGCGACCCCTTCGACAGGGCAACGCAGCAGGGGCCGCAGGTGGGCGCATTACTTATTTCTTCTTAGCACGACTCCCCTTGGAATCTCCAATGGTGCCTGTCAGGTTTCCTTATGTTCCTCTTTGCAGTTGCTAATGTTTTTATTTGCTGATTTTCTCGCAAGAATGCAGATTTGGGGGGACAAGTGAGGTGTTATACGATTGCTTTTATAGCGTGAGAGAGGCATCCGTCAGCTGATCTGAACATGATTTGTACTTGTAGCACTTTTGGTAGAAGGGTTGAGAAAGTAACAAGTGTGGCTGAGCTGGCAGCTGAGCTGGCAGGTTGCCTGGCCTGTGACAGGTGTCGCAGGAGCAGTACGACAAGATCATGGGCCTCATCAGCACCGGCGTCGAACAGGGAGCCAAGCTGGAAACCGGCGGCAAACGCCATGGTGAGCCTTCTTGGCTCCATTGAATCTGTTTGATAAAGTGCACGTATCAGCTGGCAGCAATGCAAAGGGCATTTGCTGATGCAGCCTGGGCACACAGACACAGCAGCTCCCAAGTGCGTTGCAGCTTTGACTGCCATGCAAGGGGGCACTGGGGGTTTTGGGATTGTATGCTTGTGCAGACTTTGAGTTACGGTAGCCAGCTGGTCACTCCCTCATCTTGGAAGTGCAATTGCCTCAAGAGCTGGCAAAATTAGCAATTGTGTACTTGGGGAAGGCACATCCCATCAGTTCTTGTATCACTGTTCCTTATACACTCTATGCCGCTTTCACCTGCAAAGAGATTGCCATATGCGGCCAAATCGGGCTTTGCTTGAGTAACTATATGCACAGGATGCATGTGCAGATGGTGTGCTGTTGCGCGCAGGTGATCGCGGCTACTTCGTGCAGCCGACAGTGTTCAGTAACGTGACGGACGACATGACCATTGCCACAGATGAGATCTTTGGCCCCGTCCAGTCCATCCTCAAGTGGTCCACTGTGGACGAGGTGTGCCCTCCCTCCACTCATTTGTCACTAGTGTACTCATGTAAATGTGGCTGGCATTTTGGGGGGCCGGTATCGTGGAGGACAGACTCTCTTGCCAGGCTGGAATTGAAAACCTGCTGAACTGGAGAACACAACTGGAATCGAGGGCGGAAAGTCCTGCTGAAGGTTCAAAGCACTCGGCTTTCATGATGCCATAACGAGGAAGAGCCCATTGTCACTGGGATGCGCGGCACTTTGCTCTAAGGGCACAACACGCAAGAGCTTACATTTCAGTTGGTTGGTGGATCATTCTGCCTTGTGTTTCACTGGATTCTATGACAGGGTTCTAGTCCGCCCAGGAGTGTTTGCCAATTTTATTGCCAATCTCCTAGGCAGGCTAAAAATGCCTAAGATTGCCCAGGGACACCAAAAATGTTGCTCTCTCGGGATTCTGGTGAGCCCTGTCAAACCTGCTAGCAGCGCGCACTGTCAGAGCCTGACTTCCAACTGTCTGCGCCAGGTGATCCGCCGCGCAAACAACACCGAGTACGGCCTGGCGGCTGGCGTTTTCACACAGAATCTGGCGATGGCCAACACGATTTCGCGCGCGCTGAAGGCCGGCACGGTGTGGGTGAACACATGGAACCAGTTTGACGCGGGTGTTCCCTTCGGCGGCTACAAGACGTCCGGCATCGGGCGCGAGAAGGGCGAGGCCGCGCTGAGCCACTACACGCAGGTGACTCACCCTCACATAAGCATGACTCACCCTCATGTAACCGGTCTCTGCAGCTCTCGTGTCAGCGTGCACTGGCTGTCTATTTTTCCCTTTTCACTTGTCAAGCCACTGGTGAGTCAAGAGACGGTGCAGAGATCAGGACAGTTCGAGAGCCGAGTAGAATTCTGCTTCAAGAGCATTCATCAGCTGGCAGGGAAGAATTTGACAGTTTGCTGCAACGCAGCATTGCCCTGAGGGCTGGAATAAGCGTGCAATTATATAGCATTTAATGATAAGCAGCTGTGCTTGCTTTGTCAGCAGGGTTGCCTACATCAAGCAGAGCAGGATTGCATGGTTTCGAGGTCATCATCAAACTGCACCTTCTGCATCTGCAAAGAAACGGCGCAGGGCAGTTTTGTTAGTGTTTCTGACAAGACATTTTGTGGCTGCGCAGATCAAGGCAGTGTACATGCCCATGGCAGAGCCCATCACATGGAACAGCTGAGCACATCGTGGCACATGCGCAGCACCATCCACAAACCTTCAGAGACCTCTACTGCAGGGTACTTTTTGAGCAACAAATGATACCAGAGTCCCCTGAAATGCCACTGCTCAGGGAACGAGCATTTTGTTGAGCGTCTTTTTGTGTGAAGAAAAAGACGCTCCTTGAGCAGGCTCCATGCGTGCTAACCTCAGTGTGAGTCATTCCTGCAATTTCCCGTGTCGTTAGATATGTGCGATATTTTGTGGCAAATGATTTGGGGCATGGGGTGTCGTGCACTTGGCACCAAGAAATGTGCAACGTGTGCATCCTGGCTTATGGGTTTTAGAATTCTGTGTGGAAGTATTGAGCTGCCTGGAGCACTAAACCCAGATACATTTGCTTGGGTCTGATTAATTTCTTGGTGTGTAATACAACAAGAGACATGCGCAGTGTGTGCAATGCTCATCTAGTTGAGTACCTTGCAGAGAAAGTGCTTTCCATGGGGCAGGAGAGCCAATCATTGGCAATTCTGAAAGAATGACTCGTTACTCAATACCCCAGTACTATGAGTGCAAGTATGTCAGAAGGGCGCAGTGGGCATGCAACAGGTACTAGACTGAAGCTTTGGCAAGTTGTGTAGTAGCCAGGCTGCTTACAGTAGCATCATGCATTGGTTTGGTACCTACAACATGCTCATGATGTAAGAACAAATGGCGACATCGATGGTCCAGGAAACTAGAGCATGCTTCTACCAACGGTGTTATTGCAAACAAATTGCTCAGAATACTCTCATGCAAGTATTTAAAACTTAATGTAATAAGTTTCAATGGTCATTGCTGGCGTGCCAGCAGTCCTTCAGCACGCATGCATAATCACAGCACATTTCTAATAGGTTCTCAAGAGGCTTGCCAACGTGTCGACCAGCGACCCCGATTATTATTATTCAACTAGTCAATGTGTGGCTTCATTTGTTGCTGTGGTAGCGGTGCAGGCTCTCTTCCAAAAGGCATGTGCCAACGTCAAGCGCCCAAGTTTCTGCCACCACCAGTAAGGTGCAAAATATACACGGCCTGGTCATATAAAATAGCCTGGTCCCCGCAGTGCTGCTCAGGGAATATTTGGAATGCATAGTCATCTCTGCAGAGATTGTTCCTGCCACATCAGCCAGTCTCACTCCTCCTCCTTATCTCCAACTGGCTCCTCGTCCTGCACACGTGCGCGCCATTGCTTAACTTTGTGCTGCTCGCTTATTCCCCGTTCTTCTTCATTCATACCTGTAGAGCCTTGCCCCAGGGCCTCTGCGCACGACGACTATCCCGCTCCAATTGGCAGCACACCTTGCAGGAAAGAGAGGGTGTGAAAGAGAGGGGTGTGAGCCTAGGTGATGGACATGAAAAGGGCAAAGCACAGCGTACCTCCCCCTCATTAATGACAGGCATCGAGAGCAGCAGCTTGATGCCGTCCACCTTCTTCCTGCCCAGCATGGCCTTGGTCTGCTTGGGCAGCCCGTGCTCCTCAACCCAACTCTTCAGGCCCATCTCCGCCGCCTTGAACATCGTCTGCACCCCAAGCAGACCATTCAGCCACTCAGCACCACTTAGTTCGCATATGCAGCAAAATTATCCCTGGTGGGGATGACCTGACTAGCTTCTGAAAAAAATCACATGCTGTGACAAAGAAAGGAAAGTGGAGCAGAGGTCAACGGACAGGATAGCCATGTCCTGGCAGGAACCTGCCGGCAATAGTAGACAGAGTATTTGCTGATGCAGCCCTGGCATTCAGACAAAAGAGCTCCCAGATCTGCTCCCAAGCCAACAGCCGGAATATCTGATGCGCCCTGCATCATGGATGAAGGATTATGCTGCATACCTGCTCATACTCTGCGTTGGGCACAGGCACGACAAAGTCGCCGGGAGAGAAGCGGCCGCGGGCGGCGATGCAGAGGCAGCGGCCGAGCGCATCGGCGACGAGGGGGCTGACAGCGTTGCCCATCTGCTGGTAGCGCTCGGTCAGATTTTTATTACGGACCCATGTGTCCTGGTGCGCGTGGCTGATGCCCGCCAGAGCAAAGTAGTCCGGGAAGCCCTGCCCGCGCACAGCAGGCACTGTCAGCAGGCAGCTGATGGCAAATTGCTTCAATTAGAGAATAGGACATGCATGGGGTTTGACGACGGACATTCACAAAGCAACAGCGCATGGGCTGAGCTCCAAGCAAGAGCTTGAGATGCAATGTTCAGAGTGTGTTCCGGAATGGCAGTCCCAATTCTGGGTTTGCAATACATGCACCATACGGCATGGCAGCAAGAACTTCTCGCAGGCATACCAGGACATCAAGCGCTCTAGCCTGGTGAGTTTGAGGACAAGCAACAGTCACAGGAGGCTGATATCACAGGAATTCGGGCCAAGGTACAGTCACAAGAGGCAGAAATCCGGGGAACGGAGGACAAGTTGCAGTCACAAGACGCAGCTCAGGGATGACTTAAAGGGTGAACAGAGGTTTCTGCCTACCTGGCAGCGGGCGTTTTCCCGGATGGAGACGACGCGCCCCTGCGTGGGGTGGATGAGGCGCAGATTGTGCGGCTCCGCGCGGCCCACCACCGTCGGCTGGATCTCATCATACCACATGCGCCCAAAACAGCCGTGCCGCCCGCCCGACTTGCCCTGCTTGTACGTCACGCACCACCGCGGGCAGAGCAGGTCCCCCGTCGGCAGAAACACCGTGGTCCCCGGGCAGCCTGCACCCACAACACCACAGAGCATATATATATTTATTTATATATTTTTCAAATGGTTTATTCAGTGTAAGGGTTACCCTAAACCCAGAACCCTAAAAATAAGATAGATAAAAATAGAAATAAATAAATAAAAACCAAAAAAAGACAATGTAATATAAACGGAGGGGACGGCAGGATGACAGGCATTGCTGCATGCGCAGGCTGACAGATGGTTATGAACAGGGGCAAGCGCGCACCAAAGAGGCCGCCGCCGCGCCAGCCTTGCTTGTCGAAAGCGTCCACGCGTGAGTGCTTGGTGATTCCCTTGGGGGCTGATGCGCGCGTGCCACCGCCTTGGCACGCAGACCCCTTGGCGCCGATGGCCGCGTGCGTGTGCCCCACGCAGCACGTGCCTGCGCGCAGCACGCCCCTCAGCCTTGCAAGCACAATCAGATGGGCCTTCTTTTGCTCGAGAGGACGCTAGCAGCTTGAAAGGCTGCTTCATTTCATCTGCCTTCCACACACCGATGAGTGCGTTTCAGCTCACAAGCACATTGACGCAATCCAGCCCAAGGTGGTTTTGCCAACTCGATAGCCAAGCTGCGCCGTGAACTTGGGTGAGTGCGCGCATGCAGAAGGAGTGATATCGAGGAGACGCAGAAGGGCCACGCACCGTCCCCGTGCGTTATCACCCCGGGCATCTCTCTGAAATTTGCGTCCTTCTTAGAGGGCACGCTGCAGCAGCGCAGGTGGTCATCAAAATTGAGGCAGAGCGAGCGGTGGTCGCGCAGCGGCCCGACCGCCTTCTCTGCATGCTCCGCCTCCTTCAGGACCTGCTCATCAAACATATGAACCGTAAAACCCCCTATAATAAACACCCTAATGCGACACTGCATGAAGCCAACTTTCCTGCAGCTTGCATGCGGGGGGAGAGCACCAGTGCACCTCCAGCTTTCAATCTGAGCACTGGCTTCACTTCTTGCTAACCATGCTCAAGGTGAGCACCATATTGAACGCTACTGCACCTTGCTTGCGCCAAAAACCTCCCCCAAAACACCCTCATGAGCTGGGGGGAGATATGAGAGAGATACGAGATTTGAATACTCAGGGCCGGGCAGAATGTGATCACCCGCTCGCCCTCGGCCGCGCAGAGGCCGCGCTGGCTGAGCTGCAGCTCCAGCAGAAGTTCGTCGGCCCGTTCTTTGCCCAGCTCCAGGCAGACGGCCTTCAGCGTCTCACCCGCAAAGTTGCCGGTCTTGCGCATGTCGATCTCTGTGAAATCGCCGCCGCGCTTCTTGCAGAGGAAGCTGCGGCCCACCTGAATGCAACAGGGCGGCACCCATCAAACAAGAATCCACACCACCACGGCTCTAGAGTCCCAGGGATTACAGAAGCAACTGGCGTGTACAACGGCAGGTTGGGACTGGCCTTGACAATGCTAAAAATGCCTGACACTTCCTGATCAAGGCAGCTTTGTCAAGACACCAGCACCGAGCTGCCTAGGATCGACTGCCTGACTGCTCAACGGAAGGTGCATAGCGTAATGATAAACAATGTGGACGCCAGGATCCTGCAACACATAAGATTGGAAGGTGTAGTGCGTACCGCCTCTGTGCCTTTGGGCAGGATCCTGAGCGTTTTGCGCTTGTCGTTCTGGGCCGCATGCATGGCGGCCATGGCCTCGTCTGCGCGGCGTGCCCTCTCCTTTGCCTGCGCCTGGTATGCGGGCGGCTGCCGGCGCAGCCACATCTGGTAGGGGGTCTTGGGGTCGCTGGCGTATTGCGCAGCCTCTGCCGTCGTGTAGTTGGAGATCTCCGGCAAATCCGACAGCACGTCTCCCATGAACACCTGCAAAAGCACCCTGACCCCCTTCACAGCTGCTTTTCCTTGCAATGCTGTCCCTAAAACCCTAAACACTGCTCCCCAAACCCTAAATATAACAAGCTGAATACTGCTGTCAATTCAAGGCCTGCACATGTCCACACCCCTTGTGGAGGCACGCATGCACTCTTGTGTACAATGATCCATAGGAGAGCAGGGGCACCTAAATGTGCGCTGGGCATTTGTCTGCATGAAGAGCTTTCTCCCCCTAAACCAGTTCAAAAGCTGCACTCAAAGCGCAGGCAGCACAAACCAAAAAATGGACGATCGAGGAGCGATGCGCACCATTTGGCGCGCGGCGTCGCGTGAGGCCTCGCTGGTGAAGCCGACTATGCACTCGCTCGCGGAGTGGGGCACGCCGCCCTGGAACACCGCGAAATGGCTGGGCTCGGGGAAGGCCGGCAGCTGCTCCACCCCCGCCTTGGCGCCCCACATGAACGCCCTGCGCCCACGCACACCACAACCGTGTTCGGCGGCTGGCAAGCCTCTCCTGGATATTGATATTGATACAATTGAATGCACACGGAAACTATTGCACGGAAAGGGAAAACAAGAACTCAGCACAAGCAAAGCAGATGCCAGATCACAGCAAGGGCGTTTGCCGGTCTAAATAGTGGTGGGCAGTGCTTTGAGCTATCGGTGGTCGTTGCACGCATTTCTGTCTCAGGCGTCATCTATTTATTGCAGGGTATTCACCAATAATGCATGTCTATTTGGTGGGCATAAGGACGCTGCAGAAGGTCAAAATATTCACCGCCAGCGGCCCTGGGGGGCGCCGTGGTCGCAGGCGGCGATGCAGCCGAGACGGGTCTGGTAGCGCATGTTGAGCAGTCGGGAGGCGGCAAACTTGGCGTACATGCCGTCCTGCTTCTTGAAGATGTCCAGCACGTTCTCCATCAGGACATACCCCGGCTGAAACCACTCGATCACGTCGTAGAACGCCTGAACCTGTCGGTTCCTGTGAGAGCAGAAAAACAGCAGTCGCTCCAAATCTGCAAGGTGCGAGAACAGTTTTACCATCTTCCCAATGCATGCACTGGCATTGAAGCAATTCATCCATGCCAGCGTCGCACAAATCATTTGAGGCCTCATGTGTTGCCTCTTTATCATGCTTACTCAGCACGGAGGTAATGCATGCAAGCTGTCCTGTAGTGCCAATCTCGACCATGTGGACTGGGAAAAGTTGAAGTGTATTGCCGGTACTGTTTCCAGAGCTAAATTTCGAAAGGAACAGGATTGCTCAGAAAAGTAAAAGCTCACCGGGGGTCGTTTACGATGTCGGCCCTCTTGGCGTGCCTGTTCAGGCCAGAAACACCCTGGCAGGGTGGGCCCCCCATCACTGCGTCCACGTCATCGGGCAGGGGGATGACACCCTCTGCCCTGATCCTCTTAATGAACGCTGCCACCTGTACACCTGACACTTTACACTGTGCACTAACCGTTTATGTGGAGCGTTAAGAGAGCATTAAAGAATATTGCTGGCCATGGAATTTAGTCTGGTGAAGCAAAATCTGCAAGTGATCATCCTTGGAGAATCGATGTGAGCTCAGAACAGGGCATCATGAACTGCCAACTGCCTCGGCCGGTGACAAGGGAAAGCCACGAGAGGATGTGGGTAGGAGTGGAGCCACATACCTTGGCTTCACAGGCGAGGTCCGCCTCTTTCACCCACTCGTCAACAGCATTGCAGAGGCGGTAGCCCTTCCATTCCACCTGGAACTCCACCCAGGAGTTTGTCTCGTCCAGAGACTCCAGCAGGTGCCCCTTCTTCTGGCCTGCGCAGCAGCATCAGCATTGGCTTCAGCTGTAGACTTTACCATGCACGGTGCACCCTATTCTGCAGGATGTGTCCAGTTTTGTGCCACAGCATGAGGGAAGAAGCAGCAATTTCTACAGAGCACCTCAAAGCAGATGAGTGACTCAGGCAGGCAGTGAGATACCAGACAGCAACCGGAAATTGCATGTGTCTCACTACCTCCCTGAATACAATGCAAGGGGAGGACTTACCGCCAGTGCCTCGCTTGGCACTCTCCAAAATGGTCATGGAGACTATGTTCTTCACCTCAAACACATCCTTGCCAGCTGGCTCATCATCCTGCAAGACACAGTCACAGTCTGCTGCAGCTCACAAGGCACAAGTTCAAGACTTCTCAACGTCAGAGACATTGCAGTTTAAACAAGCCAGCCTTGTTACATGTGCAATACTTGACTTTGCACACATTAGGACTCTAAGTAAACTCCAGGAAACTATCTGGAAGGCTGGTCAGGTGCTTCCAAGATCCTTGTCCACGTGTCAGGACTTAAATCCAATTTAAGCAGGGATGTGGCGCACCGAGCTGCCGTCTGAGTCAGTCATGCTTGTCACCTGCCAGTCGTCTGGGTACTTATCTGACAGACGTTTGAAGTGCTTGCACAGCGCAAGCCATTCGTCCACCCCAAATTCAAACACCTGCATGCGCAGCAACCCCCTTAGTGAGCCTGATGTGGACAGCTTCCCCTTGCCATCTCTATTTATGGCAAAGGGATTAACTCTTGTGGTGACTACGTACTGTTCTAGAGCTCCCTTGAAAGGGCTGGTCCCAAATGCTGAGCGCATGAGGAAGACAATTACCTGGGCATTTGGGTAGTTGGCTTTGAAGGCCGCACACATGGACGGCTCAAAGTCGACCGCCCACTTGGTCTCGATGTGCACATCCTTGTTTTTCCTGTCCACAAAGGAGAGGCCGCCGCAGCCGCAGTACAGCTCAACGATGTTCAGCTTCTGCATCAGCACACAAGCACAATTTTCGGGCATCAGCCTTGCAAATTCTATGACAGCCTGGGGTGAGGCAGGCTGCTGTACGGGTGCAGGGCGTGAGAGTTCCACGGACAGTCTGCATTGATCTTACATGCGATCACATGTGGCACCCCACATGCCCACCTGCACCTAGTAGCACTAAGTCACCTCTTCCCCACTAATTAGCAGCCGATTTGATGATGCATCAACCCCTGCCATCTTGGTCAGTAGGCGGACAGTACCTGCATGTGCCTAGTCACATTGTCTACAGTGTGGACACTTCATTTGCATTAAACCTGGGCAACAACCAGCAGGGCTTTGCAGGTGCAAGTACATGCGGCAGGGATTGGCACGCACCCTGGGGCCCTCATGCTCCTGGTAGCGAGTCTTGGAGGCCGGCGGCTCAGTGAGGGAGTCAGTGAAGGTGAGGAAACGGCGGTCGTGCTCCTGGTCATACCAGAAGTCGCACTCCTCCACAGGCGGTGCCGCGCTCCCTGGCGGCATCTTCTTCACTGTTACCTTCCTGCAGGACAAAGACCGGAGAAAGGTTACCTCCCATGTACCACCATGGCTGATGCATCCACTTTACAACGTAGAGCCTGCAGCATGTACTGCCACGGTGCACGCTCCTGCCTTGTGCAAGACGCGCCTGGTCCTGTGACTGCAAAACACTGGTGCCTTTTGCACAACTCTCAGCCAGGGCAAAGCACCCAGGATCTCTTTCAGGGAGTGGATTCCATCTATCAACTCCTTAAATGGTCTTTCAAGGACACGCATGAGCTTCTCAGGGCATGCATTGGCTTCACAAAGGAAAGAAAGGATGCTGCTGCGGTATTTTTGCAAGACAACACATTTGCTCGAAAGCAAATAGAGCGGGGCAGCTGCATGCTTACTTTTCAATGGTGTCGAGTGTGTTCAGGGTGACATAGCGGCGGTTGTCCTCCTCAGAGGCCAGGAACAGTCTGCGCTTGTCGAGTGGCCCTGGCATGTATGACTCCTTGCCATCCTGGATCCGCAGCGCTGTGTCCCATGGCTTGTACATCCACTTGCCCTTGAACCACCGCTCTCCCTGGCCAACACCATCAAACTTCATTGCAACAGTAGTTTTGGAACTGTCAGTAAAGCACAGCACCAGTTAGAGGGTTCAACAAGCTTGGATGCCTGCGATCGAATGCTCACTGAACCCTTGAGACACAGCGCCCGCAGCTTAGTGCCCTCAAGCCTCTCAATGGGCAGCAGCTAGAATCATATTGGTTCAAACCATGCAAAAAATGTTCCTTTGGTGGATTGCAATCAGTAGTGCTAGCATACAGTGGCACTCCGTTATGCCTGGCTGTGCTCACCAAACATGGGGAGACATTGCAGGCCTGGTTGATGCAGCCAGCAATCCCAGATGCTCACCTTCAAGTCCTGAAACATCTCTGTCACGCGGACGACATAGAAGTGGGCCTGCCCGTCGCCATCTTTGGCCTCATCTGCCGGGGGAGTGACCTCAACGAAGTCGCCAATCGACACCTGCAAGACATGGCACATCTCGCAAGGGAATAAAGATTTAGAGACAGGATATGGTAGACGTGGCCAAGGAGCAGACACTGACTGCCAACTGCATGTGTCTTTATGATGTACGGCCCTACCACTCCAACATCCTCCACATGGGCAGCCTCAAAGTGCGCGACTGCAGGCGGGCAATCATCCTGCAGGTTGCATGCACCTCTTTCAGCAAGATATGAAGATCAAAATGCATGGCACCATCAGCATCTTGGGGAGCAAAGTTGCATGCAAGCACAGCATTGAAGCTTACCCCATAGTTCAAGTCCTCCTCATCACCGTGCCGTGTCACTCCCTGGAGGACTCTTTTTGGCCACCTTTTCGAGACGTCATCCTGCATCGTCATCTCTGCTCAAGGTATGTGGACACGCAGGTTTCAAGGCAGTTCAATATAAGCAAGGGTTAGCTTCAAGTTGCCTGGGCCAGTCAGAGAGAACACACCCGTGGAATGAAGGTCTCGATCTCCCAGTTGACACCATTCTTTTCTTGCTTTACTGACTCTGGGAGTCCCTCAATCTTTCTGTGCTTCCTGGCTCTTTGCGGGCTCTGAGCCTGGCCCTTCTTGGGGCTCGGCCTGGCAGCTGAGGACGGCAACATGGCGCAGAAGTGTAATAACTATACCAGAGCCTTACATTTCCTGCTGATCAATTAACCTCGGAGCCTCAGCTCAATGTCTGCACGCTGATATAGGCGTGGGCGGTGTGCTGATTTGAAGGTGATCGTCAGCTCACGACACTGCATCCATCGCCCCAGATTTGGCTTTAATGTAAAGAGACAAAGTACTTCGCTATTTTCATGATCGTTTTTTGGCAGGATCCGCAAGAAAAGATTGCACTCCGACTTCCAATAAAGCAAGATGCAGAATCAATTACGAAAGTCTCAAGGTTGGCAGAAGCGAGGCCACAACGGTGCACGCTTTGCCTCTTTGTTGCTGTGCATCAAAATTGGGTGGAATCTTAATCTTGATTGCCTTCACAATCTGCTGTGTGGCAAATGACAACGTTGCGTGCTCTGCATGACGTGCTTTGCACATGCACTGCACGTGCGATTTTCTGGGAAATTTTCGAGCTTTGATCAACGAATCAACGAGCACACAAAATTGGCTTGCTCGTAAGAATGTAGATGAATTTGTGTATGTGACATTCATGCTTGTCTTGCACTCATTGATCGCCAGGCACGTCTACGAAGCTGAGGTAATGTGTTGCAAAGCTAACAGTCCCTCCAAAAAAAATTGGGACCCTGAAAATTTGTCTATGATTGTGCATCACGGCTAATCATCACTCGATCCAAATAGCCAGCTATTGGCATCACGGACCCCACTCGCCCCCTTTGTATCTGCTACTTGTCCAGAGGTGCCTGCACCATTTTGACTGGGGACTCCGCTTGAAGTATTTATCCACTCCCTCAACACTGCTGCCACGCTGTCCATCTGTGGAATATCGTTCACCTGCGCAGCAAAGGGTCAGATCACCCACAATCATAGCGCGATCACACGTCCAAGCTGTGCACTTGCCAAGGCCCACAGGTCATGACGTGATAAGTCCTTTTAAGTAACACAGCATTTTTCTGAGCAATTTGAAGCTATCTCATGGCGGCTGCCTTGTTAGCTCTACGTTTCCAGACCTGCAGGGAGGCTTATCAAGCTGCTCAAACAACTGAAGCCGAACAGAGACCTGTCTGGGAGTGGCAAGCTGCGCGCCATGCTTGCGCACAATGGCGGCCAGGTCCAGCAGCAGTCGCTGGCGGAAGACGGCAAAGTCACGGGAATATGGCGGCGTTGTGTGCACCAGGACGAATATGGTGCATGCATAATTGTCCAGCCCCTGCAATCAGTTACCAGCAGACATCGCGGCACTTCCTTCCATGCCCAGCTGAGTGCTTGAGTGCTTCTGCCCGGGCGGCACCCCACATGAATACATTGCAATCTGTGAGACGAGTACTCAAGCAAGCTGATGCCTGCGCTGTACAAGGCACAGTCTTGTACGCCAAGTGGGAATTGTAGACGACAGGAAGCTTCCTCGCACCAGCATGCCGACTCCCTGGGGCAGTCTGTGGTCCACGCCGGTGGTGGTCTCGATCAGCAACCGCATGCCGCGCACAATGCTCTCAATCTTCTCTATGTCCTGATACCTGCGCTACAGAGTCCTTCTTTTGTTTCTGCAGGTCACGTTGCCAGTAATTGTACTTTCGACATCGTTGATATCGCCCCTGACTTCCTTAAATTTTGAACCAGTGCTTCCATACACAGCAACTCTGTGATGTTTTGTTGAATATTGGCAGTCACGGGTAGTGATCAAAGCAACAGCTGTAGAGGTCTGTGGCCTCAGGTGGGCTTACCTGATCAGGATTGTGAGGAAGAGCTGGCGAGCCCGATTGAACCCGGTGATGACTCTGCTCTTGGCCACGCGCGACTCGTTGCTTATGATCATGTCTGTCAAAGCCTGCGCGAATGACTCCATTGAGCGTTGTGCTTGCCGCCGACACGGTTTCTCTGGGACAATATGCATGCTATTCCTTATGGCCTTGCACTATAACTCTAGAGGTTGTAGTCTATACAGGATCGCTATGAGCAGCATTTTGGGTTCTGCACAGAGTGGCACCTTGTTGGGGATGGTGACTGGCAGGCCGCTGTCTGTTCTGAGCACAGTGTAGATGGGGTCAACCCGCTCGACAAAACCCGTTGCAAATTTTGCTCCGGTGCCGCTGGCAATGTCGATGCGATCCCCCACCACAAACGGACGCGAGAGAAACTGCAGCACACACTGCCTGATCAGGATTTTCTCTTTGACAAAGTCAAGCTCACCCACTGGTATGGACCTCAACAGACAGAAGTTCTATCCTGAAAATCTTGCCATCAGAAATGTGTAACATTGCCAGTCCTCTTATTGCGCACTACAATACAGGGCATGGCCAAGAGCAGTGACGGTGCTTCCCCATCTTCAACAGGAATTGTACACCAGTCTGTTCCTTGCGCATCCATGTAACCCTAGGCGGGTGACCTTATAATAAGGAGTACCGCTTTGATGTCAGCACACGATTTTCTCTGATAAGGAGTATTGCAGACGATTGCCATTTCTGCGGGCCTCACCAGGTTGACGCCAGCAATCATGTTGGCCATCACGGACTGCGCAGAGAGGCCCACGAGGATGGTGCTCACACCGCCCACGGTGAGCAGAGGCGCCACATTGATCCCCAGCACGTGCAGGCAGCTGAGGCCCCCGGCCATCACTATTAGCCACGAGGTCAGCCCGCTCAGCGGCAGCAGCACCCGCTCCAGAGTATTCTCCTGCATACACAAGCGCAACTCACTGACCAGCCGCCGCTGCTGCACAAAGCTTCTGTTGGGTCATTATTGCCTGTGGCGCAGTGCAGCTTTCATGAAGACAGAGGCAAAGCAATAGCCTGCAGTGATTCTCTTCCTGCTATCAAAAATACCTCCTCACCAGCTGGCCTGCTGCCATGGTTGCTTGTTGCTTCACTTGCATCCAAGTCCATAGGCTGCATGAGGTTTCATGCTCATTAACGAATGCTTCACTCCCCAAACAGTATCTTGCCGGTGTTCCTGCAAATTGGGGAGCGCTTGGATGACAGATCTTTTCGGGGCAGAGGAAAGCCACCTGGCTGCCTGCGTTGGGTGCGCTGGCTGCGTGCGAGTGGCTGTGCTCCATCAGCAGCTTCACCAGCCGCTCCTTCAGCCGCAGCACCGTCCATATGCTGCACACAACAACACGGCCCTTGTCAATGAGATGCTTCAGCTCTAGAGCTTCAGATCTGCCACTAGAACTGCACTGCATTGGACAAACAAAGGCCTGCTGCAATCCGTGCTCATGTGCATTGTGGAGTCTCAAGCTTGTATCTGCACAATGATTCAAGCTTCTCCTCCTCAAATTTGATGCTGGCGCACTCTGCGAGTTTCATCGAGTTTTAATGAACTCAAATACTGCATATTGCAAGGGCCCCATGTGGGGCCTCACATGAAGATGATGAGGGCGACCTCGGACAGCTCGCGCACGAATGTGTCGAGGCCAGAGAGGGTCTTTGCGCCGTTGCGCGCTAGTGCCACCAGCCAGGTGGCAGCGCCTGTTTTGGCTTCTGAATGCAGCAGGACCGCTTCAAGCAGCCCCGACACGCTCCGCAGCGTCAGCACAGCCGCCACCACCGGCAGAAACCTGCACAGCCATCACTTGTATTTTCACGCTCTGCTATATATTTTCAAGCCTTCTCAAGAGGCAAGAGCCCTTGCAGCATTTATCAGTGTCTTCAATACAGGAAGTGTCGACAGACTTCAATCCAAGTTGTCAATCATGGCAGCAAACTTGGAAAGCCCTAATTTCGGCCACCAGATGCACATGGCTGCAGATGGACTAGCTTTGCGCAAGATAATTGACAAGAAGGCTGAAGGAAATCGGCACATCCCCTCCAATCTGCCTCGCACCCAAATTCGTCAGCGCAGGGTGATGGCAGTGGGAGCTTACACAGCAGTGGGGCGGTGGAGCGCCAGCAAGGCGGCTTCAGAGGCGTATCCCAGGAAGGGGCGGGCAGGCCTGTCAGAGCCCTCTTCATAGCTGGCCATCCACGACAGCTCCTGTGACATGCAGATGGACAGTCTCATTATAATTATATATAATTATAGTGGCTCTCAAGCGCTCTTGGCAACCCGCCAAGGTTCATTTGCCAGCGCATGCTTTCTAATTTTGATTCCATCCTGCAGCCCATTCGTTCAAATTCTCTCAAGTACACATGGCATGCTGGCCCCGGCTGGCCCCGGCTGGCGGGGGCGGTACATATACTGAGCACCGTGCCCACGGTTATTGGGTCTTGCTTGGATCTGGCGAGTCCAACAAGGGGTAGGTATTTGGCAGCCTTTACATGCAGCTCATCTGCAGACGCACCTTGCCTTTGGCAGGAAAAGCGTGTATTAATAATTACACATGGCATGCATCCCTGCTTCAAGGGTGTCTCAGGGTGAGCCCCTGCCAAGGATTGCTGGAAAACTGCCAGCCTATCTTTGTCGGGGAGAGGAATCACCCACCTCCCCGGCCTGCACCCTGTCCGCTTCCCTGTGCAGCGCGCGCGACAGCAGCAGTGTGGCTGCAGCACCGGCCGCGGCGGTCACTGCGCAGTGCAGGCCATGCTGCCACAGTGGCACTGCTAACACTCCCGCCCGGTGCGCCAGAGCCGCTGCGGCCGCGCGAGCTGCGGCCTCTTGAGCTGCTGCTGCTGCGGCTGATGCAGAGATAGAGATATCTTGTCAGTAGTGGTCTCGTATGTTTTGTGGGCTTGATGCATGGTAATGCAGAGCAGTCCACGACGGGCTGCCTTGACGTGACTGGGAGAACAGTGCGGGGCCTACGATCTATATTTTTCGAAGGAAATCTCTTTGAGAAACAACCAATCTTAGGTGAAAGTGCTGAAGAGCATAGAACCTACACAGGGCAAGCTGCTCGCTTGGGTAGATCGAACCTCCTTAGAAACCTTGGAAAACCGGTCTATTTGCCTTCTTCAATCCGAAAGTGAGTGCTTTGAATCACCTGCCGCTGTGCTCGAGCCAGTCTTGATTCCCCAACCCGCACAAGTACCGAAACTGTGTCTCCTGCGTCGCTTATCGCTTCGGGCGTTACGGTGTCGACATCTGCAGTAGTGGCTCGGCTGCAATTTGTCCTGAATGAGAAACCGGCAGTTTATTGCAGTACTAGCATTGTACACGAGGATTTTTTGTTTCAGCATGGCTTCAAACAGTGTCGGATTTGCTCGGCTTGATATTCGTTGAAGACTGGGTGTGTGCCCAGATGGACATCGGAGACACTTTGCTGTTGACAGCTTAACTCTGGGCAGTGCACGCATAGAAGTGATGAAGTTCGTCCCCTTGGGCATATATATTACTCGTTGGCGACAGAAGTGAGACATGGCGGACCTGCAGGAAGGCTCACAGCCAAGCCTTGTAAGATCGTTTATATCCGGTAGGAAATTGCCTTACGAGATCAGGCAGCTGGCACCGCCCGCAGCGAGGCGCTGTGGTGTAGTGGTTATCACTTTGGACTTTGAATCCAACAACCCGAGTTCGACTCTCGGCAGTGCCTTCCCTCTTTTTTCTCTTTTTTTCTGTTTTCTTTTTGCCTTTTGCGGCCTTTCGGTATGATGAGATGTAGTGACGATATATTGACACTACGATCACCGGAATACATTAAGGAGGGTGCCATGCATTGTTGCTTGGGTCTTACATAACTCCATTTGCTTGATTTCCAGGGCCTGGCCAATAGGAGGCCAGAATACTTTGATGACGTGGAGAACCGATGCAACGAGGTGATGAGGACTCAAAGACGGAAAGGGCTCTGTTTGATAACCTATTTGTGCATTGTGACTCTTCAACTGCTCAAGCTTTGTAAAACTTTTGGATAAGTACTAAGTACTAGTATGGAGTCGGGGCCGGCGTCGAGCACCGCACCGGAACCGGAGCAGTTGGGGTCGACGATGTAGGCACCGGCCGGTGAACAGCGGATGGAATTCACGTTGAAGCCGCGGCCTATCCTGGAGCCGCAAGTCGGACAGGTATATGCAGCGTGGGTCGAGAAGATGGGATCGAAGACAGCGGATCCGGAGGGCAAGTTGGATGAGAGGTGATGCTCCTCAGGGTGCGCGAAGCGCTCAGGCCAGGCCCAGACGACATGCAGTCGAGCACCCTCATTCAGGAGGAGGTGAAGGTGCCCCTGAAGGATTGGGGGCCGCTGGAGGGGCCAGTGTCAGCAGCTTTCCTCGTGGAGAAGGGCGGTGTGCACGTTGTTACAGAACGGATCCTCATTACAGATATCTCTCTATTGAGGGGTACTGCCTGCCCAGTCAGCCCAGCCAAGAGTAGATCCTAACCAGGCAAGAGGATCAATACTCAACGAATTCCTTGGACGAGAGATGCAGTCCAAGGTCCAGACCAGATGAGGTTGTCCAGATTGCCAGCCAGGGACTACAACCTCCCTGTCACAGATCACTGAGCTACTACCTTGTGTGTTTATGATATGCACAGTGCAGC
>JADEYI010000529.1_pt1 | contig 50192 bp, 50 predicted proteins | sample 8542331 | NCBI WGS metagenome assembly JADEYI01 (sample SAMN16510988, study PRJNA670497) | mine drainage metagenome | isolation source: biofilm near Copperflume 1 | place: Germany: Marsberg coppermine Kilianstollen | collected 2018-02 | reverse complement strand
CGGGACCCATGCGCTGCGCTCAGGGTGACAGCAGAGCCTGGTGCAGAGGTTCCCTGGCGTCCGGGTCCGGCCGCCTCGCCTAACATTTATATTTAGAAGCTAATTGGTACAAACGGTAGAGCTACCGCACGGCTACCCGGCCGGCGCCCCGGGCAGCCGCAGATGAGCCAGGTATTCGCGATTGCCGGCGGCACCTGTGATCGGCGATTCGATCGTGCCGGCCGCCTCGAAGCCGATCGTCGCGGCAAAGCCGATCACGCCGGCCAGCGCCTCGATGCGCAGTTGATCGTCGCGCACCACGCCGCCTTTGCCGACTTTGCCCCGGCCCACTTCGAACTGCGGCTTGACCAGCGCGACAATCTCAGCCGGCCGCGCGGCCAGCGCGACCACCGCGGGCAGCACCAGCTTGAGCGAGATGAAGCTCGCGTCGATCACCACGACGCGCGGCCGCCACGGCAGATCGGCCGGTGCGACGTGGCGGATATTGGTGCGATCCATTACGGCCACGCGCGGGTCGCGGCGGAGGCGATCGGCCAACTGGCCATAGCCGACGTCGAGCGCGATCACGCGGGCGGCGCCGCGCTGAAGGAGTACATCGGTGAAGCCGCCGGTCGAAGCGCCGACGTCGAGCGCGTCGCATCCGGCGACGGCGATTGCGAAATGATCGATCGCGGCGGCGAGTTTATACCCGCCGCGGCTGGCGTATTCGCGCACCGCGCCGACGATCGCGATATCGGCCGACTCGCCGACTCGCAGATCGGGCTTGGCTGCGGGCTGCGAGTTCACCCGCACGCGCCCCGCCATGATCAGGCGCTGGGCCAGTTCCCGGCTGGCGGCCAGGCCGCGCCGGGTCATCTCAATGTCGAGTCGGGTCAAGGTCGCGCCGCAAGCGCATCGGGGTAGCCCCACGCAGCGGACCGCGAGTCGGGCGCGCACGCCGCGAATCGATCGGCGCCCGCCTGGGAGCCGCTCAGAACGGAACTTCCTCGTCGTCATCGCCGGCCTGTTTCGCGCCATTCGCCTCGCCGTCGCCGAGCGGCCCTTCGTAGGGCGCGCTCTTGAGTTCGCCGCCGGCCGTGCGCATCAGCACCTCGACGCGGCGCTCGACCTCGTCGAGCTGATGGTTGAGCGATCGGACCAGGCCGACGCCGCGCTCGAACGAGCTGATCGATTCTTCCAGCGACAGCTCGCCCGAATCGATCTGCGCGACGATCGTTTCGAGGTCGGCGAGCCGGTCCTCGAATTTCCCCGGCTCCGCGGCGGGCGTAGCGGCGAGGCGCGCCGCATCCTCATCGGTAAGTTTGCGCTGGGTGGCCATCGGACGGTTCAAATCTCCCGGGCCACAATGCGTGCGGCGAGCCGCCCGCGCTTGAGGCGAATGTCGAGTTCATCGTTGATTGCGACCGCCGCGGCGTCGGTGACCGGGCGATTATCGCGCCGGTTGACGACCACCGCGTAGCCGCGTTCGAGGACCTTGAGCGGCGAAACATCGTCGAGCCGCTGCATCGCGCCGTGCAGCCGGTTGCGCCGGTCGGCGGCGATCAGGCCGAGCGCGGCATTGAGCCGCGGAGTGAGCGCCGCCAGCGCCAGCCGCATCGGCGCGACGCGCGCATCGAGGACGCGGGCCAGGCCGATCGCGACGCGGCCGATTTGCAGGCGCCGCTCGCGCGCCAGACCCAGCGGACTGCGCAGCCGCGCGGCCAGTTCGCCGCAATGGCGCCGGGCGTCGCCAAGTCGCCCGTCGATCGCGGCGGCGAGTGCGGCGCCGGTCTCGTCGGCGCGCTGGCGGACCTGGCGGATTAGGCTTCGCGGGTCGCGCAGGCGCGCACCGTAATGCTCGACCTGGCGGCGCTCGCCATCGATCACGCCGATCATCGCGGCGCCCAGCCGCGTACGATTTTCTCCCAACTGGCGAATCAATTCGGCCTTCTCCGGCACGACCATCTGGGCCGCCGCGGTGGGCGTGGGCGCGCGCAGATCGGCGGCGAAGTCGGCGATAGTGTAGTCGATTTCATGGCCGACGGCGGAAACGATCGGAATCTTCGAGCGATTGATCGCGCGCGCCACGGCCTCTTCGTTAAACGCCCACAGATCCTCGAGCGAGCCGCCCCCGCGGCCGACGATTATCACCTCGGCACGGCCGTCCTGGTTGAGGTCCGCGATCGCGCCGGCAATCTCCCCGGCCGCGCCCGCCCCCTGGACCCGCACCGATCGCACGATCACGTGGCTGTTGGGATAGCGGTCGAGCAGGATGCGCAGCATGTCGCGCACCGCCGCGCCGCCCAGCGCCGTGACGATACCGACCGCGCGCGGCATAAACGGGATCGGCCGCCTGCGCGCCTGGTCGAACAGGCCCTCGTCCCCGAGCCGCCGCTTGAGTTGCTCGAAGGCGACCTGCAGCGCGCCCGCGCCGCGCGGCTCCATCTCCTCGGCATAGAATTGCAGCGTGCCGCGCGCCTCGTAGAGGTTCACGCGCCCGCGCACGATCACTTCCATCCCGTCCTCGACGCGAAAGCGCAGGCGGCGATGGGCCGAGGCAAACATCACCCCGCTGACCGCGCTGCGCGCGTCTTTGAGCGTGAAGTAAAGATGTTTCGAGGGGGCCAGCCGCACGTTGGAGATTTCACCGACCACCCAGTACTCGCCGAGGCCGGCCTCGAGCACGGCGCGCACGGCACGCACCAATTGCGTGACGTTGAGCGGCTGGCGCCGCGCCGCGCCCAGCGAGAGCTCGAGCTGGCCGTCCATCACGATGCAACTTACCAGATGCCGCGCGGGCAAACCTAGGGAACCTCTGCACAAGGTTCTGCTGTCACCCTGAGCGAAGCGAATGGGTGTCCCGGATCCGGGATTCTTCGCTGCGCTCAGAATGACAACCTAACTTGTGCAGAGGTTCCTAGCCGCCCGCCCCGCCTGGACTGCGCAGGCGCTTGGGTTAGTTATTAGTTATAGGATAGGCGGCGCGCCCTTCGCGGCGCCGCGGGAGGGGCAGTATGGCCGCAAGCAGCGCGCGCTGGCAGTCAAGCCGGATCCACCATCAGCATCAGCACCCGCCGATTGTCAACGTCAACCTCACGCACCAGGAGCACATGAGTCTCGGCGACCGCGCCGCCGACGGCTTTGCCAATGCGGTTGGTAGCTGGACCTTCATCGTCACCCAGTCGATCATTCTTGCGATCTGGCTGGCGCTCAACGTCCTCGCCTGGATCCACCATTGGGATCCCTATCCGTTCATCCTGCTCAACCTCGTGCTGAGCTTTCAGGCCGCCTACGCCGCGCCGATTATTATGATGTCGCAGAACCGGCAGGCGGCCAAAGATCGCCTGATGGCGGAGCAGGATTACCAGATCAATATGAAGGCGGAAGAAGAGCTCAAGGCGATCATGCATCACCTGGAAACGCAGGACGAGATGATGATCGATATTCTGAACCGGCTCGAGCAGCAGCATCACGAGATGCTCGCGCAACTGTTCGCGCCAGACAAACCGGCCGCTCCCGCCTGACGCATGCTCGCGCTCCGGCAGAGGGCGCGCGGCGGTGGCCGAGTGTGATCCGCCACCCGGAAGTGAGGCGTGAGGGCCGCGCCGACGGTTCCTGCGCGGTCCTCACGCCTCTATTGGCTGGCCGACGCCGAGGTCGAGTTATCGGCCTTGGCCAACTCCACCTTGTACTTGCTCCAATGGTCGAGGATGTTCACCGCCGCGTCGAGCTGGATATCTTTGGGCGCCTTCACATTCGCCGCGCCTGGGCCGCTGGTGCCGTCGCCAGCCGGCGCGGCGGTCGCCGGCGCACCATCCTGGGCGCCCCTGGGCGTGCCGCCCTTGCGCTGCTGCTGATTGTTCTTGAAATGATGCAGCAGGTCGCTCTCGTGAATCTCTTCGTCCTCATCGATCTGCCCGCCCGAAGCCTCCAGCGAAGCGAGCGTCGGCTTGGGCAGTTCGACCACCACGTCGGGCGTGATACCGACGGCCTGGATCGACCGTCCGCTCGGCGTGTAGTAGCGCGCGGTGGTCAGGCGCAGAGCCGAATCGTCATCGAGCGGCAGAATCGTCTGCACCGATCCCTTGCCGAAAGTCAGCGTGCCCGCGATGATCGCGCGGCGCTGATCCTGCAACGCGCCGGCGACAATTTCGCTGGCGCTGGCGCTGCCGCCATTAACCAGCACAACCATCGGATAGTCGTCGAAATCCTTTTTCTTGTGGGCGAAGTATTTCTGCTGCTGATTCGCGTCCCGCCCCTGCGTATAGACCACCAGGCCGCCGTCGAGGAAGTCGTCGCCGATCGAGACCGCCTGGTTGAGCAACCCGCCCGGGTTATCGCGCAGGTCGAGCACCAGACCCTTGATATGGCCGTGATGTTCCTTGGTGAATTTGTCCAGCGCCTTCTCGACGTCAGTGTCCGAGCCGTCCTGAAAGGTCGAGATACGGATGTAGTCGAAGCCGTCCGCAATTGGCTTGGCCTTGACCGACGCGATCTTGATCACGTCGCGCGCCACCGTCACGGTGAACAGATCGGGAATCCCCTCGCGATGGATCGTCAGATGAATCTTGCTGCCCTTGGGACCGCGCATCCGCTGGACCGCGTCGGTCAGCGACATGCCCTTGGTGAAGTCGTTGTCGATCTTGACGATCTGGTCGCCCGACTTGATTCCGGCCTTGTAGGCCGGCGTGCCTTCGATCGGCGAGACCACCGTCAGCATGTCGTCCTTGATCGTGATCTCGATCCCCAGGCCGCCGAAACTGCCGCGGGTCTCGACTTCGAGATCACGGTAAAGATCGGGCGTCAGGTAGGCGCTATGCGGATCGAGCGAGGCCAGCATGCCGGTGATCGCGCCGTTGATCAGATCCTTGGTCGAGACCGGCTCGACGTAGTTCTTCTGGACGATCGCAAGCACGTTGGCGAAGGTCTGGAGCTGTTGGTAGGTGTCGTCGGGCAACGCCTGCGCGCGCTGCACGGCCAGATCGCCGATGACCAGCACGCAGACGCCCACCGCCAGTGCGACCGCACCAAACAATCGATTTCGTTTTTTAGCTGCCATCCGGTCTCCGCCTGAATTCAATTTCGGTTCTCGCCGCGCGTTCTCGCGCATGCGGTCCATCCCTTGCCCGGCGCCGGGAGGAATTCTCCGGCCGCTCTCGATTGCGCGTCCGGCCCTGGTGGGCCGGCGCGCCGCGATCATCCGGTCTTCGAGTTCAGCAACTCGCGCAAGGCGTCGCGGATTTCCGGGTTGGACCAGTCGTAGGGTCCCAGGTGATGAGCGACGATACGGCCGTTGCGATCGATTATAAAGGTCTCCGGGATGCCACTCACATCGTATGCTTCGCCGACCTCGTTGTCAGGATCGAGCAACGCATCAAATTTGAAGCCGTTGGTGCGCATATACGGTGCGACTGCCGCCCCTCCGTCGGTATCCTGGCTGACCGCCAGGATGACGAAGTCGCGATCGCCGCCCAGCTTCTCGTACAGGTTCTCGATCGACGGCATCTCCTCACGGCACGGGCCACACCAGGTCGCCCAGATGTTCAGAAATACCACTTTGCCGCGCAGTGAGGAGAGTGAAATCGTCTTGCCGCGCAAATCTTTGAGCTTGAAATCGATAGCGAGCTTGCCGGCCGCGGCGGTTGGCGCATTGGCGTTCTTGATGGTCAGCGGAGCGCTGGCGTCACCGGTGTCATCGGAGGCTGCCACGCCCCCGCCCGGCGCATTGACATAGACCATCAGGCCGAGCGCGGCGCCCAGGATCGCCACGGCGATCGCGGAGAGGATCTTCGCGTCACGATTCATCGTTCAGGCCCGGATCGCCTGCGTTGCCGCGCGGACCGGGGCGCGCGCCGCCGTCAGATACCAAACCGCGACGCCGCCAATCATCATCACGATCGAGATTAGCTGCGCTTCGCTCAGACCGTACATCACGCGCGGGTTGATCCGCACGAACTCGACCATAAAACGCGCAAGGCCGGCCAGAATCAGGTAGAGGCTGAGCAGACGGCCCTCTGGGGCGCTTTTGCGGATCGACCACATCAGGGCAAAAATCGCGATATAGAGCAGCACCTCATAGATCGGCGCCGGATGGACCCGCACGCCAGGAAAGTAGCCCGCGACCAGTTGGTCGTGCGCGTCGAGCCGCAGCACCGTGCGCGCGCTCCAGCCGACGATCGCATGCGGATAGGCCATCGCCCACGGCAGCGTCGACGGCAGCCCCCAATCGCCGTCGCCCGACAACTGGCAGCCCATCCGCCCGAAAGCCTGGCCCAGGATCAGCGCCGGTGCGCACATGTCGAAGGTGGTCAGAATGCGGACCTGGTAGCGCCGCGCGATCACCGCCGTGCTGATGAGGCCGGCGATCAGTCCGCCGTACCAGACGAAGCCGGAGCCCGAAAAGACCATCGACCACGGATCGCTCGCATAATACGGCCAGTTGTCGAAAATATCGTAGATCCGCGAGCCGACGATTCCGGAAATCGCGCCCCAGACCACCACCGCATTGGCGAAATCCGGGCTGATTCCCCGCCGATTGCATTCGCGCGTGAGCAGGAAGTCGCCAGTGATGAAGCCCAGCGCCATCATCAGGCCGTAGCTGTAAATCGTCAGTGGACCGAGGTGCAGGAGTACCGGAATCATAACGAGTCAACTCTATAATACGTCGGCATTCGGCGCGACAGCGGTTATGGTAGTCGCAGCCGTGGCGGCACCCGCGCGCCATCGCCGGCGCGATCAACCGCCCCAGGGACACCGTGGACCCCTCCGCAAACGATATAAACGATATATAGGACGAAACGATGCGCGCAATTGTTCAACGGACGAGCCGCGCCGAGGTCCGCATCGGCGAGCGCACGGCGGGCCAGATCGGCCGCGGCTTCGTCGTGCTGGTGGGCGTGGCCCAGGACGACCACGAGGGCGACGCCGATTATCTGGCCGATCGGGTCGCCGGGCTGCGTGTGTTCGCCGACGCGGCGGGCAAGATGAACCTCGCCATCGGCGCGGCCGGCGGCGACCTGTTGATCGTCTCGCAATTTACCCTGTACGCCGACGTGAGCCAGCGCCGCCCGTCGTTCAGCGCCGCGGCGCCACCCGCCGAGGCCCGCCGGCTCTACGATTACTTCGTCTCGCGCGCGCGAACGAGCGGTGGTAGGGTTGCGACGGGTGAATTTGGCGCTACGATGGAACTCGAACTGGTCAACGACGGTCCGGTGACGATTATCCTCGACAGCCGCCGGCGCTAGCCGCGAGCATTTGGAACCATGGCACGAGCGGGCTTTTACGCGGTCGAATCGGGCAAGATTTCGTTTCGCCGCGACGGCAACTGGTACAGCGACGCCGAGCGCATCGACAACCCGCGTATCGCGCTGCTCTTCAGCCGCAGTATCCGGCGCAACCCAGACGGCAGCTACTATCTGCAGGTCGCCGAGGAGCGCGCATCGATCACGGTCGAGGATACGCCGTACGTGGTCCGCACGGTCGAGGACGACGGGCGCGGCGGCTTCACGATCGTGACCAACGACGACGCGCGCGAGCCGCTCGATCCGGCGACGCTCGAAGTCGGCGCCGACAACGTGCTCTATTGCGCGGTCAAGGAGGGCGCCTATCGCGCGCGCTTTCTGCGCCACGCCTACTACCATCTGGCGGAACACTTCGCGACCGACGACGGCGAGAACTTCGCGATTCTGATTGGCGGCCGGCGCTATCGGATCCGCCTCGCGCCGGACGCGGCGAGCGCCGATCGCGGCGCGCCTTCGACGCACTGATTTGGCTGGCGATCCGCCCCACGGCGCGCAGACCGTAATCACCGATCCCGGCTTCCACGTCGTGCTGGTGCGGCCCGAGATTCCGCAGAATTCCGGCTCGATCGCGCGGCTGACGGCGGCGACCCGCACGCGGCTCCATCTGGTCGGCCCGCTCGGCTACTCGCTCGCCGATCGCTATCTGAAGCGCGCCGGGCTCGACTACTGGCCCTACGTGGACTACCGGACCTACGACGATTGGGACAGCTTCGACGCGCGGCACAATTCGCTCGCCGCGCCCAACTTCAAATATTTTTCGGCGCGCGCCGAGCGGAATTATATCGAGGCCAGCTATCGCCCCGGCGATTTTATGGTCTTCGGCAGCGAGACCAAGGGACTCGGCGCGGAGTTCCTCGCCGAGCGGCGTGCCGATACTTTCCGGATTCCGATTTTCGAGCCGGGCGTGCGCAGTCTCAACCTCGCCAACGCAGTCTCGATCGTGTTGTACGAAGCGCTCCGCCAGGCGGGCAAACTGGCCCGCGCCTGAGCCGGCCGGGCGACCGAAAGAATCAACCTCTGGACGACGCCCCCTCTGAAATTCGGAGCCTGGCGCAGAATCCCGGGGATTCCGCAGTCGCGGCCTCCGTTCAGAACGACAACCCGATTTGTGCGGAGGTTCCCTAGGGAACCTCCGCACCAGGCTCTGGTGTCACCCTGAGCGCAGCGCATGGGTCCCGGATCCGGGATTCTTCGCTGCGCTCAGAATGACAACCTAACTTGTGCGGAGATTCCCTAATGGCGGCGGGTGGCGCAGGTGCCGCAGCCGGTGGTGCATCCGCCGGCGGCGTCCTCGGCGGCGGGCGGAGGGCCGAAGTAGTAGCCCTCGGCCTCGAGCGCACCGGCGCTGATCCAGCGCAGATCGACGCCGACCGGACCGTCGCAATGCACGCAACGGCGCTGCCCGGCGTCATTCTCGTAGATCACGTGGGTCAGGACGACGCGTTGGCACGCCGCACAATGGGCGGTGGGAAAGGCGGAGGTTCGTTGGGGGCCGTCGCGCATAGGCTTCGGATTCGATAGTAGACTTCGCCCGCCCGCCGATGCAATTCGCCGCCGCAAGGCAACCGCGCCGCGCGTCAGAGGCGCGCGTAGGGCTCGCCGAGCGCGCTCGGCGCTTGCGCCTGCCCGCCGACCATCGCCAGCATCACGATTGTCAGCGCATAGGGCAGCGCGAGAAAAAGCTGATAGGGCACCGCCGTACCGAAGGCCTGCAGGCCGAATTGCAGCGCCATCGCGGCGCCAAACAATAGCGCCGCGGCGGCGACACCCCAGGCCCGCCAGCGGCCGACGATCACCACCGACAGCGCGACGTAGCCGCGCCCGGCCGACATTCCTTCGACGAAGGTATTGGCGTAGGCCAGCGTCAAATAGGCTCCCGCAAGGCCGCTCAGCACTCCCGCCATCAGCAGGGCTTGCCAGCGCAGGCGATAGACCCCCAGCCCAAGCGCGTCGGCCGCTTCGGGCCGTTCGCCCGCCGCGCGCAGTTCCAGGCCGAAGCGGGTGCGCCAGATGAGCGCGCCGACCATCGGCACCAGCGCGAAGGCGAGGTAGACGAGCGCGTTCTGGTCGAACAGCGCCGGGCCGACGATCGGGATACGCGCGAGCGGGCCGAGCGCCAGCGGGCGCATCGGCGTGATCGTCAGGGCGCGGCCGGTGACGCCGAAAATCCGCCGGTAGCAGATGCCGGTCAGGCCGAGCGCGAGCATATCGATCGCGGTACCGGCGACCACCTGGTTGACCGCGAGATTGACCACCACCAGCGCGAACAGCGCGTTGAGCGCGACCGCCGCGCCGATCGCGGCGGCCAGGCCGAGCGCCAGGCTGCCGCTCAACCAGGTCGCGGTCAGGCCGAAAAAGGCGCCGCACAGCATCGCGCCCTCGATCCCGATATTGACCACACCACCCTGCTCGACGATCAGTTCGCCGAGCGCGGCGAGCAGAATCGGCGCGGCCATCGCGACCGCCGAGCTGAGAAACGCTTCAAGCATCGCGGGTGGCAAGGGACGCGGAGGATGGCAGCGCGGCAGGCGGCGGCACGTCGTCATCCGGACCGGCGGCGGGTGCGCCCAGGATCGCGGCGCGCAGCGCGCCGGTGGCCGACGCGTCGAAGGCGAGCAGCGTCAGGATAACCAGCGCCTGGATCACGTAGACCAGTTCGGGCGAGACCCCGGCCGCGCGCTGCATCGCCTGCGAGCCGTTATCGAGCGCGCCGAAGAGCACCGCCGCCGGGACGATCGCGAGCGGATTGAGGCGCGCGACCAGCGCCACCGCGATCGCCTCGTAACCCCATCCGGGCGAGAGCGTTTCGTACAGCCGATGGGTAATCGCGGAGACCTGGACCGCGCCGCCCACCCCGGCGATCGCACCGGCCAGGGCGAGCGTACCGATCGTCATCCGCGCGATTGGGAGACCAAAAAAGGCGCTGGCCCGCCGGTTGCGGCCGATCGCGCGCAATTGAAAGCCGGCCGCCGTATGGAACAGCCCCAGGTAGCAGGCGACCGCGAGTCCGCCCGCGAGCAACATCCCGAGATTCAGGCGGCTCGGCGCCAGGTAGACGCCGAAGGTCGCGGCGGCGGCGATCGGCGGGCTGGCCGGAAACGCGCCCGAGGCCTCCATCAGCGGGCCGTGGACGGCGAAGCTCAGAATTTGCGCGGCGACGAAGTTGAGCATGATCGTGCTGATAACTTCGTTCACGTCGCGCCGCGCGCGCAGCCCGCCGGCGATCGCGCCCCACAGCGCGCCGCCGCATGCGCCCGCCGCGATCATCGCGACGATCGCGGCGCCGTGCGGCCATCCGCCGAGCGCCGGACCGATCGCGCCGGCGGCCAGCGCACCGATCAGCAATTGCCCCTCGGCGCCGATATTCCACAGCGCACCCTGAAAGGCGACGGCAACCGCCAGGCCGGTGAAGATGAGCGGGGTCGACTTGACCAGCGTATCGGTGAACGCGAGCCAATCGCCAAAGGCGCCCCGCCACAGATCGGCGAAGACCGCGACCGGCGACGCGCCGAGCGTCAGCAGGACCAGCGCCAGCACGATCCCGATGACCACGGCAAACAGCATCAACGCGCCGACCGGGCGCAGCGCAGTGGCGACGCGCGCGAGCGCGGATCCACCGCGCGCCGGCGCGCGTCGCGGCGCGTTCACGGCGCCGCCCCGGCCATCAGCAGGCCCAGCCGCGCCGGATCGCGATCACCCGCGGCGGTCTCGATCAGGCGGCCACCGCTCAGGACGAAGAGCCGGCCGCACAGCTCGAGGAGTTCATCGAGGTCGCCCGAAATCAGCATTACGGCGCCGCCCGCGGCGGCGAACTCGCGAAGCATCTGGCGCACCGCCGCGGCCGCACGCAGATCGAGGCCGCGGCCGATATCGTGCGCGACGATCACGCGCGGCGCGCCGGCCATCGCGCGCGCGACCGCCAGGCGCTGGCGATTACCGCCCGAGAGTGCGCCGGCCAGGCCGGCCGGACCGGTGGTGGTGCGAATCTGAAAGCGCTCGAGCAGTTCGCCGCAGAATTCGGCGGCACGCGAGCGCTGAAGCCATCCGCGGCGGGTAAAGCGCGTGCGTACAGGGCCCGCCAGCAGGATATTTTCCCACAGCGTCATATCGAGGATCAGGCCGTCGCTGTCACGATTTTGCGCAATCACGGCGAGGCCGCCGCCGGATCGCGAAGCGCTCCGCGCCGCGCCGCCGGGCGACGCATCGCGGTCCGCGCGACTCATCACGATGCGCCCCGCGCCCGGCGTGCGCATCCCCGCGAGCACCTCGATCAGTTCGGCCTGGCCGTTGCCGTCGACTCCGGCGACGCCGACGATCTCACCCGCTCTCAGGGTGAAGCCGATCGCGTCGAGCAGGCGGCGCGCGCCATCGTCGAGCGTAATCGCTTCGACCGTCAGGGCGGGCACCATGGCAGGCGGATCGGTGGTACCCGGATCGGCGATAGCCAGATCGTTGATGCGCGGATCGGCGGCCGGCCTCGCCCGCGGCGCACGGACGAGATCGCCGAGCATCAGGCGCGCCAGCTCCGCGGCGTCGGTCGCGGCGGTGAGGCATTCGGCCACCCGGCGGCCGCGGCGCAGCACGGTGACCCGATCGGCGACCGCGATCGCCTCGGCCAGCTTATGGGTGACGATCACCACCGCGCGCCCGGCGCTGCGCAGCCGCCGCAACATCGCGAGAAAGGCGGCCAGCTCGCCGGGCGCGAGCAGGCCGGTCGGCTCGTCGAGAATCAGCACGCGCGGATCGCCGCCGAGCGCGCGAATAATCTCGAGCCGCACGCGATCGGCCACCGAGCGGCGCTCGAGCGTCGCGCCGGCCGGCGGCAGGACGAAGCCGAGCTCCCGGGCGAGCGCCGCCGCACGGTCCGCCACGGCGCGCGGATCACGCGCGCCCGCGCCCGCGCCGAAACCGCCGAGCGCGAGATTTTCCTCCCATGTCATCCGCTCGAACAGCATCGGACTCTGATAGACCGCGGCAACGCCGGCGCGGCGCGCGCGAATTGCCGAACCGGCGGCGAGCGGTTCACCGGCGATCGTGACGAGGCCCGCGTCGGGCTTGAGGCGGCCCGCGAAGATATTGATCAGCGTGCTTTTGCCGGCGCCGTTCTCGCCGACCAACGCATGGATTTCGCCGCCCCGCGCGTGGAAATCGACCGCGTCGAGGGCGAGCGTGCGGGCGAAGCGCCGGGTTATGCCGCGAGCTTCGAGCACCGATCGAATCCGATCAGTTGCGCGCGGCGGCAGCAGGCGCCGGATGATGGTCGCGCACGTAGTCGAGCGCCTGCTCGCGCGTGGCGATCGCGCCGTCGAGCCGCAGGTCATCGACTTCGCGCAGGATCGTTTTGAAGGCGGGGCCTGGCACGAAGCCCATCGCGATCAGATCGTCGCCGCCGATCAGGCGCGGCGCACGCTCGGCCATCGTGCCGATCGCGGCCAGCTCGCGGCGGCACAGATGATAGAAGCCGAGATAGGAACTCGAGGCCAGCGCGTCGCGCAGCGCGAGCTCGAGCAATTCGTCGAAACCCTCCTCGGCGACCATCCGCTTGAGCGTGGCCGGACGCATCCGCGGCGCCATGCACAGGCGCAGATGATCGCGCACCAGGTAGGCGACGCGCTCCTGCACGAAGCGCGAGCGGCGCATCCGGCGCATCATCTCGATCGCCATTTCGGCGCCGATATCGGTATGGCCGTAGTAGGTCATCTTGCCGCCAGCATCGCACGCAAAGCAGCGCGGCTTGGCGATATCGTGGAGCAGCGTACCGAAGGCCAGGGTCTCGCTGCAGCCGCGCGCGAGCATCGAGAGCATCAGCCGCGTATGGCGCCAGACGTTGCCCTCGGGATGGAAGTTGGCGGGCTGATCGCAGTCCGGCAGATCGAGTATTTCGGGCATCACGACCGCGGCCAGTCCGCTCTCCGCAAGTAGATCGAGGCCGCGCGCCGCGCCGCCTTCGGTCATGATCATGACGACTTCCTCGCCGACGCGCTCGGCCGCGATCTGCGCTATCGCGGGAGCGCTGAGGCGTATCGCGGCCCACGTCGCCGGCTCGATCGCGAAGTCCAGCCGCGCGGCAAAGCGCACCGCGCGCAGCATCCGCAGGTGGTCCTCGGCAAAGCGCAGGCCGACGTCGCCGATCGCGCGGATGACCCCGGCGCGCAGATCGCGCAGGCCGCCGACCAGATCGATCACGCGCCCGCTGGAAGGATCGAAGTACATCCCGCCGATCGTGAAATCGCGCCGCTGGACGTCGTCTTCGATCGTGCCGAAACGCACGGCGTCGGGATGGCGGCCGTCACGATAGCCGGCATCGGCGCGGAAGGTCGCGACTTCATAATGGTGATCGCCCAGCACCACCATGATGACCCCGAAGCGCGCGCCGACGGCGACCGTATGGTCGAACAGGCGCTGCACGGCGTCGGGCCGCGCGTCGGTCGCAATGTCGTAGTCTTTCGGCATAACGCCGAGCACCCGATCGCGCACGCATCCGCCGGCCAGAAAGGCCTTGAAACCGGCCGTGCGCAGGCGCTCGACAATCGCCAGCGCCTGGTTTTCTTTCTCGACATCCACGGTATATAAGGCTTAGTGTAACCGTTTCGACGCCGGGGGCGCTATCGACATCTGGAGGTCGCGCGGGCGGACGGAGCGCCATAAAGGTGCTTCGGAGTTGCATTACATTTGACGGGATCGTTAAGAACTGGTAACGATTCCGCCCTAGAATCTCACCGTGTGGGGGAGGACAAATGGCGCTTAAACGTCTCGGATTCCTGAACTTGGCAGCCGTTTTGGTGTTGGGCGGCGCTATCGTGGGCTTCACATCAAACGTGGCTCGCGCCGAAGGAGGCGCGACAATGGGTCCTTCGGGACGAATCATCTCGGGGCCGCTGCAGTTTCGCCAGTATTGCGCGTCATGCCATGGGATGGACGGGAAGGGTGACGGACCAGTCGCGGCTTCGCTCAAGAAAAAGCCGGCCGACCTGACGATGCTGTCGAAGAACAACGGCGGCGTGTTCCCGACGGCGGAAGTGCATGACTTTATCGACGGCACGAAGACCGCCGCGGGTCATGGCACGCGCGAAATGCCGCTGTGGGGTGACGCGTTCATGACGCGCACCGGAAAAGAGGCCGCAATGGGCGCCGCGCCGCTGACCCAGGAAGAGGTCAACGCGAAGATCAACCGCCTGGTCCGGTATATCAAGACGCTCCAGGTGCAGTAATCGTCACTTCATGAGTTGGGCGGAGCAACCGTGAAGCGGCCGGGCACTGCAAGACTCTGACGAACGACACGGCGCGATCTCCGACGAGATCGCGCCGTGTGCATTTTCGATCGCGGACGCCACCGGCGGCGAGCTTGATTGCACGCGTGCCTGCGGTGGAAATGGCCCGGCCGGGCGCATGCGCGAAGCGCCTCCGGGTGGGCGCCCCGTGCGTTATTCACCGCGCGCCAGCGGCAGCTTTCCGAGCATGATTCCGCCGTCGATCGCGATCACCTGGCCGGTCACGTTGATCGCCTTGTCCGAACAGAGCCAGGCAACCGTGCGGCCGATGTCGTCGGGCGTCTGCTCGCGGCCGAGCGGCACCATCGCGCGCACGGCGGCTTCAAACGCCATTCGCGCGCGATCTTTGCCGCCACCCAGCGCGGCCCCCAGCTCTTCCCAGATTTTCGTATAGATCAGCCCCGGCGCGACCGCGTTGACGCGGATGTCCTGCGGGCCAAGCTGCAGCGCCAGGGTGCGCGTATAGGAGATCACGCCGGCCTTGGCAGCGGCATACGCGGCGAGGATCGGCGTCGCCAGCAGCCCCGCGATCGAACTGGTGTTGCAGATCGCACCGCCGGCGCGCATCCGCGGCACGACCTCCTTGCTGACCAGGTAGACCGAATTGAGGTTGAGGTCGACGTAGCGTCGCCAGATTTCAACCCCGTCCCATTCCTGGCGCGTGCCGCTCTCGAACCAGTTGGCCTCGCCGCCGCCGGCATTGTTGCACAGGACCGTGGGATGTGGTCCGAGCTGGGCGGCGATCGCCTCGACCGCCGCATGGATTGCGGCCTCGCTCGTCACGTCGCCGGCAAACCCGTGGACGCGCCCGGCCAGGTCGGCGGGCGGCGCCACCAGCTTCAGATCGATTACGGCGACTTCATCGACCACCGCCTCATCCAGCAGCGCGCGCACGATGCCGAGACCCAGGCCGCGCGCGCCGCCCGTTACGATTGCGTATTTCATGCTTCTTCCTCGCTTACCGGATGGCCGGACGGCGGACTCAGGATCGCGCCCGGCGCCGTGGTGGCCGGCACATGCTCAACCGGTGCGCCGGCCGGTTCATCGAATTCCAATACGTAGGTGCGCCGGTAGACCTTGATCAAGGCGGAAAAGATCGCGAACACCGCAGGGCCGGCGAAGATCCCGATCGGACCGTACGCTTCGATTCCGCCGGCGAGGCCGAAGAATAGCGCGATCGTCGGCAGATCGGTGCCATGGCGCATCGCGAGCGGCTTGAAGAAATTGTCGATGATCGCGAGCACCACCATCGCCCATGCGACCAGAATCGCCGCGCTGCTCCACGAGACCATCACGCCCAGGTAGATCGCCACCGGGATCCATACGACCGCCGTGCCGCCCAGCGGCAACAGCCCTCCCGCGCCGGTGAGCAGCGCCAGAAAGGCCCAATAGGGCACGCCGCAAACCAGGTAGCCCAGGCCAATCGTGATCCCGTCGAGCACCGCCGTCAGCATCAACCCGCGCATCACCGAGGAGAGCGTCGCGCGCAGGGTTTCAAAGACCGCCGCCTTGTCCCGCTCATCCATCGGCGCAAGCGCGCGCAGCCCGGCGTAGTAGCCTTCGCCATCGCGCAACAAATAGAAGAAGGTGAGCAGCGCGATGCCGAAGTGCAGCACGATTTCCGCCAGATTGCTCGCCGCCGAGCTGCCGTGCGCGAGCACGTAGGCGCTGGTCAGCTTGGCCGCCTGATTCGCCAGCCGGGTGATCTCGTCGTCGAGCCGGATACCGTGGCGCGCGAGCAACTGATTGAGATGCTGGCCGACCGTCGTGCCGCGCAGCAACTGGCCGACGTGGCTAACGCTGCCCGAGGCGGAGAAGGTCGCGAGCGAGGAATACAGCGCCTGTGCTTCGCGCAGGATGCGCGCCGAGAGCCAGATTGCGGGCAGGATCACGCCGAGCGCGACGATCACCGTGATGATCACCGCCGCGGTGGTGCGGCTGTGAACCCGGCGGTTGAGCGCGCACAGTGCGGGATGGGCGAGAAAGGCGAGCAGGATCGCCCACGCAATCGGCATCAGAAAAGGCTCGAGCACCTGGTAGAGCTGCCACGTGATCAGCGCGAGCAGGCCGAAAAAAAATATCTGTACGAGGCGCTCCTGGTTCATCGCATCCACCAGCGGTGCGGGCGAGGCGAGCTTAGCAGATGATCCGGGCCGCCGTCGCGCACCGACAATCGCGTCGCGCGGGTTGATCAGCGCGGGGCGCTCGCATGTAATCGGAGGGCTGCGCCGCCGGCGATCGCACGATCTGATCGCGGCGGCCGGCCAGCGCGTGGCGGAAGGCAAAATGGTGAACGTCGAAGCATCGGAAATTACCGGCCGCGCGCAAATACGCGCGCAAATCGAGAAACTCTATCGCGAAGGGATGGTCCACGGCGACGACGGTTTCAGCCAGAGCCTCTATCCCACCAGCGTCACCCCTGGACGCGGCAAATTCCTCGGCGACCTGGTGCGGCGGATCAAGCCCGCAGCAACGATCGAGGTCGGCATGGGCTGGGGACTCTCGACCCTGCACATGCTCGAGGCAATGCTCGAAAATGGCGGCGTGCGCCAGCCGCATATCATCATGGATCCGTATCAGGCGAAGAACTATCACAACGGGGCGCGCCGCGTGCTGCGCGAGGCCGGGGTCGACGGCCTGGTCGAGTTTCATCAGGAGCCGTCGGAGATTTTCCTGCCCAAGCTGGTCGAACAGGGCCGCCGGTTCGACTTCGCCTTCATCGACGGCGACCATCGCTTCGACGGCGCCTTCGTCGACCTGGTCTTCATCCATAAGCTGCTCAAGCCGGGCGGCGTGATGGCGGTCGATGACACGGAACTCGACGCGGTGCATCTGGCCTGCCAATTCGCGATCACCAACTGGGGCTATACTTTCGAGGCCGGGCACAGCGATCGCGAAGCCAGTCCCGGACGCCATCGCCATCGCGGCGAGCAACCGCGTCCGCAGGTCGGCGCCTATCGCAAGCCGCTGGTCGAGGGCGAGCGCAACCAACTGCACTTCAACTCGTTCTTCGACGATTTCTCGCCCTATATCCGCCTCAACCGGCTGGCCAGCAACCAGCTCGCCCATGAAGGGCTGGTCGCCCTGCGCGAAGGCGATCGCGAGGCGGCGCGGCGATCGTTTCGCGAGGCGATCCGGCAGGATCCGACTCACGCCAAGAATTTGTTTCGTTATATTAGGACGTATCTGCCGCCGGGTCTCGCGCGCGCCTTTACCGGACGCAGCAAGCGCGGCTAGCGCATCGCCGCGCGCGCCGTCGCCGAGCGGACGCACCGCGCAACGGCGAGCGCGCAGCGGCGCGCGGAAGGAGCCCTCCGATGGAAATAAACGGGATCGCGCACCTCTACGTCACGGTCGCAAAGTTCGACCAATGCGTCGCGTTCTACCGCGAACTGCTGCCCTTCATGGGCCTCACGCGGGTCGTGCATGACGACGCCAATACCTTTTACTGCATCGGCGGACGCACCGGCTTCGGCGTGACGCGCGCGGCTGCGGAATTCCGCGCGACCGCGTATGATCAGGGCCGCAGCGGCATCCATCACGTATGCTTTCGCGCGCGATCGCGGGACGACGTCGACGCGGTGCATGAGTTGGTGCGCCGGCTCGGGGCGAAGATCGAGCGCGCGCCGCAAGTCGGCAAATGGGCGCCCGGCTACTATTCGATCCTGTTCGAGGATCCCGAGGGCATCCGGGTTGAAGTGAACTATATTCCGGGCAAAGGCCTGCTCGCGGATTCCTCGCCGACCGGATGAGAGTGTCAACGCAAGCTGCCTTTGGCTGAAATGGTGAATACTATGTTGCTATTTGGCGGAATCGGTTCGCGCGTCGGATGAAATCTGGCGACGGCCTTTGAGCGGGATCGGGCGGAAGGAATATCTGCCCGAGCGGAGCCTTGAACGATTCCAAGCCTCCCGCAAGTCTCAGATGTTGGAGCGCCTGAAGGTTGCCATCATAAATCTGCATGCGAAACTGTTCGTCCAAATAAATCAGCCCCGCATCGAAAGCGCGATGGTATGTCGGCGACAGGGCAAGCCCATTCCGAACATGATCGGCGCTTCCGGGCGCACCCACTGGAAGAATGTGCGCTGCGTCAACGAGATGTAGCTGCACGCGAGTCACGGCACATCGATTGCCGTAAGCAAAAAGAACCTGTTGCCTGAATCCGGCCTCTCGGCTCAGACGGCTTACTTCCGTTATAAACCGCCGGCGCTCTGCGGGCAGCGGCTCCAGCGCCTGTTGCGGAAGCCGAATTTCGCTCACCGCTTTCGTCAACAGACTGAGTATATTGGCCTCGCGGCCGTAGCGGTGAAGGACTGTAGCGTTCATGGCATAGGCTATGAGCATATCGGGCCTAATCCCGACTGCAATTTCGTCGTTGCCTTTTCTGTGAAAGCTCAGTCCATCGGTTTCTGCCCGTTGTAGCTCCCCGATGTCGACCTGTACCGATGGTGAGCCGGTGGTGAAAGTTCGATGTCGGTGTAAGTCGAATCCAGCGAACAAATTCAGGTCCGGTTCATAACCGATGAGGAGGGTCGGGCCGTCGGTTGCAATCTCAAGTGGCGATGTCACCCCCGTCATCTGGATGCGGTACTCGTTTTTGAGTGACGGACGGCCTCCGAAGGTGAGTGTCCACGAGTAGATCGATAGAACCTGCGGCGCGTTTTGCCCAGTAATGATAAATCGCCGCGGATTTCGGCGCTTGGGTGATGCCAAAGTTCCGACATAGCCAGCGTCGGCTATGCCGTCCAGAATCGCCTGAACGATTCGTTCAGGAGCGACGGCGGGCATTTAGTTTCCGCTCTTTGCCGCCATCTTTCTCCAACGGGTCTTCGTGCCCGTTCCACAACGCGGCGGGGTGATGCAATTTGTAGGCGGAGCTTTCTCCGCTCGCATCGAACATCTGCTCCTGCTTTGGCTCCGGCGCTCTCTCGAATCGGCCAAGTGCCCCCTTCAAGTAATCCTCGCGCATCTCAACACACGTCCATCTCCGGTGTAGACGCTCGCACACCTCTCCTACTACGCAACTGCCGGCGAACGGATCGAGGACGGTGTCTCCATCGTCCGTGAGCATGCGGACAAAAAATTCGGGTAAAGAAGCCGGAAATCGAGCCGGATGCGGCTTTAGACCGTGCCTCTCGCAGTATCTTAGATAGTACGAGTTGCTCTCCGTGTTCGGGATGGCGATTAGATTCGGCGGTATGGCGGCACCATTGTCATTCGAGAAATTCTTACTGATATCGTGGCCGCTCGGACGCAACTTCGCTCTATATCCGTTCTTGAGCAGACCCTTCATCGCGGCGCTATAGGGAGCGAGGACCCGCCTGTTACTCGCCTTTGGCCAAGGCGTGATCGACAACCACCAAACAATATTTACGGCGTCCTTCACGCGAATGCGACGGACGGTCACCCACTCGGCTGGGCTTGGAAGCTTTGACGGATTCCACCAAAAAAACTCTTGGGCGAGATAGAAGCCCATTTCTCGGCAGAGCATGATTGCGAGCTCGAAATGGTAAAGTGATCTCGTTGGCTGGCCAGGAATCCACGCGCCGCCAATATCTATTACGAGAGAGCCGCTTGCTTTCAGGAGTCGCTTGAATTCATTGCCGAACGACTTGAACCACTCGACGTACTCGTGGCTTTCCACGTTGCCATAGTCCTTCTTGCGGACGAGTCCAAATGGCGGGCTTGTGACGATGAGGTCGATCGACCTCGCCTTCAAACCGGCCATGTAAGCCAGCGAATCGCCGAGGACGACTTGGCCGCGCTTTGTTTGATAATATGGCGACATTGGGCGATTGCGGACTCTAGCAGAGTTCAATCTCGGTGGGAGCATGCCCCGTTCTTCATCCTGGCCGTCACGATGGCGTTGGTTGCTGGAGGGCGCGGAATTGTCTAATCTTGCGGGTTACTTGGGAATCTTTCGGATCAATATGCGCGTTTTTCGATGAACATCCTCCTTGCAAAGGCACGTAGCTCAGCGGGAGAGCACTTCCCTGACACGGAAGGGGTCGGCGGTTCAATCCCGCCCGTGCCTACCATCATTGCGCCGGCGATGCGCCGCGCGCTTCATTCCCCCGATGCCGCGGCATCGGCTTGATTACCCCGCGATGGCGGCCCGCGTCAGCGCCACGCCCCGGCGGATCTAACCGATGAGCCCCGCCATTAGCGTTACGGTCAACGGCGCGACGCATACGGTCGCCGCCGGCGTCTCGGTGCGCCAGGCGCTCGACGGCGCGGGCGGACGCGACGTGATCGCGGCACGGGTCAACGGCAAGCTGGTCGATATGAGCCGCCCGCTCGAACACGACGCGACGGTCGAGCCGATCGCCGCCGACAGCCCCGCGGGGATCGAGGTCATCCGCCATTCGACCGCCCATCTGATGGCGCAGGCGGTGCAGAGCCTGTTTCCCGGCACGCAGGTGACGATCGGCCCGACGATCGAGGACGGCTTTTTCTATGACTTCGCGCCGGCGCGGCCGTTCACGGTCGAGGACCTGCCGCGCATCGAGCAGAAGATGCGTGAGCTGGCCAAGGCCGACCTCAAGGTCGAGCGCATCGAAGTTGCGCGCGACGAGGCGATCGAGACCTTCGAGCGGATGGGCGAGCATTACAAGGTCGAGATCCTGGAGAACATTCCCGAGGAGCGGGTCTCGATCTACAAGCAGGGCGACTGGATGGACCTGTGCCGCGGGCCGCACGTGCCCTCGACCCGCTATATCCGGGCCTTCAAGCTGACCAGCGTGGCGGGCGCGTACTGGCGCGGCGACGAGCACAACGCGATGCTCTCGCGGATCTACGGGACCTCGTTCGCGACCAAAGAGGCGCTCGAGGAGCATCTCCAGCTGATCGAGCTGGCGCGCACCCGCGACCATCGCAAGCTCGGCCGCGAGATGGGACTGTTTCTGTTCGACCCGATCTCGCCGGGGTCGCCCTTTTTCCTACCGAAAGGCGCAATTATCTACGGCGCGCTGGTCGACTACATGCGCCGGCTCTACCGCCGCTACGGCTTCGACGAAGTGATCACGCCGCAGGTCTTCAAGAACGAGTTGTGGCACACCTCGGGCCATTGGGAAAATTTCCGCGAGAACATGTTTTTGACCAACGACCGCGAGGGCGAGGCGGGCGACGAGGTCGACGCCGGCTCCGACGGCTGGCGCAAGGGCTACGCCTTCAAGCCGATGAACTGCCCGGGCCATACGTTTGTCTATCGCGCGGAGAAGCGATCGTACCGCGACCTCCCGCTGCGTATCGCGGATTTCGGCCGGCTGCATCGCGCCGAGCGTTCAGGCGCCTTGCACGGGCTGACCCGCGTGCGCACGATGGCCCAGGATGACGCGCATGTCTTCTGCGCGCCCGAGCAGGTCGCCGAAGAGATCGATCTGAACTTGAGAATGGTGCGCGATGTCTACACGGCGCTGGGTTTCGAGCGGCTCGAATCCAGAGTCGCGACGATGCCCGAGAAGCATCTCGGCACCGCCGAGACGTGGCGCGCGAATGAGGCCGTGCTGGGCGCCGCGCTCGATCGCAACGGCCTGCCGTGGGAGGAGAATCCCGGCGAGGGTGCATTCTACGGTCCCAAGATCGAGATCTATGTGCCCGACGCGCTCAAGCGCAAATGGCAGCTCGCGACGATCCAGCTCGACTACAACATGCCCGAGCGCTTCGACCTGACCTACACGACCAGCGCCGGAAGCGAGGCGCGTCCGGTGATGATCCATCGCGCGATTCTGGGCTCGCTCGAGCGCTTTATCGGCGTGCTCATCGAGCATACCGGCGGCGTGCTGCCGATGTGGCTCGCGCCCGAGCAGGTGCGCGTGCTCTCGCTCAGCGAAAAGGTCGAGGACTACGCGGCGGAAGTCGCCGCGCTAATCAAGGCCGAGGGTTGGCGCGCGAGCGCCGATTTGCGCAACGAGAAGCTCGGCTTCAAGGTGCGCGAGGCCGAGTTGGCCAAGGTTCCGTTTATGGTCGTGGTGGGCGAGCGCGAGGCGGCGGCGCGCGAGGTTTCGCTGCGCCTGCTGCGCGGGGCCAAGGGCCAGACGCTCGGGCTGGCGGCGCTGCTTGCGCTGCTCAAGGCGGAGCCGGTTCCGGCATAAGCGATCTTGACTTTATTCCTGAAGCCGTTTTGAGCTAATTTAGATAGCCCGCGCGCCGGCGGAATTCGCCGCGGCCACGGATCGACGCGCCCCGGGCGCATTATTAGGTACTCGGCCGCAAGGTTGAGGGAGGTGGCTTATCCGTAGAGATTTTCGTACCCCGCCGTCGAGGGAACCGGCCGTTCGCACCAATAATCTGATTCGGGCCACCGAAGTTCGCGTGATCGACGCCGACGGTAGCCAGGTCGGCGTGCTGAATATCCGCGACGCGCTCAAAGTGGCTGAAAGCCGCGGCCTTGATCTGGTCGAAGTGGCGCCTACCGCCAATCCGCCGGTCTGCCGCATCACGGACTTCGACAAATACCGCTACGCGCAGAAGAAAAAGGCGCACGACTCCAAGCGCGGCGCGGCGGCCGGCGCGGTCAAGGAAGTCAAGATGGGCGCGCTGACCGGCAAGCATGATGTCGACTTCAAAGTTGGCCATATCCGCCGCTTTGTAACCGAAGGCCAGCGTGTTAAGCTCTCGATTTCGTTTCGCGGCCGGCAGATAACCCATCCCGAACTCGGACGGGCGCTGCTGGACAAGATCGTTGAGCAGGTGCGGGATATCGCGCAGCCGGACGGGCAGACCCGGATGGAAGGGCGCAACATGTCCGTGCTCTTGACGCCGCGTTAGGGACGCTCCGTGCGAACGGGGCAAGCAAAGATTTTTTTTCGGGAAGCGGAACCGTTATGCCCAAGATCAAAACCTCGCGCAGCGCCGCCAAGCGCTTTAAGGTGACCAAGACCGGCAAGGTCAAGCACAAGCGGACCAACCTGCGCCATCTGCTGTCGAGCAAGAGCCGCGGCCGCAAGCGCCGGCTCGGCTCGGCCGGGATCCTCAATCGCACCGACGGCGAGACGATTCGCCGGATGGTCCCGTATTTATAGACGCGGGTTGGCGATTGCGGCGGGCTGACGCCCAGGAGCGCCAACGCCGTATCAACCGCGGCAGTCAAATGCGGACTGCAAAACTTCGGATCCTGGTATCCGAAGCGGTCGACTTGCGAATAATTTGAAGGAAGGACTGATCCTCGATGCCACGCGCCAAAGGCGGCCCTAAAACCCGCCGCCGCCATAAACGGCAACTCAAGCTCGCCTCCGGCTTCGTCGGTGGACGCAAGCTTTACCGGCAGGCCCGCAATACGCTCGAAAAGGGCCTGACCTACGCCTATCGCGATCGCAAAACCAAGAAGCGCGAATTCCGCGCCCTGTGGATCACCCGGATCAACGCGCTGGTGCGCGAGCACGGCATGAACTACAGCCGCTTCATCGCCGGGCTCAAGCAAGCCGGGATCGAACTTGATCGCAAGCAGTTGGCGGCGCTCGCGATGGAACGCGAGGCGCTGTTCGGCGAACTGGTGCGCGCGGCCAAGAGCGCGCTCGAGGCCCAGGCCGCCTGATTCGGCGCGATCGCGCCGCGCAAGCGCGCGCCGGCCGCTGACGGGACCATGTGGGCACTCCACATGGTCCTTTGCTTGACACGTCCGCTAGCTCGACCGGCTACGGCTTTGGGGAGGCCGTGGAAATTCCAATGCGAGAACAACTCGAGGAGATCCGCCGGCGCGCGCTCGCCGAACTGGGCGACGGCGCCGTCGAGGCGGCGATCGAAAACGTCCGCGTGCGGGTGCTCGGCCGCACCGGCGAACTGACCGAGATCATGCGCGCGATGCGCACGGTGCCCAATGCGGAGCGCCCGGCACTCGGCCGCCTGGTCAACGAAATCAAGAGCGAACTCGAAGGGCGGATCGCCACGCTGAGCGACGCGCTCAAGCGCGCCGCGATGGAGCACGCGCTGGGCGCGGCGCAGATCGACGTGACGCTGCCCGGGATGCATATCCCGCGCGGCTGGCTGCATCCGGTGACGCTCAGCCGCGAGCGGATGCTTGAGATTTTCGCCGCGATGGGCTTCGAGGTGGTCGAGACCCAGGACGTCGAGGACGACTTCCACAATTTCGGCGCGTTGAATTTTCCCGCCGACCATCCGGCGCGCGAGATGCAGGACACCTTTTTTCTGCCCGGCGGATTACTCCTGCGCACGCATACCTCCAACGGCCAGATTCGCGTGATGGAGCAGCGCCGCCCGCCGCTCGCGATCGTCTGCCCCGGCAATTGCTACCGGCGCGACGAACTCAGCGTGCGCGCCTCGCCGATGTTCAGCCAGATCGAGGGCTTCATGGTCGACCGCGCCGGCGCCATCACGATGGGTCATCTCAAGGGCGTGATCAGCGAATTTCTGCGCGCCTTCTTCGGGCAAGGTATCGGGGTGCGGTTTCGCGCAAGCTTCTTTCCCTTTACCGAGCCGAGCGCCGAGGTCGATATCAGTTGCCTGCTCTGCGCGGGCGCCGGATGCCGCGTCTGCAAGCAATCGGGATGGACCGAAATCCTGGGCTCCGGCATGATCCATCCGAACGTGCTGCGCGCGGTCGGCTACGACCCGGCCGAGTACCAGGGCTTCGCCTTCGGGATGGGCGTCGAGCGCACCTCGCTGCTCAAGCTCGGGGTCGACGACCTGCGGCTGTTTTTCGAGAACGACTTGCGCTTTCTGGGCCAGTTCCGATCGGCGAGCGAGGCCGCGTCATGAAGCTGCCGCTGAGCTGGCTCGGCGAATTCGTGACGCTCGAGGCGCCGCTCGACGAACTTTGCCGGCGCCTCACGATGGCCGGGCTCGAGGTCGAAAACGTCGCGCGGATCGCGCCGCGCTTCGACGGCGTCTACGTCGCCAAAGTGATCCACGCCGAGCGCCATCCCAACGCCGATCGGCTGAGCCTGTGCGAGGTCGACGCCGGGGAGGCCGGCCGCTTCAAGGTGGTCTGCGGCGCGCCCAACGCGCGCGGCGGCATCACCGCGGCCCTGGCTCGGGTGGGGGCACGGCTGGGCGCCGGTGCGCATGGCGAAGGCTCGGGCAAACTCGCCGAGGCGGTGCCGCTTCAGGCGGCAGTGATTCGCGGCGTGCAGTCCGAAGGGATGCTCTGTTCGGAGCTGGAACTCGGACTGTCCAAGGAGCATACGGGAATTTTGGAGCTGCCCGGCGACGCGCCGGCCGGGATGCTGCTGGCTGATTATTTGCAGATGTCCGACACCGTGCTGGATATCGCGATCACACCCAATCGCGGTGATTGTCTCTCGATTCTGGGTCTCGCGCGCGAGATTGCGGCGCTCTTTGGCCTGCCGCTCAAGCGGCCCCGGCTCAAGCCGCTGGAGGCCGTCGCGGGCGGCGACCCGGTAACTATCGCGGTCGCTATCCGCGCGCCCGAATTGTGCCCGCGCTACGCCGCGTTGCCGATGGATCGGATCAAAATCGCGCCCTCGCCGATCGCGATTCGCCGGCGGCTGGAGCTGTGCGGGATGCGCGCGGTCAACAACGTGGTCGACGCGACCAACTACGTGATGCTCGAGCTGGGACAGCCGCTCCACGCCTTCGACCTCGAACAAATTTCGCGGCACGAACTCGTCGTGCGGCGCGCCGATCACGATCGCGAGTTCACCACGCTTGACAACTCGCGGCGCGCGCTCGAGGCCGGCGACCTGATAATCGCCGACGCGACCCAGCCCTTGGCGATCGCCGGCGTGATGGGTGGCCTCAACTCCGAAGTCGGCGCGGCGACCACCGCGATCGTGCTCGAGAGCGCCTACTTCGAGCCGATGACGATCGCGCGCACGGCGCGCCGGATGGGCCTGCGCAGCGAGGCGAGCTATCGCTTCGAGCGCGGCATCGATCGCGCCGGACAGGGACGCGCGCTCGCGCGCGCGGCCGAACTTATCGGCCGGACCGCGGGCGGCCGCCCGAGCGGCCCGCTGATCGACGTCGCAGCGCGCCCGGCCACGCCGCGCACGATCAATCTCGACTTGGGCGCATTGGCCGCGCTGCTCGGGGTCGTGGTGCCGGCGGCCGAAGTGGAGCGCCGGCTGATCGCGCTGGGCGCGACGGTTACGCCGGCCGGCGCCGAGCAACTCACGGTCGTGCCGCCACCCTTTCGTCCCGATTTGAACGAGCCGGCCGACTTGGCCGAAGAGGTCGCCCGCATCGCCGGCCTGGCCGAAATTCCGGCAACGATTCCCGCGCGCCCCGCGATCGTCAATCCGCCCAACCCGGCCCGCGCCTTTGCCCGCCGTACTCGCGACGTGATGATCGGATGCGGGCTGGTCGAAGCCAAGACCATCGGCTTTGTCGCGCCCGCCGACAATCAGCGCTGCCCCGGCTGCGGCACCGGCGCGCCGCTGATCGTGACCAATCCGCTCTCGGCCGAACTGTCCGAGATGCGCCAGAGCCTGATCCCCGGACTGCTCGCCGCGCTGCGCTTCAATCTCAATCGCGAGGCGAACGCCGTGCACGCCTTCGAGCTGGGCAAGGTCTTCGGCACGGTCGACGGCCGTCCGGCCGAGTTCGAGCGGATCGCCGCGGTCAGCTACGGCGACTACGCGCTCGGCGCAATCGGCCAGCCGTCGATCAAGGCCGGCTTTGGCACCATCAAGGGGATTGTCGAGGCCTATCTGCGCGCCGCCGGCGTGCCGGGCAACGCCGAATTCGCACCCGCCGGCGCGCTTGCGCCATACCTTCATCCGGGACGCTCGGCGATCGTCAAACTCGACGGGATAATCGCGGGCGTGCTGGGTGAATTACATCCCGAGCAGGCGTTACGGTTGGAGTTAAGCGACCCGTGTGTGCTTTTTGAACTTGACTCGCAGAAACTCCTCGCCTATGGATCGTTGCCACGTCATGGGATAGTCGCGCCGCCCAAATTCCCCGCCATAAGGCGCGATCTGGCGTTGGTCGTCGACCGTGAGTTCCCGGCTGACAAGGTGCTGAAGGCGATCGCGGAAATCGCGCCGCCGTTGCTGGAGAGCGTCGACCTGTTCGACGTCTATGAAGGCGAATCGATCGCGCCCGGCAAGAAGAGCGTCGCGCTGGCGTGCCGTTATCGGGGTACGGATCGCACGCTGACGGACGAGGAAGTAAATCGGGCACACGCCGCGCTGGTCGAAGAGGCCAGGCAGCGCCTGGGCGCTGAATTGCGGCAATAGCACGCGCGCTCGAATGAGCGGCTCAGGGGGCCTTACGCCGCAGGGCATGACCAAAGCCGATCTCGTGGAACTGATCTACGAGCGGGTGGGCTCCTCGAAGAAGGAAGCGGGGGAGGTGGTGGAGGCAATCTTTGCTATAATCAAGGAAAGCCTGCGCCGGGGGGAGAAGGTGAAGATTTCGGGCTTCGGGAGCTTCGCCGTTAATCATAAGCGCGCGCGTCGCGGCCGCAATCCGCAGACCGGCGCGTCGATCACTATCGATCAGCGTTGCGTACTGACCTTCAAGCCGAGCCAGGTGCTGAAGGATCGCGTCGGCAACGGCCACAAGGCTCCGCCATGACACCGCCGCGCCGCAAACCAGTTTCCGCCGCGGGCCGGGTGCCACACGCCGCCAAGCCGGCCGCGCGCAGGCGTAAAGCCGCCGCCGCGACGGCGCCCAAGCCGTCCGCGGGCGCCGAACGACCGCTCAAGATCGGCGAGGCGGCGCGCATAATCGGCGTCGAACCCTACGTGCTGCGCTTCTGGGAGACCCAGTTCCCGTTCCTGCGTCCGCGCCATTCGCGCTCCAAGCATCGCTACTACGATCAGAAAAATCTCGACACGCTGAACCTGGTCAAGCGCCTGCTGCATGGCGAGGGCTACACGATCGCGGGGGCGAAAAAGCATATCCGCGAGGAGGGACTCGATCGCCTGCGTGAACCGGCCGGCGACGGCCAACGGTTGCTCCCCGCGCCGCCGCCCGCCGACCCGGGCCACGAACTGCCGCGTGCGACCGCGCATAAGCTCGCGGCGATTCGCGAAGAGCTCAAGACGATTTGCAAGATGCTCGACGGCTGAACGCCGCCGGCGGGATAATCGCGGCGTGCTTCGCTGCGCGCCCGGCGCAGGAAGAATTTCCGCGCGGCGCCGATCGGCACGTGCGCGCTACTGCTCCTGCGCGATTTGCGCGCGCAGCGCCGGCGGCGCGACCACCTTGCCATTGAGCAGGTCGAAGACCGTGAGGCCGCCCAGCATCTCGCGCTCGGCCGCCGTCAGTCCCTCGAGAATCGCCGCAATTCGATGGTCACCGCGAATCGTCGCGGGCGCGATATCGAAACAGGCGAGCACCTCGGCGATCGTGATCGTGCCCGAGTCGCGCGCCAGAAAGAGCCCGTGGCTGCGATTGAAGAACGATCCGGCGTCGGTCGATTCGATGATCACACGGCCATGCTTGAGCCGCTCCAGGACCGGCCTGAGCGCGGTCTCGCTAACCCCCAGCTCGCCGGCCAGATGATGGATCGTGCAGGGCCGGGTGGCGGCGTGCCTGGCGATCATCGGCTCGGCGGCGCGAAACACCGTCAGCAGCGCGGCCACGCGCACGAAGGTCGGCGAGCGATGGTCGAGGGTGAACGACGGGTCGATCCCCTCCGCGGCGGCGGTCAATTCGGCGCCGAACAGCACGATGATCCACGCCATATAAATCCAGGTCAGCAGGATCGGCACGGCCGCCAGCGCCCCGTAAATCGCATGGTAGCGCGCCGCGCCGATCTGGAAATGGACGTAGCCCCATTGCCCGAGCTGCAGCAGCACCGACGCGACCAGCCCGCCCATCGCGGCACATCCCAGGCGCACCCGCGTGTTGGGGAAAAACACGTAGAGAAAGGTGAAGCCCGCCCAGATCATCAGGCTCGACACCACCCACGCGGCGCCCGGCACCTGAGGCAGGTCGCGCAGCAGATGGGCGCGCACCGGCACGGCGGCCACGACCAGCAGCGGCACGGTAAAGATCACGCTCAGGTAATCGGAAAATTTACGCAGCCAGGAGCGCCCGCGCGCGACGTTGAAGATCGAATTGAAGGCCTGCTCGATCGTGCTGAGCGTCAGGATGACGGTGACCAGCAGGATCGCGCCGCCGATCTCGCCGAGCGCCTTGGTGCTCATGTTAGTGACGAACGAGAGAATTTCGTCGGCGATGTCCGGCGAGTTGACCGCCAGGTAATGCTCGACCAGCGGCCGAAGCCGGTCCGCGCCGCCAAAGCCCGCCAGCACCGAGAGTGCCAGCGCCAGCACCGGCACCAGCGAGAGGCTCGCCGTGTAGGTCAGCGCCGACGCCCACAGCATATCGTTGTTGCGGTTGAAGCCGATGGCCGCCACCCGCATCGTGCGCAGCGGCTCGCGATCGGCAAACTTGGCCAGCCACTCCATCTCGGATCGCGCCGCGTCCGAGGTCAGACGGGCCATCAGCCGTTCACGGATTTGCGCGGTGCGCATCGGATGCTCCCTGTCGAACCGGTCGGACCATTTCTGGCCCGCGCGGCGTAGCGGGTCAAGCGGCGCGGCGGGGCGCGGGGCTATGATGCAGGCAAAGCCGCGCGGAAGCGGGTCGCGCGACAACCGCGCGTTTCGCTACAGGGAGACGGGTTTTACTGCCTAATGGATTAGCCGTGGAGCGGAACGCAGCGCTCGCGCGCCCTCAGCGGCCGGCCGCATGCGGATGGAGGTGCGCGATTACGCGGCCGCGCACGCCACTGGCAATCCGCCGGCCGGCAATCGCTATCCGCTCCGCGGCGCCCGACCACGCCCGCCCGGCCGCGCCAGCAATCCGCTCGACCGCGGCGTTGCAGTTATTCGTCGGGCGCGCGTTGAGCGCGGCGATCAGCTCGCGGTAATCCGCCGACGGCGCGGCCGGCAGCGTCATTATCGTGGCGTGATCCGAGCCGTCTTGAGCGCCGCGGTCACCGGCCTGAGCACCGGGATCATCCGTGGCCGCGGCGTTCGCCACGGCCAGCGCCGCAAACGGCAGGAGCTCCCCGGCGCCCGTTCGCCGCCAGCCGAGCCATTTGGGCGCCGCCGCGGGCCGCATCACCGCCGCCACCACTCCCGCAGCGCCGATCCCGAAGGCATGGGCCACCAATTCCGCCTGACCGGGGAGCCCCTCGCCGAACTCGACTACCAGCGGTCGCTCCACGGCTATCCGGCGAATCGTGGCGGCGACCAGAGCGAATTCGGCAAGCGCAATATTTTCCAACTGGAGGTAGATAAAATCTTCGCCGGCCGAGGCGAGCGCGAGCGTGCCCGCGCGATGGCGCACGGCGACCGGCGGGCGGTCGTCGCCGCCGCGGATCGTCGCGATCAGCTCGCGCAGGCGCCGCCGCATGCGCCGCGCATCGTCGCGCGGCAGTGCCGCGCCGTCGGGTGGCGGGCAAGCGGCGTCGCGCGGCAATTCGATCAGGTAGCCGATCAACCCCGGATGGCCGCGCAGGACGTTGGCGGTCTGCGCCGCGCGCGAGAGCAATTGGCGGTAGGCGCCCGGGCGCTTAAGCTCATCCGCCGCCACCGCGATCTCGACGATCGCGGCAAGTCCCGCCTGCCCCGCGAGCGCGAGCACCGGTTCGGCCTGGGCGTCGCTCAGGATGAGCGCGGTGGTATGAGCCGCCTTGAGTTCCCGGAGACGCTGGAGCAGCGCCAGCTTGGCGCTGAAATCGAGCGTGCCCGAAACCCCCGGCAGGCGCATCGCGCGCAATGGGAACGGCAGGCCGGCGCGGCTGAAATGCCCGCCGTCAATTATCACCCGCGGAAACGCGATGCCGTCAGCCGTCACACAGTTGTCAAGTGCCAGAGGCGTGCCATCGCCAGATCCTTATAATTAAAGCCTTTTGATCGTCGATCGAGACCGCGTTGACGACGAATTGGGGTGTGCTGCCACCGAAATGCGGCGCTTCGGCCGAGCAATTGGGACGTTGACCAACTAATCACCGATTTGCATAATGCAAAAAATCCTCGCGTGCGAGTTTGGATCGGTCGTACTTATCTTATAAGTGAATCAGCATAGAATGGACTGAGCACGCTAATACGACGGCTTTATGGAAAATGATCACATCGCGCCCCGCCAGCGGCGCAAATTGACTGCCGATCTGTTCTGCCCGATGACCCGCGCGGTGGGTAAGCGCAAGCAGCGCGTGATGCGTCCGCGGCATCACGCGACCGATACGCCGATTGAGGCCACCGCCGAGGAGATCGCGGCGTTGCGCGCGACGCTCGCGCCGATCGAGTGGATGCTCGCGGGGCTGTTCGGCCAGGCCTATGACCGCGGTCCGGTCGCGATGGCCGCGCGCGCCAAGGCCGCCGAGATGGTCGACGAGCATCTCGACGAGCTGGTCGAAAAATGGGCCGACGCGGTCGATCGCCTGTTCGAGCAGGACCATCACGCCCATCGGCCCAACCTGGCCAACGCGCTGATCCGTTTCCTTGACCATCTGCGCGATCCCGACGACCTGCGCACCTACGTTCACCTGCGCCGCCATTCGCATGAGGGGATGCTGGCCCGGGCCAAGCCCTCGCAGTTCAACATTATCCATATTGCGCTCAAGCAGGTGATCCTCGACCTGGTACGATCCAAGCTCAAGGGCCGGCGCATGGAGATCGTGCGCGACGCGGTGGTCGCGGCGATCGACGAACGACGCCTGATGGTCGCGCAGTTCTATATCGAGTCGCGCGAGAACGCGCTGCGCGCCTCGGAGCAGAAGTATCGCAACTCGATCGACCACGCGCCCGACCCGATGTATGAAATCGATCCGGGTTCGCTCGAAATGCTGAGCGCCAATTCGGCCGCGCTCGAACTACAGCGCTCGATGCCCCTGGAGCGCGACCTCCCGCTCATCGGCCAGTGCCTGACCGACGTGACGCCGCCCGAAATGCAGCCGCAGGTGCGCAAGCATATCGCCAGTGTGATCGCCAACGGTTCGGATCAGGCTATCGACCTGCCGCTGCGCGGCCGCTTCTTCGATATCAATTCGGCCCTGATCACGGCCGGCAGCGGCCAGTTCATCCAGATGATTCTGCACGACGTAACCCAGCGCCACGAGATGCTCGACACGCTGCTCAAGGCCGAGCGCCTGGCGGCGGCGGGGACCTTCGCCAGCGGCGTCGCCCACGAGGTCAACAATCCGCTCGCCTCGATTTCGTCGCTGGTGCAATCGCTGGTGCCCGACGAGACCGATGTCGAGCGGCGCGGCACCCTGCATACCATCCTGTCGCAGATCACGCGCATCTCGCGCACGCTCAAGGATCTGCTCAATTTCGCGCGGCCGGCGCCAGGTCAGCACAAACCGGTTGCGCTCAACGAACTGATCGCGGAGTCGCTGCGCCTGATCGCCTACAACAAGCGCTTCGCGCGCATCCGGATCGAGCCGGCGCTGACCCCCGACCTGCGCCCGGTGCTGGCCGATAACAACGGTATCCAGCAGGTCCTGCTCAACCTGGTCTTCAACGCCGCCGACGCGGTCCAGATGCGTGAGGGCGGCGAAATTCGCGTCACCACCGAGAACCAATGCGGCGCCGACGGCACGGGCCGGGTTCTGATGCGGGTGATCGACAACGGCGTCGGTATTCCGCCGGAGAATCTGGAACGGGTCTTCGAGCCGTTTTTTACCACCAAGCCGGCCGGCGCCGGGGCCGGTCTGGGCCTCTCGCTCTGCCAGCGGATTATTCTCAACAACCACGGCACGATCCGGGTCGAGAGCGCCGTCGGCCGCGGCACCACCGTGACCATCTGCCTGCCAGCCCACTGCGAGGCGCCCGCCTGTGCGGCGGACGCGGTCAGTCAATGAACAACGAATCGACGATCAGCGAAACGGCGTGGACTCCCGCCCATCAGGAACCCTTCCGCGTGCTCGTGGTCGAGGACGAGGAGCTGATGCGATCGATCATCGTGCAGCTGCTGCGGCGCGAGGGTTACGAGATTTTCGAGACCGGCGCGCCCGACGTCGCGATCAAGATCTTCGAGCACGAGAAAATCGACCTCGCCGTGCTCGATCTCAATCTGGGCGGCGGCAGCAGCGGACTCGACCTGCTCGGCAAGATGCACGAGATCGACGCCGAGCTGATGGGCGTGATCGTGACCGCCTACGCCAGTATCGAGTCGGCCGTCGAAGCGCTGCGCCTGGGCGCCTATGACTACATCACCAAGCCCTTCGCCAACGACCATCTCAAGGCGGTGGTGCGCAAAGCGCTCGAGTACAAGGCGGCCTTCCGCGAGAATCGCTACCTGCGCCGCGAGCTGCGCGAGAAGTACCGCTTCGAGAGCATCATCGGCAATTGCGACGCGATCGACCGGGTCTTCCGCGTGATGGAAAAAGTCGCGCGGACCGATTCCAGCGTGCTCATCACCGGCGAATCCGGCACCGGCAAGGAGCTGGTCGCGCGCGCGATCCATTTCAGCTCCGAGCGCGCCAACAAGCGCTTCCTGCCGATCAATTGCGGCGCCCTGCCCGAGACCCTGCTCGAAAGCGAGCTGTTCGGCTACAAGCGCGGGGCCTTTACCGGCGCGGCCCAGGACAAGATCGGCCTGCTCAAGGCGGCCGACAAGGGCACGATATTTTTCGACGAGATCGGCGACATGCCGCCGGCCCTGCAGGTCAAGCTGCTGCGCGCCCTGCAGGAGCGCGAATGCTATCCGCTGGGCTCGAACGATCCGGTCGCCTTCGACGTGCGCGTGCTGTGCGCGACCAACAAGGACCTCGACAAGGAATCGCGCGAGGGCCGCTTTCGCGAAGAGCTGCTCTACCGCATCAACGTGATCACGATTCAGTTGCCCGCGCTGCGCGAACGCACCGACGACATCGCCCTGCTCGCCAATCATTTCCTGCGCAAGTACGAAAAGCCGCTCGGCCGCTCGGCGATGCGCTTTTCCAAGGGCGCGATGCGCCTGCTGATCGGCTATCCGTGGCCGGGCAACGTCCGCGAACTCGAAAACACCGTCGAGCGCGCCGCGATCCTGGCCGAGACCGACGTGATCCACGCCCACGACCTGCCCGAGAAGCTGCACGACTCAGCGACCGTCCAGGTCGCCCCGCCGGCCGCCGGCATGACCCTCGAGGAGCTCGAGCGCGAGCACATGCGGCGCGTGCTCAACGAGGTCAAGGGCGACAAGGTCAAGGCGGCGCAAATCCTCGGCATCCACCTGTCGACGCTCTATCGCAAGGTTCAGCGCTATCGGCTCGAAAACGAGGGTCTGCCGGTCCCCGCCGGCGCCAAGCCCGCCCTGCAGAGCGTCTAGGGAACCTCTGCACAAGTTAGGTTGTCATTCTGAGCGCAGCGAAGCATCCCGGATCCGGGACCCATGCGCTGCGCTCAGGGTGACACCAGAGCCTTGTGCAGAGGTTCCCTAGCGCGGCCGTAGCATTGGCGGCCCGGCGCAAATAGAGTAAAGCTCAGACGCTGCGCCCGCGTAAGCTGCGGAGAATAACTATGGACCTTTTTGCACCCTCTCATTTGCTGATCCTGCTGGTGATCATCCTGGTCATCTTCGGGCCGAGCAAACTTGGGGACGTCGGCGGCGCGATGGGCCGCGCGATTCGCGACTTCAAGACCGCGATGAACGAACCCGACAAGGCGCCCACCGCGATCAATACGGCCGAAGCCACCCCGCCCTCCACCACCGAGCCCAAGGCCGACAAACCGGCCTGACCGCCCCCACGGCGCCGTCCGCGCCCGCTGGCGGCGGCGACGGCGCCGCTCAAGCGAGTTGGCCTGGGCCGCGTGCCCACCATCCGCCACCGCGCCACGCCCTGCCCGGCGCGCCTGCGCGCGCATGATGTTAAATCGGCGCACCCGTCCGCCGCCACGAGGGCGCAATCGGCGACGCTGCCGACCGGCCGCGTCGTAGCGAATTGAGACGACCGCAAAGCTCCATAGCCTGTCGCATGAGTAACTGAGTAATCGGTACCAGCAAATACGGCCCGTGATTACGTTGCGGCGCGCGTCGAGCGATGCGTCAACCCATACGGGGGCGGGCGAATTTGTAATGCTAGCCCGGAATGAGCGGTTGCTGACTCGCAGGAGTAGGTTTCAGTTTATCGTCTTCTAGGCAGTTTTCCCTAGCTATCTACGTAGTATTCCGATTGGGCGACGATCGCCGTTTGGTTAGCCTCGATTTATCCGATTCGCGAATTTTTCGCCTATGGTGGCTCGCACCAATCGCGATCCGGTAAAGGGGGCTCCGTGAACGAGCACAGCCCGATATCCGCCGCGCCCGCCGACCATCCTGCGGCCACCCCCGCCCAGCCCTCGGCCGAGTTCGGCTGGAGCGCGGGCGTGCGCCTCGAAGCGGTCGCCAACCTCGCCCACGAACTGCGCACTCCGGTCCAGGTGCTGGTCGGCTATCTCGATATCCTGCGTGAAGATTTCGCCGCCGAGCTTTCAGCCCAGCCGCGCGAACTCCTCGATCGGATGAACACCAACGTCCACGACCTTGCCCAGACCATCGAAAATATCATGCAATTCGTACTGGCCGAGGCCAATGCCGAGTCGACCGTCGACGAGCAAGTGACCATCAGGACGCTGCTGGCCGACATCACGCCGGTGCTTGAGGCGGCCAATTACACCAAGCGGCTGGTGCTCAACTACGACTTCAGCGGCGCACCCGACACGATGCAGATCGCGCGCCGGCCGCTGCGTTCGATCCTGCTCAACCTGGCGCTCAATGCGATCAAGTTCACCGCAGCGGGTTCGGTCTCGATCGCGATGCGGCGGGCGCGCGCGGCAGGCGCAGTTGACGCAGGCACCGTCCAGATGATCGAGATCGAGGTCAGCGACACCGGCCCGGGCCTCAGTCCCGCGCAGTTCGAGCGGGCCTTGAAACCCTTTGCGCAGCTCTCCAACACCAGCGCCCGGCGCTATCGCGGACTGGGTCTGGGGCTGGCGGTAGTACAGCGCAGCGTGGACCTGCTCGGCGGGCGCATCGCGTTGCGTTCGCATTCGGACCACGGCTCGATCTTTACCGTCACGCTGCCGCTGCGCACCATGCAGGCGCCGGCGGCGATCGCCGCGGGCAAGGCACAACCCCGGCGCAAGCCGGCCCTGACCACGCCGCCCTCGCCACCACCCGCGCCGCCGCGCAAGCCCGCCTCGGGGGGCTTCCGGTAGCCGCGCAAGCCAAACCGGCGCTCGTACAAAATCGACGGCTTAGTCAATCGGCAAATCTAGTCAGTGGGGCAACATAGTCAGTTCGGCGCTATAGTCATTCAGGCGCTATAGTCGGACGGCGCGGCGGCGCGCGCTCATCGATAATGGCGCATCAGGCCGACCACCACGCCGCGAATCCGCAGGTTCTCTTCGCTGACATAGATCGGCTCCATGGCCGGATTGGCGGGCTGCAGCCGCACCCGGCCGCCATCTTCGGGATAATACTTCTTGACTGTCGCCTCGCCGCCGATCAGCGCGACCACCGTCTCACCCGGATTGGCCGCCTCGCGGCTCTCGACGATAATGTAGTCGCCGTCGCGGATCCCCTCGTCAATCATCGACTGGCCGGCGACCCGCAGGCAAAACGTGCTGTCGCGCCGGACGAACTCCTCGGGCACCGTGATCGTATCCTGCCCTTCGATCGCCTCGATCGGCGCACCCGCCGCGACCGTGCCGAGCAGCGCGACCGCGCGCGCGCCGCCAGCGCGCCCCGCGATCTCGAGCGCGCGGCTATGGTTATGCGTGCGGCGGATAAAACCCTTGGTCTCGAGGTTCTTCAGATGTTTATGGACGGTCGCCAGCGACGAGAGCCCGAAGTACTGCCCGACTTCGGCCAGTGTGGGCGCGTAGCCGTGGTCCTCGATATAATGTTCGAGGAAATCGACCAACTGCTTCTGCCGCTTCGTCAGGGTCGCCATGGTTCGGATCCTCCGGCCGGAGATACGCGCCCGGCCGACTTCGATAATGGCGAAAATCCGGCGAATCCGCAAGCCGGTGTTTCGCGGGGCTGGCTGGCCGCATATTCTGGAAGATCGGCGGCGCGCGCGGTTGGCATACGGTACACGCCCGCCGCGGATTGAAAAACGCCGCCGCAACGGTAATTGATGGCCAAAATTCGCGTTATCTTTGAAAACGGCGACCCCGAACGGACGATCGAATTCGATCCGGCCGCCGCCCCTTTCCATCATGACGGCGCGCCCGGCTCGATCCTCGACGTGCTGCTCGGCCATCATGTGCATCTCGAGCACGCATGCGGCGGCAACTGCGCCTGCACGACCTGCCACGTGGTGGTCAAAGAGGGCTTCAAACGCCTGGGCGAAGCCTCGGAACAGGAAGAGGATCTGCTCGATCGCGCGCCCGGCCTCACGCCGACTTCGCGGCTGGCCTGCCAGGCGGTAATCATCGACCCGGCGGCCGAGATCGTCGTCGTGGTGCCGCGCTTCACGATCAACCAGATCAGCGAGGGGCACGGCGAATGACCCGCGCGCGGACCATCCGGAGGCGGCTGCGCGATGAGTGACGCGGCGCCACCGTCGCGACCGGCCGCCGCCGCGCGCACGCGCCCGACGATCCGCGCGCGGGTCGTGCGGATCTTCGATCATGCCGACGACACCCGATCGCTGTTCCTGGCGCCGACCGCCGCGGCGATGCCGCGCTATCTGCCCGGCATGTTCATCTCGATTGCGATCGCGCTCGGCGGCGAGACTCGCGTGCGGCCCTACACGATCGCCTCGAGTCCCGAGGACGGCACGCCGTTTGAGATCTGCTTCAACCGCGTGCCGGGCGGCGCCGGCGCGGCCTGGCTGTTCGCTCGCGCGCTAGGCGACGAGATCGAATTCACGGGACCGTTCGGCGCCTTCGCGCTCGAGCGTGCGCCGGCCGCCGAAACGATCTTCATCGCCGAGGGCACCGCGATCGCGCCGATTCGTCCGATGGTCCGCCGCGCGCTGGCCGGCGCGCATCGCAATGCGATAACGCTGCTCTACGGCGCCGACCGCGCGGCGCATATCCTCTATCGCGCGGAGTTCGAGCAACTCGCCACCGAGCATGCTCAATTTCATTTCGTGCCAAGCGCCGGCGGCCCGGACGCCGACGCGGCCTATGTCCGGCTGATCGACGAAGCGCGCCGCCGCTGGGTCGCGGGCGACGCCGATCGCAGCCGCCATTTCTATCTCTGTGGAGTCGGTCCGCGCGTGCTCGAGCTTCGCGACCTGCTGCGCGGCGCCGGTTATGAGCGCCGCGCGGTGCATTACGAGCAATGGTGACGGTGCGGCGGAAAAAGCGCTAGGTGAGGCGCGCGAGGATCGCCACCGGCGCGCGAATTCCGGCCACCCGCCGCGCGCGCACGATCAGCCGCTCGCGCGCAAGCCGCGCCGCCGCGCGATCGACCAGCGCGGGATCGATCGCGAGGAGGCGCGCGATCGCCCGCTCGTTGCCGAAGCCGGCGACCTCGAAGTAGCGCCGCACGATGCTGGTCGCCGCAGCCGCCGGCGTGAGCGATCGCGCCGCACGCAGCGCCGCGGCCCAGCGATGCTCGACCGTGTCCCATACGTAGGTGAACGGGTCGTAGCGCTCCTCGACCTTGAGCGCGAGAAATTTCTCCTGCACTTCCTTCATCGCGCGATCGAACTCGGCGCGCATTTTGGGCTGCGCGAAGCCGCTCGCGAGTTTGAGCGCCCGGGTCTCCGCCGGACCGCGCCGCGTCAAAGCGTCCATCACGAGCTTGCTGCAATGCGAGAGCGTCCCGCGCTCGTAGAGCCGGCGATAGCCGCCCGGCGCGACGCGCAGGCGCAGGAAGGCCGGTACGAAGTCCAGCGCGATAAAGCCCGGCCGCCCGCCGATCACCTTGCCGTAGTAGACCGCCTGGCGCGCCGGCAGTGCGTCCTTGAGATTCCAGGTCATCATGATCGCCCGGTCGTGCTGGATATGCTCCGGCAGCGCGGGCTCGCGCCGCCCCTCGATCGCTTCGCGCAGGCAGGGCACCCCGAGTCCCGGGGTGAACGCGGTGCAGAAGCCGACTTCCTCGATAAAGCCGAGCGCGCCGCGCTCACCGTTGACGCGGCGCGTGGCGAGCCGCCGGAAGGTCACGTCGCGATGCGCCTGGAGGCGCGCCTCATCGATGAGCTGGATTGCGGGCGCGGCCGGAGCGGCGGCCTTGGCGAGATCGCGTGCGGATCGCATCGGCGCGGGCGCGGGTCCCGGCGGCGCTACTTCGCCGTGCGCCGGCGGCTCGCATGCCGGACGCATTCGCGGAACAGCGCCGCGTAGTTCATCTTGATGCCGAGCCCTTTCATGATTCCGTCGAGACCGATCAGCGCGCGCAGCAAAAAGATGCTGTGGCGCGGCGATTTGTAGAGCTTGTGCTCGAACGCCATCTCGCCGACCGCGGTCGCCTTAGCGATCGCGTCGTATTCGTCAGGATGGTACAGGCGGTCGGTGATCACCGGCTCGAACAGCAGGTAGATGATCTTGACCATCGGCGCCGCGTCCTGCCCGCGCTCGAGGTAGCCGAGCTTGATCAGCGCCGCCGCCACCTCGGCGTCGTCGCCCTTGATGATCGCCTGGGCGAGCTGCAGGCTGGCCTTGCGTACCGGCTCGGAGAAATGGCGCACCGAACCGAAGTCGAGAATGCCGAGGCGCGGATGATAGCTGACCAGATAGTTGCCCGGCTGCGGATCGGTATGCAGCACGCCGAACTCAAGGATTTGCCGCCACACCAGGCAATAGTATTTGCGTGCGACCCACGCGCGCAGCTTGGCGTCGGTATGGGCGCCGAAGACGTCGGCCAGCTGATAGCCGTCGACGTACGACATCGTGAGCACGCGGCGCGAACTCAACTCCTTGACCACCCGCGGCAGCACGATCTCGTCGTCGTCGGCGAGCAGGCGGTTGAACTCGGCGAGATTGCGCGCCTCGGTGACGTAATCCAGCTCCTCGCGCAAACGCTCTTCGAGCTCGGCGTAGATCGTTTTGGTATCGATCTGCTGGCGCATGATATCGCCCGCGACCGCCTGCAGCGTGCGCAATAGCAGCTTCAAATTGCGCAGATCCTGCTCGACCGTCGCGTCGACCCCCGGGTACTGGATCTTGACCGCGACCTCGTCGCCGTTCTTGAGGCGCGCGCGATGCACCTGGCCGAGCGACGCGGCGGCAAACGCCTCGCGCTCGAAGCTGGCGAACAGTTGCTCGGGCGCCTTGGCGAACTCGCGGCGGATCTGTTTGGCGATCGTCGCGTAATCCATCGGCGGCACGCTCGATTGCGTCGCCTTGAGGATATCGAGCGCCTCGCCGGGCAGCAGGTCGGCGCGCGTCGAGAGCATCTGGATGAGCTTCATGAAGGCGCCGCGCAACTGCTTGGAGCCCTCGACGATGCGCCGCGCGTTCTTGAGATGGGTATCGAGCAGCTCCTGTTCGTAACGCCCCGAGGCCAGAAACGGCCTGCGCAGCGCGTTCCACAGGTAACTCGAACCGACCTGCGAGGCGAGCCCGCCAATCTTGATTGCGCGGCGCGCGCGTCCGCTGGTCAGTTGCTTGCGTTCAGCCATCAGTGCCGTCCCGGCCCTATCCCGACCCGATTGATCATGGTCGCGGCCAGCGCCGCGCCGAATCCGTTGTCGATGTTCACCACGGTCATGCCGCCGGCGCAACTGTTGAGCATCCCGAGCAGCGCCGCGAGCCCGCCGAACGACGTCCCGTAGCCGACGCTGGTCGGCACCGCGATCACCGGCACGGCGACCAGCCCGGCGACCACCGAGGGCAGCGCCCCTTCCATCCCGGCGACGACGATCAGTACGCTCGCATTCTCCAGCGCCGCGAGGCTCGCGGTCAGGCGATGGAGCCCGGCGACGCCCACGTCATAGAGCCGCTCGACGCGATTGCCGAACAGCTCGGCGCACAACGCGGCCTCCTCGGCGACCGGGATATCCGAAGTGCCCGCGCTCACGATCATGATCGTGCCGTGGCCCGACGGCGCGGCCGGCTCTCGCACCACCATCCCGATCTGCGCGTCGGCGCGATAGTCCAGCGCGCGCAGCTGGCGCTTGACCGCGCGCGCCTTGGCCGCGTCCAGGCGCGTGACGATCAGGTTGACGCCCGAGGCCACGATCCGTTTGCCGATCGCCGCAATCTGCGCGGCGCTCTTGCCCGTGCCGAAGACCACCTCGGGCACCCCGCGGCGCAGCGTGCGATGATGGTCGAGGCGGGCGAAGCCCAGATCCTCGAAGCCCAGATGCCGCAAGCGCTCGAGCGCGGTCGGCACCTCGAGGCGGCCCGCGGCGACCGCCGCAAGGATTTCGCTGATTTTCTTCTCCGTCATCGGCGGCGCGGGTCGGCGGCGCGCAGCGGGCGCTCCAGGTGAATCACGACTTCGCGCACCGCGCGCGCGTCGCTGCGCGCGACCGAGATCGTCATATCACCGGCCTTGAGCTGCTCGCCGGGCTTCGGAATATGGCCGAGGCGCTCGACCACGAAGCCGCCGATACTAGCATACTCGGCGGCCTCGGGCAGGTTCAGTCCAAAGCGCTCGTTGAGCTCGGCGACGCCGGCCAGCGCCGATACCGCGAGCGATCGCGGGCCGACCACTCGCGCCAGCTCCTCGCGCACGTCATGCTCGTCCTCGATATCGCCGACCACCTCTTCGAGCAGGTCTTCCATCGTGATAATTCCCGACGCGCCGCCGTACTCGTCGACCACCACGGCCAGCGTCTCGCGCGTGCGCTGGAGCGCGAAGAGGATTTCGTCGAGCGGTGTCGCCTCGGAAAAATAACTCACCGGGCGCGTCACCTCGGCGACCTGGCGCGACAGGTCGGGCGCTTCGAGCAGGTCGAAGGCGTGGACCACGCCGACGATATTGAAGATGCGCTCGTGGAACACCGGAATGCGCGTGAAGCCTTCGCGCCGGACCAGCTCGATCACGCCGGCCAGCGTCGTCTCCTTGGGCACCGCTTCGACCTGCACCAGCGGCACCATCGACTTGCGCGCGCCGGCGCGGGTGAAGCGGAAGATGCGGCTGATCATCTGCTGCTCGGCGGGTAGAATCGCGTCGGCGCCGGGCGCGGCGGGAGCGCCGGCTGTGCCGTCGGCATGCGGCCGCAGCACCAGCCTCGCAAGATCCTCGCGGCTTAGAAAGACGCTCTCGGCGTCGGGCGAGACGCCGGCGATCTTCCGCAGGCCACGGCTGATCGTGGTCTCGGCGGCGAGCAGCGGCGCCAGGAGCATCGCCATGATAGTCAGCGGACGCGCGGTCATCCGCGCGACCCACAGTGGGGCGCGCAGGGCGAGCATCTTGGGCATCGACTCGCCCAGGATCAGCGTGATCGGGGCCAGAATGAACGGCGCCAGGAAGGAGCTGCGCGGATTGATCGTATGCAGAAAGCTGGTCAGTGCGGCGGCGGCGACTACCGTCGCCAGGTTGTTGCCGGTCAGCAGCAGCGCGACGATCCGATCGCGCCGCTCGAGGATGCGGCTCAGGGCATGCGCCGCCTTGCTGCCGCGCTCGCGCTCGGCGCGGACCTTGAGCTCGTCGGCGGCGACCAGCGCGATCTCGCTGGCGGCAAAGAACGCCTGGCACAGCACGCAGGCCGCCAGCAGGCCGATCAGCCACGCTATTGCCATCGCTTGAGCCTCACCATCTCGACTGTCGCGCCGCGCACCCGCTCGATCGTCGCGGCAAAATCTCCCAGGCGGAATTTTTCGCCGCTGTGCGGCACCCGTCCGAGCCGCCGCAGCACCAGGCTGCCGAGCGTCCGCGAGCCCGCCGCGCCCAGATCGCCGACGCCGCCGATCGCCTCGCGCAGCCGATCGATCTCGATCGCGCCGACTACCAGCCATTCGCCGTCACCGGCCGGCGTGACCTCGGGCCCTTCGTAATCGAATTCGTCGCGAATCTCGCCGAACAGCTCCTCGAGCAGGTCCTCGAGCGTGATCAGGCCGAGTACCCGGCCATACTCGTTGACCACGATCGCGAGCTGAAAGCGCCCGCGCCGCATCTCGTCGAACATCTCGGCCAGCGGCTTGCCCGGCGGCACGTAATCGGCCCGCCGGATCAGGCGCTCGAGACGGGGCGGCACCGGCTCGAGCCGGCGCTTGACGAGATCCTTGACGTGCAGCACGCCGACGATATTGTCGCGGCTCTCGCGAAAGATCGGCACGCGCGAGAAATGGCCGGCGACGAATTCCGCCACCAGCCGCTCGGGCGGCGTCGCGATATCCAGCGCAAACATCTTGTCCCGCGGCGTCATCACCTCGGCCACCCGCCGGCTGCCGAAATCGAACACCCGATGGATCAGCTCGCGCTCCTGCGGCTCGACCTCGCCCTGGAACTCGCTGACCTTGAGCAGCGCCTTGAACTCTGCCTCCGAGACCGGCTCGGGATGCGGCGCCGGCGCCGCCGGCGCAAACCAGCGGGCCAGCGGATGCGCGATCCGCACCAGCGCCGCCAGTGGCTGCGCCGTGACCATCGCGACCAAAGCCGGAAAGCCCAGCGCGAAGGTCTTGGGTGTGATGTCACAGAAGATCAGCACCACCACCAGCATCAGCGGCACCGCGACATACGCGCCCACCGGCCCGAGCCACATCAGCAGGAAGGTCGTCGCCAGGCATTCGGCAAAAACGTTGGCCGCTTCGTTGAATCCGATTATCACGATCAGCGATTCGAGCGGATGCTCCATCAGGCGGTCCAGCGCGCCGCGCACCGCGCCGCCCAGCCGCTCGCGCGTATGCTCCATGCGGACCAGCGCGAACAGCGCGGTCTCCGAAGCGGCGAGTAGCGCGCTCATCAGCAGCAGAAAAGCGACCGCAATTGGGATCAATAGCATCGTGCTTCAGCCGGGCCCGCGGAGCTGGTCCCATCCGCCATGCCGCGGCGCCGCGCCGCCAATCAGATGCGCGCCCGCGCCGCGCGTGATTACGCCGATCCGTGCGACCGCCACGCCCAGCCGCCGGCTGAGCGCGCGCGCCGAAGCACCCGGGCGCAGGCAAAAAAGCAGTTCGTAATCCTCGCCGCCGCTGAGCGCGAGCGTCGCGTCGTCGCCCGCGATCTGCCGATAGGCCGCTGACAACGGAAGCGCCGGCGCCTCGATCCGTGCGCCGACCGCGCTACGCTCGAGCAGGTGGCCCAGGTCCTGCCAGAGGCCGTCGCTGATATCGATCGCCGCCGGCACCGGACGTATCCGCGCCAGGCGCTGACCCGCCGCGAGCCGGGCGATCGGATTGCGCCAGCGATCGATAACGAATTTGCGCGCCGCGCCACGCGCCCGCAGTTTGCCGGCGAGCACGCGCCAACCCATCGCGGCGTCGCCGAGCGTGCCGGTGACGAAGATTTCATCGCCCGGCCACGCCGCGTCGCGCCGCATCGGCGCGCCCCGCACCTCGCCCATCTGCGCGATCGTGATCGCGAGCGCCGTGCCGCGGGTCACGTTACCGCCCACGATATCGACGCCCGCCGCGCGCGCCGCCGCGCCGAGTCCCGCGTACAACCGGTCGAAAAAGCGCGCGCTCAGCCCCGCCCGTATCGCCAGGTTGACCACGCATACGGTCGGCAGCCCGCCCATCGCCGCGATATCGCTCAGATTGACGGTCAGCGCACGCGCGCCGATCTCCTCGGGCGACGCCCAGCCGACCTCGAAATGCACCCCCTCGACCATCGAATCGATCGTCACGAGTTGCGGCGCGCGGGGCGCCGCGACCACCGCGCAATCGTCGCCCGGACCGAGCACGACGCGGCGGCTCTGGCTCAGACGCGCGGTCAGCCGGGCGATTAACGCGAATTCTCCGGGCGGATAGCTCATGCGGACCGCCCTTCTTCGATCGTCACTTCGGTTGCTTGGCGGATGGTCAGGGGCCGTTCGGCGCGCGCCGTAGCGCGGCGGCAAGGAGCAAGGATTGCACGCTAGTCAGGCTAGACTATCGCCATAACGTGGGCAAGCAACCGCGCCGCGCTCCGCCTCAGGGGGCGAAATGTCTGGAAAAATTCCCGGTCCCGTGGCAAGCTGACAGGCTGAGCGGGTTGTCGGCATTGACCACTGCTGAACCAGAGCATCGCAATGACCATCGTAAACGGAGAGCATAGATGAAGGAGTCGCAGGAAAAGCCCATTGGACTCGCCGCGAAACCCACGCGGCCGCAGGATTTCTACGATAGCGTCAAGCGCAAGTTCGCCGAGGAGCGCGACCTGCGGCTGAAATACCGGCCCGAGGGCACCTCGCAATACAACTCGGACCTGACCGGCGACTTGGCGCGCTACGAAGTCGACCCGTACGCGGGCGCCGCACCGGATCGCGCGCCCATCAACGATACCGTCGAATGCCTCTTTATCGGCGGCGGTTTCTCGGCGCTGCTGACCTCCGCGCGCCTGCGCGAATACGGCGTCGAGAGCATCCGAATCGTCGAGCGCGGCGCCGATGTTGGCGGCACCTGGTACTGGAACCGCTACCCGGGCGTCGCCTGCGACGTGGTCGCATACGACTATCTGCCGCTGCTCGACGAGCTCGACTACGTGCCCAAGAACCACTACTCGCGCGGTCCGGAGATCTTCGCCCACTGCCAGGCGATCGCGCGCAAGTACAATCTGTACGAACTTGCGACATTCAATACGACCGTCACCTCCACCGTATGGAACGAAGCCGAGCGGATGTGGCATGTCGCCACGGACCGCGGCGATCGGATGAAGGCGCGCTTCGTGATCTGCGCCAACGGCACGCTCTCCAAGCCCAAGCTGGCCAGGATCGCGGGCCTCGAGACCTTCAAGGGCCATTCGTTTCATACCTCGCGATGGGACTACGCATATACCAGGTCCGACCTCTCGGGACTCGAAGATAAAGTCGTCGGGATCATCGGCACCGGGGCGACCGCGGTGCAGGCGATTCCCGGTCTGGGCGCGGCGGCCAAGGAACTCTACGTCTTCCAGCGCACCCCATCGTCAATCGATATTCGTGACGATTGGCCGACCGACCCCAACTGGGCGCGCAGACTGAGCCCCGGATGGCAGTCGCGGCGGCGCGCGCTCGCCCGGATGGAACCGCAGATGACCGACGCGCAGAAGATCAAGCAGGCCGGCCTGTCGCACGAGGAGAAGATCCGCCGCCAGGAGAACGCCAACATCGAGGCCATGATGCGCATTCATCAGCGCATCGACGCGACGGTCAAGGATCCCGCCACCGCCGCGGCGCTCAAGCCGTGGTACATGCTGATGTGCAAGCGTCCGTGCTTCCACAATGACTATCTGCCGACCTTCAACCGCCCCAACGTCCACCTGGTCGATACGCACGGCAAGGGCATCACCGAGATCAACGAACGGGGACCGGTGTTCGAGGGCCGGCAGTACGCGCTCGACGTGCTGATCTACGCCACCGGCTTTGAGGTGCAAAAAACCGGCATCTACAACCAGATCAAGGGCGAGCAGGGCCTCGAGCTCAACGACAAGTACCGCGACGGCATCCGCACGCTGCTCGGGATCCATTCGCAGGGCTATCCCAATCTGTTCATCATGGGCGGCTATCAGGCGTCGTTCCAGTTCAACCTGACCGACATGCTGCAGGCCCAGGGCGACCATATCGCCGGATGCATCGACTACGCCCGCCGCCATGGCTATCACTCCATCGACGCGACGCCGAAGGCCGAGGAATGGTGGGTGCAGGAAATCATCGAGCATCGCGGCAAGACCAGCCGCAATCAGGAATGCACGCCCGGCTACTACAATTTCGAGGGCGAGTTTCAGCGCCGCCAGGACGGCAACTACAACGGCGGCTTCTTCCAGTACTGCAATCACCTCAATCAGGTGCGCGAGCGTATGAGCGAACATTTCGTCTTCGCGAAGAAGTAGATCGCGCCAGCCTGCCGATGCGGCGGGGGGAGTAGATTCCCCCGCCCATCAACGTTCCCGCGCTTGGCCATGCGCTCCGCCGGGCCGGGCAAAGGAAGGAATAAAATCGCGAGTGGACTGAGTAATCGCCCGCGATTACTCAGTGGTGTGCCGCGCGGGACGCCATACCGGCGGCGACAGGCTCGGGCCACCAGCGCAGCTTGATCCTGCCCGCGACGCCGACCAGTCCGATCATCACCGGCACCTCGATCAGCGGACCGATGACCGCGGCGAAGGCCTCGCCACTGGAAATCCCGAAGGTCGCCACGGCGACCGCGATCGCCAGCTCGAAGTTATTCGACGCGGCCGTAAACGAGAGCGTGCAGCTCTGCGCATACGAGGCGCCGCTCCATCCGCTCATCGCGAACGACAGCGCAAACATGATCGTGAAATAGAGCATCAGTGGAATCGCGATGCGCACGGCGTCGAAAGGTAATTCGACTATCGCGCGACCCTTGATCGAAAACATCACGACGATCGTAAAGAGCAGCGAGGCCAGCGTAATCGGCGCGATCCGCGGGATGAAGCGTTCGTAATACCAGGCCTTGCCGCGGCGCCGCGTGAGCGTTATCCAGGTGATGAAGCCGGCCGCGAACGGCACGCCGAGATAGATTCCCACACTCGCCGCGATTTCCCCGATCGTCACGTTGACTACCGCGCCGCCCAGCCCAATCCATCGCGGCAACACGGTCACGAAGACCCAGGCGAAGACCGAGTAAAAGAGCACCTGGAAGATCGAATTGAACGCCACCAGCCCGGCACAGTAGTCCGCATCGCCGTGCGCGAGATCGTTCCAGACGATGACCATCGCGATACAGCGCGCGAGTCCGATCAGGATCAGCCCGGCCATGTAGGCCGGATGACCGCGCAGGAAGAGCACCGCCAGCGCGAACATCAGGGTCGGGCCGATTATCCAGTTCTGGACCAGCGAGAGCCCCAGGATTTTCCAGTCGCGGAAGACGTCGCCGAGTTCGTCGTAGCGGACCTTGGCCAGCGGCGGATACATCATCAGGATCAGTCCGGCCGCGATCGGCACGGAAGTCGCGCCGATACTCAGTGTGTCGATCGCCGTCCTGACGCCCGGGGCGCAATAGCCAATCGCCACCCCGGCGGCCATCGCAATAAATATCCACAGAGTGAGGTAACGATCGAAAAACGAAAGCCGGCGCATCATCGAAGACTGGCTAATCGGCAAATACTCCCCCCTAATCGCAGCAGTTTTCATCGGACCGGTTCCCGCAAACGGATTTGCGCGAGGTAATGCCGGAGCGCGCCGGGCTGCGCTCAGCCTTGCGGATCGTCCGGCCGCCTGATTTTGCCAATCTCATTCGCGTGCGCCCGCAACGCCATCGCGCCGAGTGCCTCGAACGGCAGACTGGCGAACAGCTTGATGCGATTTTCGAGTTCGGTATAGACGCGCAGGAAGCACTGCCGACGGTGCTCCTCGGTGCCGGCAAATGCCGCCGGATCGGCCGCGCCCCAATGCGCCGTGATCGGCTGGCCGGGCCATAGCGGGCACTCCTCGCCGGCCGCCTGATCGCAGACGGTGAAGACAAAATCCAGCGCCGGTGCGCCCGGCGCGGCGAATTCGTCCCAGCTCTTGCTGCGCAAATCGCTGGTCGCATAGTTGAGGCTGCGCAGCAACTCGAGCGTGAGCGGATGAACCTCGCCCTGCGGATGGCTGCCCGCGCTGAAGGCCCGCAGACGGCTCCTGCCCCAGCGATTGGCCGCGCATTCCGCCATGATGCTGCGCGCGGAGTTGCCGGTGCAGAGAAACAGCACGTTGAATATCTTGTTCGTCATCGCTCGCAATCATCCGGATACTTGACTTTGGAGCATTGGATTTAAGACGCCGCACGGGACTATCAACGGCGCGACGCGCGGCCACCCGGCACGGCCAATTTCCCGGCGGACGCCGCTGCGGCGGACGTCCGTCGCGCGATCCGCCGCGCGCGCGATCGGCGCGCCGGGGGTTTGCCCGCTGGCGCGGTGGCCGGCGGACACGCCGTCAGGCAGGCCTCGGCGTCGCCGCCGCAACAGTTCTCAGTTAGATAGGCCAGCAACGCGTTCATCGCCGCGTAGTTGGCCGCATAGATGATCGATCGGCTGTGGCGCCGCGACGCGATCAGTCCGGCGTGGCGCAACTGGTTGAGATGAAACGACAGCGTCGGCGACGGCAATCCCAGCCGCGCGCCGATTTCGCCGGCCGCCAGACCAGTTGGGCCGGCCTGCACCAGCGTCCGGAAAACCTCGAGGCGGCTTTCCTGGGCGAGCGCGCCCAGCGCGGCGATTGCGCTTGCCATCTCCATTGTTTCAGATATATAGAAATATCGAACGGTGTCAAGCGCGCACGGCTATCCACGGCAAACGAGTGCGTACCGCGCTTTCGATCAACCCCGTCACAGCGCGCCAATCAGCCGCGCGCCTCATTAAGGAGTCCTCGATGAATGAGCCAGGCGACCAGCAGGGCGAAGCAATCAGGGAACAGGTGCGCGAGAACTATGGCAAGGCCGCGATGCGGGCCGCGGCCGGCGCCACGGCAAGTTGCGGCGCCGGTGCGAGCGGATGTTGCGGTCCGTCGCCCGCGAGCAACGATCCGATCACCTCGAATCTTTACCGCCACGGCGAGACCACCGAACTGCCGGTGGCCGCGGTCGCCGCCTCGCTCGGCTGCGGCAATCCGACGGCGTTGGCCGAATTGCGCGCCGGCGAAGTGGTGCTCGGCCCGGAGTGCGAGTACGTGCCGGAGTTCTATCACCCCGAACGTGGCGACTGTATCCTGTCGGCGAGGCTTTCTGGGGGCGTCAGAACTGAAGATGGAAGTGATCCCCCTCCTGAATCATTAGCAGGGTGTTGATGAAAGGGTTGAATCACGAGCTTGGCGTGGTCTGATGACGTGACG
>JADEYI010000528.1_pt1 | contig 50242 bp, 61 predicted proteins | sample 8542331 | NCBI WGS metagenome assembly JADEYI01 (sample SAMN16510988, study PRJNA670497) | mine drainage metagenome | isolation source: biofilm near Copperflume 1 | place: Germany: Marsberg coppermine Kilianstollen | collected 2018-02 | reverse complement strand
CAAGCAAGACCCAATCAACCGTGGGCACGGTGCTCAATATTTATACCGCCCCCCGTGCAATGGAGGACTTAAATCTCACCTGTGCACGTAGATCATTTTGCTGAGTTGCAGCCATGCAACGAATGCCGCTTGCACAGGGTTTAGCTGTCCCTGTCTGAAGCAATCATCCTCACCCATGGCAGCAAAGCACTGCTTGTAAGGGTCAATAGGGCGCTTCACTTGCATCAAACTTTGTGTGTGGGCCTTCCTTCTCCTGGCCTGATGTAGTCTTCAATGCCTGATGCAGGACGAGAAATACAAGGAGGGCTGCGCGCTGCTGCAGATATCTCTGCTGAGTGCGGTGGACATGGAAGGGGACTCCGATGTAGACGTGCCCTGCCCAGCGCGCAGCACAGCGTCACAGCGCAGCGTCGCCGTGCAGTGCTGAGCTGGCGCTCGCGCAGGGTTATGTAATGGTTACACAACCTCCTGAGGTGGCAAAAAGGGCGCGCACTGCTGAGCTGACGACCGCGAAGGGTTATGTGATGGTGACGCAATGTCCTGAGGGGGGAAGAGGGCGTGTACTGCTGAGCTGGCGCGCACGTAGGGGAATTGTAAGCGTTTCACTTGTCATCCAAGGGGCATAAGGTCCAGCCCTGCAGCTGTGATCCTGACAAGCAAGACTGCAGGTCTCTGCTGCCAGTGTATACACTACGTAGTGGGCACATAGCAGAGGCATGCAGTGCCAAAATCTGCACTGTATGTTCATTTTAGCAGGCTTTTTTCTTTGTATCATGATGTTTGATTTTGTCCTGGGAAATAAGAAACACGTGTAGTGTGTAGACACCTTGTGCCGCATTGTACGAAGGGCCAGATCTGAACTCAGGAAATCAGCCCAGCTCAGCAGGGCGTGATGCATGCTGCAAGCCATCTGTTTTAATGCACCGAGCTGCCCCTTATTTTAGGTGCGCTGGAGTGTACAGTATTGTATGTATCTCTGGTGTCTGTGGCCCAGCCCTCGAGCGCGCAAACATGAGGAGATGTGATGATCGGTGTATGTTTCCTGAAAAGTGCCCGGCAGGAAGTGGCCTTGTGACAGTGCCGGACTGCTGAGGCGGTTATGGCGCAGAGGAGAGAGCATTTAATGTAGATTGTATCCAAGCTGTTGGGCACATTTGTGGACCCCGAGTGAGAGACAGAGCACGGGATTGGCTAGGCCCTGTCATTACTTGCAGTATGGCTGCGGTGTACGCCATATGGTGCCCACAATACCGCCCTTGTCGTTCGAATGTGGCCGATGATGCAAATTTATCGTAAGACCTGTAAGAGCAGATGCGCATGCACCACAACGAGCCGATGTGCCCATTACATGGGACTTATTACGGCGGGAGACCATTCTTCAGAGTTAGTAGTGCCCGGCAACATCATGATCACAGAGGATGGAGTGAGGTGTGACACATGCATGTGACACACGCATACTGCAGCTTGTCTGCAGGACGTACCTTGTCTTTCGGCAGGGAGAGCGTAGACATGCAGACTTTCGAGTTGATCGGCTTTTTGGACAAGCATGCCTATTTCGGCTTCTTCATCAGGCTGTCTCCCCTGTGCTTTGGAGCCCTGGCAGCTCTGTGTGTGATGGACTCATCTTGTGCACAGACTGTTGCAACTTTAAAGCGACAACAATTTTCTTTGAAGTGCCAAGAACAATGCGAACACTCTATCTGACAGGTGCATTGCTCATTCTCCCTTAATTTGGGTCTTGCATGGATCTGGCGTGTGGATCAAGCGCTAGGATATGTGACAGCCTTTACATGCAGCTTGTCTGCAGGTGCACGTTGCCTCTGGCAGGAACACCATTGATAACGCGAACAGGAAATCTTCTTCTTGTCATTGAAGTCATCATTGCTCCTTTGCTTTGTGTTAGGTGCAAGGTTGTCCTGCCAGATTCTAGGCATGTCCTATCAGTTCTTTCACAAGCTTGGGGATCTGAAAAGAAGCAATGATGCGCACGTTGTCTTGCCTTCACGTGCATTTAGCACTCAACAGCGCTGGGCTTTCCATTGCTGTCTTTGGCATTGCTGTCACACCTATTTCTTGCGCCAATTCCCTAAGACTTAACACAAACCATGCCACAAGCACTCGGCCACAAATTTTCTCAGGCAACAAGCATGCATGCACTGTCACCGTGTCTCAACAGCTGGCCAGTAAATAGTGCGGTCCAGAAGAAGAGTCCAGTCATGGGCTAGCTCAGGCTCCTGTGGGAAGCAGGGGCGCAGCCGCTCTGACAGCGCAAACGTGTCCGGTGACAAACTCATGCCCCCATGATTAGTCATCGCCGCCAGCGCTGCTGTGCTGTGAAGTCCTGTATCCGCATCTGTTCCCTGAAAAAGCAGAGGGCTTCCATCGTTGTCACGTTATGGCAAGACAGGCGGGAATCATTTGCCAGTCTCTCAAAGTTCACATATCATAAGACCCGCGAGGCTGCACTTCTCCGAACATAGACGCTGGCACTGCCTTGTGTGTCTTGCATTCACTTTTGTCTTTGGTATGATCTGCAAATTATTCATCGCCACAGGGGGTCTCACAGCCGGCATTGCTAAAAGTCAGGGCTGCTACTCCCAAGCTCCATATTGATCAAGAGTTTTTGATATTTGAAAAAGAACAGAAAGTGAGAGGTTCTGATGAGACCGCACATGCTGCAGCCAGGCGAGCAGCCAATCCAGCAGAGCAGCATTGCAGTGGGTGCCGATATATGTGTCATCAAAACTCGCACTGCTACCCAGGACTGCCACACGGCCCTGGCCCTCTTCGCCACTCCACACCGCACCTGTACACGCCAACAAAAACTTTGGAAATGACACCTTGCAGGAGTCATTGGACTTCTGACACTACAGTGCAAGCGCTGACAAGGCACTTGGCACGATCAAGCACACTTGATCAATAATGACCCCGCTGTGCATTACTGACACATACAAGTTTTCAGCAATTGAAACTCAGCGCTAATGAGATGTACGCCTGACCTATGGGCAGCTGGGTTGGGCTGCAGGTCTGCCCAGTCGCCAGAACAGGCACCGCCGGTGCCTCAAGACCCAGCGGTGCACCCCTGACATACGCCAGCTGCACGCCAGATTTGGCCGCGTCGGCCGAGCCTGGATTCGAAATTGCATGCGGCCCGGCGCCTGTTTTGGCCGCGGCGCCTGTCCGGAGCGCCGTGCCCGGCCGGGCAGCTGGGCTGCCCGCAGGCCAGGGGGTGAGTGACGCTGCTGTAGAGGGCCTATAATCCAGGCGTTTTGACAGGGCTGTTGAGGGTCTCTGCAGGAAGCCACACAATACATTGCTATGAGTAATGGCTTTAAGATGCCAGGCAGGCCTATCAAAAGGAAGATGCAAGGCAGGCCCATTGAGCTGCTCAGAACAGCATCTCTCCAAACACGCAAGAAGATGCAACACCTGTATCGCAATTCATAGGCAGCAACTGCATTACAGGAGCTACTGTTGCAAAAGGTCAAACAAGTGTCAGGCGCATAGGGGAAGAGAGGCCATCCTCTGCACATTGGAAGCTGCTGTCTGACCACTCACCATGTAGCTATCTGCCTGCTGGGTTGTCGCCTGTCTCTCCAAGGCAGCTAACAAAGACTTGCTCAGGACCCCATCCGCGCCGATGCATGCAGCTGTCGGGTGCATGCATGCGTCTCCGGGCACGGCCTGCAGCACGGTGCTGTGCTCCACTGCGATGCTGAATGGCGCCAGCAGCTCGTCCAGATTGCTGCCTGGAAAGAGAACAACATCTGCCTCACTCTTCTGTCACTGCTTGTATGCCCAAAGAACAATTCCCAGCAATGCAAAGTAGCCTTGCCGACCAAACACCTTTTAAACACTTCTCTCGCAAAATATTAAGGCCAAAGTGCAGGGTATGAGCTGGCAGGTATTGTATTCAAACCAGCCATCTCTGGCGCTTCTTGCAGAGTCAAAAGCTGCTCCCTTGGTGGCTCTCTTAGTGCCTGTCTCTGCATGGCAGCCTTTCAACTACGCTGTGTGCTACTTAAGAGCACAAGGGAGAGACTTCAAGGATTGGACAGCGCAGTCACCTGAGAGTGCGTCGCCACCGGCTTCGGCAGTCACAAGCAGCCAGCCGCCGGTCCCGACAAAGTGGTGCGCGCATGCAAGGTCTGCTTGGGTGAGGAGCTGGCGCGGGCAGGCGATGACTAACAGCGAGTAATCCTCCATTGGACAGGCCCCCAGCGACTGCTCCGCTTCCTCTAGGACTGTGAGTCTGAAATGGGACTTCAGCCTGCAACAGCAGATCACCTCAAATGATGAAAAATTTCCCCTCGTGGGTGGCTCTCTGTGAGTACAAGGGATGCCTGTGTTGGGCCTTGTGGCAGGCTGGGAAGAGCTCAGATCGAATTAAAGAGGTTGCATTGAAGATTCTTTTCTGGCGATGACAGCCAGCAGATTACAATTGTACACATGACAAATTGTGCTTGAGAAACGCACCTTTTAATAAGCTGCTTGTAGCCTGACTTCCTGGGCTTTGATATGTGGCCGAATCCACAACACAATAGGGCCCTGGGACGAGATTGCTGCTGCGACTCGGCAAACTCACTGTTTGTAGATACTGCAGTGTCGGGGCGTCCACTGTCGTAGCGTCCATCGCGGTTTGTGGGCATCAGATCAGCCTAAAAACACCATAGTTGTGATCCATCCCACGAGATCAGGTAAGATTCTCTAGATTCTTCTACAGCTGAAATCTGCACCTATTTCGAATTTTATATGCAACTTTGTCAGACGATCTGCAGTGTTTTTCCGAAGTTGACTGCACAGATCAGATCAATAGATGCCTTGCCAAATTCAACCGTGGCATTCTTGAACTGAGGACGATTTGCTGGAGAACATCGACAACCTTTTAAATAGTTGCAGAGGAAATCTTGAGGAAGAATGAACGCCAAACCTCCACCAGTGTAACCGCGATCGCAACCTCGGGCGTTACGATGACACGTGGCACCACGTCAGCAATAATGCTTTTGTGCATCATCGTGATCGCCTTCAAAGTACAGCGACAGCCATCAGAAATTGAACATTACAGAACAAGAATAATAGGATGCATCAAACAGAATCTGTAAAAACGATGTCTAAGAAGTTCAGGACAACGGATAAACCTTATAGATAGTAGCAAACAACAGAAGGACAGTCTGAAGCTGAAGACATGGCGAGGCATTGGTTTCTAACGAGGCACAGAAACCAATACCTCTTCGTGCCAAATCTCATTGGTACTTAGTTGCCCAATCGCTCACACAGCGGGCCTTGACAACTTGCATGTGGTTGAGATGTTTTGAGCTGTGCACTTTTCTAGGCACAGCAAGGACTTAAACAACACCGTTCTCATATTGCTACATTCACCAATTAACGCACATCCCACCGTAATCATTTTGTGCAGGCTATGCGAGGATACTGAGCGCTCTGTGCGCCTTTGCCATTGCGCTGCGCAGCCCAACTCTCTGCGTTGTCTTCTATTTCTTTGGGTGAGGATACGCCTGTTGCTTGCCTCAGCAACCATTGCTGCTGTCCCATGTTCTGTATGTCCCAGCAATGATGAGCATTTTCCTTCAACCTGGTCCGTTGCGCAGGTTTGTGTGCGATGAGTTGGATGGGAGATTTGCGCGCATGCTCAACCAGTCCACCATGCTGGGCCAGGTGCTGGACATGGTCACAGACAGGCAAGCCCTCGATCACCCTCTCAGCACTGAGTAAGCATGTAAAGGCCTTGCATTGTACTGCATTTTTGCCCAAGGGCAATATGCCGGCATGGTGTCCTCTGCAGTCAATGATAATCCGCACAAGCCGTATGCAGATCACTGTTATTTGATCTGGGAACCTGTGCACCGCCACCCTATACCCCTGACAATATTGGCAATTCCTAATGGGGGATAATATCCAAGCCGACTATGCTGCTTGGCGCTGTGTGCGGGTGCCTGCCTTGATTATTTTTGCCATCCTGATTTCGAAGGCAGGTTGCTGTGGGATGCTGCTTCACCTCTGCGAAGAAGTCTTGGCCCTACCACAAGCCATCATGCGCATTACTCGGCGCACCTCACCAAAATTTTGCGGGTGTGTTTTTCTTTATAAAAGTATCGATTCAAGCTCTTTGGGGTGTGAGCAGGCTGTCCACGGCGGGGCTGCTGGCGATCCTGGGCATGCTGAGCCCGAGGTGGTACTTTGGGTTTCTGGCGCTGCTGATGCTGGACATATTCAGCCACTGGTTCCAGATGTACGCCACCATGGCCTCAGGCGCCTCCACCCACAAGGTGGGTGGACCTTTGCTACTGTAGACCTCCACGCGTTACACTTCCCGAGAAGTCACCTGAGGCCTTGGGAGTTAGTGGACGGGGAGTTGCCGCAGCTAAGTGGCAGCATCAAGGCTTCTCTCACGTATTTAGCAATATGCAGCACGCAAAATCGAAACTCTTAGCATCGCCTGGCAGCTTGCCGGGACAAGTTGCATATCTTTGGCTAATCTAGTCATCATCATGCTTGCTGCTTTGCAAATGAGTGTGTCTGATGGGTAGCAAGCTCGGGTAGCTTTTCCTTGCTGGGTGTCTGCGGCCTAGTTGTGATCCTGCCCAATATTTTGCCTGATTGAACCATGTTTTGTACACTGTTGGGCAGGCCACGGACAGCCGCAGCGCTGTGGTGCGATTTTACTACAGGCAGCGCCTGTTCATGGGCTTCTGCTGCGTGTGCTGCGAGATCCTGTACCTCTCGCTCTACCTGCTTCATTTCCCCGGCTACCAGCGCGCGCCCCTTGTGCCCCTGCACCTGCCGGCAGCCGTCCGCACGCATCTCAATGGTGCGCGCACCCCTGAAAGCCCACTGGCTTAGGGGTTTGCACCATCGAGACACTTGTTGTGCTTTGCCAGTGAAGGCTGTGTCCAAATTGGAAATTTTGCCCTCGGGTCTTGCAGTCGGCCTGTGCGGGTGTCATGCCTGTATTTCGCAGTGCTCTGTCTCCTGAGGGGAACGATCAAGGCAGCTTAACAAGAGCTCTGGTGGTTCGCATCGCAAGGGTGGTTGCTTGTGTGACTTTTGTTTATCTGAATGTTACTCGCAACATGTCTGCCGGCAGTGCCCAGACTGCCCTTCACACCAATGAGCCCCAGGTGGCTCCCAACAGGTCTTTACAAAGTAGTAGGTGGAACAGTGCTTGGCTGACGTGGCGCCTGATGTGGCTGCAGGCAGCGTGGCGCAGGCGGAGGGCGTTCCCTTGGCGGCAGTGGTGGCAGTCCTAGCAGTGCCGGGCTTTGTGATAAAGCAGTTCATCAACTGCGTGCAGCTGCGCTCAGCCATGCAGCTGCTGGTGGCGACCGACAGGGACCAGGACAGCCGCAGCAAACAGAAGACACAAGAGGCGCTTGATGCCCTGTCAAAGATGCAGTGACGGTGTGCTCTTTGTTGTGGGGGATTATTCGTGACTTTATGTATCAGCCGCATTACATAAAATGTTGGCAGGCATTGACAGCAAGCTGCAACAGACAGGGACTCTACTAACCCCTGTGTTGGCCGGCACCATGTGATCTATATCTCTCTGGTTTGTGGGGCTGCTTTTCTGGGTGCCAGTGTGACTGGGCACATGCGCAGCAATTGGCAGAAAATGAAGCTGACTCTATCTGTATGCTGAGGCTGTATGCCGCACACTGGCAGGGCAAGCAGAGGCAGTGTGTGCAATGTAGCGTTGGTATCTGTATGCAACAGGCTTCGAGGGCCTGTGCTGTGTGAATGTAGAGGCGTGACTATTACTTTCCTGTTTTTTGTGATTATGGCAGCATTGAGAGATCTGTGTGAGAGCTGGTCAACCGTAGCACTAATGAAGACTTGAAGAATTCTATTTGAATCGTACGTGCAATTTTTGTTCAGCAATCCAATTTATGGACATTTATTTCTCTCATGAAGTGCAATATACCCGAAAGCCTGGTACTCATTATGCTTTGTATCACGAACCCAAAAGTCCCTCTCTTGGACATGGCAGCAACTCGAACTTCCCGTCTTGGATGAAGGCAGTCCAGATGTTTCGGCACCCACAGGCTCCACTGCGCTGCACGATCATGAAGGCCCTTGCTTTATCCGTTGACAATAGGGTGTCGTTGACTAATAAAAGTTCTGAAACTGTTCAAGTGCAATCTTTTTGCAACATCTGGCACTTTTCCTCTGGTTGTAGGTTTCGAAACGCCAGGTGGCGCGCCATAATCGCAGAAGTCCGGGACGTCTTCACAATTTCCGACACCAATCACTTTGGACAGAGTGCAGATCGATAAAGGAGATACCCATTCAAGTATCTAAGAATTGAGTAACCTCTGACTGCCTAAGACGAGCTCGCCAAGCTTCTGTCGTTGCCGAATGAACCGAGAAGTAGCAGTGTGACGGACAGTGAGCTCCGAGACTATCCTTGGCCTGAAAAGTTAAGTCCATTTGTCGAAGATTTCTCATTACTTAAACAGATCGCTTCTGGAAGTACTCGGCTGTTTACTGAACAACAAAGACACATCGAATCCTCGGCCGGCGATCTATGATGAAGGTGGTGCGATCGCCTACCCAACTTCTTGAGCCTGCATATATCATGCTGAGTACCTGCATGGATAGGCAAGTTTTACAGTCCGTAATGGAAAACGCACAGTATATTGAAGCTTCCAGCAGGAGTTTACTTCAACCTCAAGTGAGGCATGACAGAAAATATGCAAGACGTACTGACAGAATACCTTTCGTGTAGCCGCAGGATCTCGGTGTCGTGCGATGGAAGATACATCACTCAACAGTACTACTATTGGCGATCATTGGAATAGCTTGCTTAAGCTCAGCTGCTGGCGCTCGAATCCTGCAGCAGTCTTCCGCTCTTGTGGACGATGGCTCTTCCCAGGATGTTGTCTTCCCCAGCGACAGCACAACGAAGGTAACCAGAACATCTACACACCACCTCCCGACAAATAACCTTTATATTCCATTACCTTTAGTGTGCCTGACCTTGCATGCTCAGATCTGGGTTCTGTAGGGAGGTAGACAGTCGAAAAATGGTCATCAGAGAGCTTCTGGCTGCAGCTAACCGTCTCAAACATCTGCACAGGCCGCTGCTCCTGAGGCGGCAGCTGCTAGCGGGGATTCGCCAGCACCAGTCAGGGCAAGATGGGCCAGCAGCGTCACGCAGGCCAATGATGAAGGTACCTCCCCTGACCTGCAAAGGGATTTCAAACCCGAGCCAGCACGATATTCCTACATCCCTCACCAAGAACCCGCAGAAACTGTCTCCTGGTTTTTGCTTGCTTACTGCTTCCAGGAAGATGACTAAGGCATGGGCGGCAGCATGCCGGCTCCTGATGGCTGCTTGTTTGTTTGCCCAATGCTGCCATCATTATAATTGTAACTACTGAGGGTAAGGGCTTTTGCAAGGGGTTGCACTATTGCTTGTATTGCCCTGCTCGGAAGGGCCAGCACAGTCGCTCCAATGGGGCAAGTTGAGGCATTGTGCATATTCCATGCGTTTCCGACAGCTGACTGGAACTTGCGGGTGCTCAGGAACAGGTGGGCCGGCCGCTGCGCCGAGGGCAGGCCTGTCCTGGGCAAACCAAGTCCGCGCGTTGCCTCCCGCCTACCAGGAAATCGGCGCACAAATTGTCAGCCAGACTCTCGGCCCCTCTGCCGACATCCCCGCAGCCGCAAACTCCGAGTCCGTTACGGCTGTGCCCGAGCCCGTAGAGGACCCCGCCGCGGCGCCGGCGGCCGCGCCGGCGGCCACGGACCCGACCGCAGCGGCGGCGGCGCCCGTAACGGACCCGGCGGCCGCAAGTACGGTCCCGGAAGCAACGGTCGCGCCGACGCCGGTGCCGACGCCGCAGCCGACGTTTGCTCCGACGCGCACGCCGGCTGCTGAGGCCGGGCCGGTGGCGACGGCGCTTCCTGCGCTCGTGCCTGTTGAGGCTCCCGCCCTGGTGCGCTCTCTAGTCTTAACTCTGGTCTGTTCTGTTTCTGCGTGAAGCAGAAAGAGGAGATTCTGTGCCCTTTGGGGCAGCTGTATCCAGGGACTAATGCCTGCGCTGCATGTAGAATATCCCCATCTGGCAGCTAGAAAGCATTGCTGCTTTGCAGTGACAAATACTGCAGGAAGGGTGACTTGGAAATGCGGCGAAAACACGGCAGGAAAACAAGGCAGGAACTCTTTAGTTACTTTGCAAAATTGCATGTGCGCAGGTGCCAGCACCTGAGGCGGGCAGCGGGTCTGACACGCTGATAGTGGGGACGGCTCTTGCGCCGATCGCGTCCCCTGCACCGAGGACCGCCTCCTCGTCGCTGCAGTGCTCTGACAGCGGCTCCAACAACTGTGCGCCCCTTATCTTCTTCACAGTGCCCTGTAGAATACGTTTCTTACCACCCCTGCTGTGGTTGCATAGTATGGAGTGCTCAAAGTACAGGGCAGGCTGGTGCCTCAAAGGTGTACTAAATCACAAGATTGCCTGTCAATCCTTCTTGTGCAATTGTAAAGCTTTTGCGGCCTACCGCTCGCACTGAAAATCCACTGGAGACCATTCCTGTGCTTGGCCAGTCCTGTTGACCCCACTAGCATAAATATGTGCAGGATGAGATTTACCTCAGGTGCAGATCTGCTGTGCTAACATTGAGACTTTTCTGTGGTGTGCAGCGTTGGCGCTGAGTATCTGCAAATTCATAACCGGCATTCTGCCGGCGGCGACGCGGCAGCAGATGTGCAGCCGCTACCTGCCCAAGTGCCCCCCGGCGGAGGACCCCCCGATCTCCGCCACCGGACTGACAGCGACGGGGGATGCGGTACCCCAGGCGGTGGCGGCCCCGGCGCCGGCCCCAACCGCGGACACCCCGGCAGCCGCCACTGCGGGGGGGACCCCGTCCATCTTCGGGCTGCCAATCCCCCCGCTCGGGGAACTGTTGGGGGGCCTTGCGCAGGGCTTTACGGGCATTGCATCGCCCACGGCAGCAGATGTGTCCTCTGCAGCGCCGCCGGCCGCACCGGCGACTGCTGCAGCTGGATAGACTTCATAGATCAAAGCAGATAGGGAATCGAGGGATAAGTTTTTGGGGTTTAGGGTGAAGGGAGTCCAGTGGCGGGGTGTGGATTGAATGCTTGAGACGGTACAAATAAATGTGACCTGACAGATATGTGACATAGATTCAGTATTTGGAAACGTTTAGAGTAGGTAAAGGAGCAGCTTCAGACTTTCAGATTTGATGCAAGGAATGTATTTTGCTTGTAATTTAGTCACGTGCAGGTCCAGGTTATTAAACATTCGTAAATAAGTTGAGGTTGACCCTAAAGGGAGTGATATGCGATTCAGACAAATCGACAGTCAATGCCTGATTTGGAAACGAACGAATTCTTTTCTACGCAAGCTGGTTGAGCAGACCTATTAAAGTGATTCCTGACATCGGCTGCTCTCCTGCTTTTGGCACAGCGGGACGAGAAAAATCAAAACTTTAACGATGGCAGTCAAATCAAAACGTGGGGGTAAAGAGACAAGATCCAAATGTTTTGTGGATAAATCTATGGTGTTCCTCATCTCTCTAAGGGATGCAATCTGCTGTTTGCTGTTTTCGACGTCAAGAAGGGCAGCGAAATCGTACAGCAGCCGCAGAACGTCGGGAGTATTATGCGCAGGTATGGCGGAGATTGGTGAAATCATTTAATCTCATCTCCTCACACACTCGCTTTGTACAGATGGAGGAAAAACACCAACCAAATATTTGCACAGTGTCCAGATTGAGCATTGCCATCTTGTCACATGGACTTCGGTGAAAAAAGCCTGCTGGATTGCAGAAGTTGTGGAACAAAGGGCCAGACCAAAGGCAGAAGCACCAGCCGCTGAAATCCGCCAGAGCGTCAATGCCCCAACACCTTTGCCTCAGTTGCCGCCAGATGTCTGGGGCATGATTCAGCGCCACGCGCCGGACTCAGAAGACTGGGCAGCCGCTCAGGAGGCCTGCATTTCTATCTGCTGTGCGCCAATCACAGCTCTGCATGTGAGAGTTCTGATCTCTTCTGCATTTCCTTTTTCTAAGAAAGGACCCCACCAATGTACACATTTTACGGTACCTCCAAACAAGCACTAACAAGAAGCAGAGCCTTTCTCAAAGAACCAGGTCTGAGACTACTCGTACACCTATTGATCGGGTTTTTGGAGCTGGCACCGGCTGGCACCGGGGTGAAATCCTAACCATCGTGCCCACAATTGGGGTCTTGCTTGGATCTGGCGAGTACAACAATGGTTAGGATTGTGACATCCTTTAAGTGCAGCTTGTTTGTAGGACGCACCTTGCCTTTTGGCAGGAAAACGTGATATAATAATTACAAATTCTGCTGTTTCCAGGTGTACTTGGATGTGCCCGGCGAGCTGCCCTGGGCTGCCCGGAGGTGGGCAGATGTGGAAACGCTGTCACTCTGTTCCTCGCAACACAAGATGCACAAAGAGACACAGGCAACATTGGACAGCTCAGACCCCAACGAGGTGCAGCCCCTGACAAAGCTGACTCAGCTGGAGATAAGCACAGGGGACGACTCCGATGACGATAATGACGTGGCAGATATCTTGAAGTTTGTCTTGAAGAGGGCATCGAATATTAGCCTGTTGCACCTTGAGGCATGGGGTCTCGAGAAGGTCGACCGCGGTATGAGCATGCCGGAAATCTCTGGGGTCAAACACTTGGTACTGTCAACCTGCTACTGGCTGGAGGATGCACTTTGTGCATCTCTGCAGAACTTCCGCAGCTTGGAAACGCTTTGCATAGGAAACAATTTCAAAGACAAGGATTTGGCGGTAGTCCCTTCCCTCAATCTCAGTTGCCTTAAGGCTTTGTACGCAGTTGCTTTGGAGAATGCTCACATCAAAGTGTTCAGGGCAACCAATTGCTTACTTGAGTACAAATGTGATGGCAGCAGGTTGCAAGTGAGAGGGGTTCAGGGAAGTGCGTCTGCCTTGTACAATCACATAGAGGAGATATCAGACACCGACCCAACTTTCATTCTCTTCATGTACACTGTTATTCCGCCGCATAACCTGACACTTGTCGATCTGCGAGACAATTACTATCCAGATCCAGAAAGACGGTGGTGGTGCCTTCTGCCAAAGCTTTTCCAATTCTGTTTCGGTGCTGAGTACATGAATCTTGCGGTGCTCATGTTGGAGACTGCAAATTCTGCCATTCTGCTAGATTTACAAGTTTTGCCAAGTCTGACCACTCTTGTGCTTGATACGGCTGGAGAGCTTCGCCTGCATTGCAGTTCCCATGTGGGATTAGCGCGGACTCTGACCAAATTGTTGCTGAGGTGGAGAAGCTGCAATTGCGGTGCATGGAATCTGGTGAAAGCCATGCAAGCGCAGGGCAAGGCTTGCCAAGTTGGAGAGCTTGATAAGGGAAGGACAGAGTGGATGTATTCAGAAGGCGCCTGCAGTGAGACTGAATTGAGGGCGTGCACGTGCCGGGCATGCAAAGAGTGTCTCATCAGGGAAGGAAAATGGAGGATCACCTGAAAGATGCTGCAAAAGGGATCCCAGCCAGTTTAGAAAGGCCTCAATGTCAGTGTGATACTCCAAATGTGATTTGCTGGGTTGATATGGAAGATCATCCGGTCTAGGATTTGGTGACTCCAGTGTTGGTTGTATGTTGTATTTATATCCTAAAACCCAAACCCAAAAATATTATGGCTTGTAAGATTTCCTCCATCGTGATGCGCGCAAGCTTGTCCAAAAATAGACAAGACTGCAGAGAAAGCTTGCCATGTGCTCTTTGATAGCATCAAACGTACAAGGTAATGGTGTTGATGTGAGATCTGTTGAAAGAGGGATGCTGGTGTCGACATCACTCAGGAGACGAACGCCCTCTGGCAGAATGCCAGCACGTGCCTGCCTCAGGTGATCATCCCAGCAGAAGTCCTGGGATCGCAACAGAGGAAGGGAATCCTTGCCGGCTGCTTTCAGTGAGTGAAATGAGTCGACACCTGATCTTTCATTGAATCACCAAATAGCTGGAGGCTAGCCATGATCGCTTTAATCATCGAATGGACTGCCATAGCGTTTTCGATTTGCCTGCTGTATTATGCGACGCTAAAACTTGCGATGGAAGTCATCCTCGATATCCTAGGTCTAGAGTGCTGCAGTCTTGACAGGCCGCGAAAACATCGCCAATTTCACAATGCGCCTAGCGCAGGTTTGCCAAAAATCTCAGCGCTGGGGAATGGCATCGCCATTCCTAAATTTTATCCTCTGTATGCACCTGTATCAGCCTTCTGTTGTGTCATCGAAGGCTGAAAGACACTCATTATGACACGTCCTTTGCACTCCTTGTACCACGAACAGAGGTACTTGACACATACAAGTGCTGTGATTGCAGCCATAGCAGTGCGAAATGCCAGACAGAACCTGGAAGCACCAGGAGCTGCAAACAGCTGCCTGCTTGAATCGCCATCGCCTGCAGCTCAGCTGCCGCCTGAGATCTGGGGCATTATACAGCGTTATGTCATTGATGCCGAGGATTGGGCGTGCGCACAGAACGCCTGTACATCTAGCTTTGATGCGCCAATAACAGCTCTGCAGGTCACTTCCTGACACCTGTGCATACCTTTTATGCCCTGCTTATATGTATTTTTTTTATTTTTTTATTTTGTTTATATGAGAATATGATCAGAACATGATCAGAATATGATCATTTTCCATTGCTGACAAGCTTTGCTGAGCATCTTTCTTGTGCCAGCGCTTGATGCCAAATATTTCAGTGCTTTAGGAATCAAAGCACAAGTGGGAGCCACCAAACCTCATGCTTTCATTTTCCAATTAAAAGCTTACACGCGCACATGCTGCAGGTGTTTCTGGATGTTCCTGGTGAGCTCTTCTGGGCTGCCCAAAGATGGGCAGCTGTGGAGTCTCTATCCATCAGCTGCAGTCGGCCCATTCCAGAGTGTGCTATGGCTGTCCTATCAGATCCCACTGCACTAGAGCCGTTGCCGGTTCTCAATGAGCTGGAGGTACTTATGATATACCCACACGAAGAGGAACACTTGAGGTCTCTTTTGGACGGCGTGTTAAGCAGAGCTCCAAATGTGCGCGCATTGAGCATCGATGCATTTGAAGTTTTGACCATGCCAAGGCTCTCTGATCTCAAGCATCTGATGGTCACAACCTGCCTGGATCTGTACAAAATTTTCTGTGACTCGTTGAAAGAGTTGTGCAGCCTGGAAACGCTGTACATTGCCGATTCATTGCTGGAGGAAGAAGGGTGGCTTGCGAGCATTGCTCACTTGGACCTGCAAATCTTGCCTGCTCTGTCTGCAGTGGTTATTGATAATGTCTGGAGAGAATCACTTAGGCTTCAGCTTCCGGGCGATTGCATACTGGACATTATTTATGGGTGCTGCAGAACGAGATATAGATACCCTCAGACCCTTGAAGCTCACGCAGAATCCCATATTCTCCAGGAGAGCGGTCCGATTGTCAATATTGGGGGGTTTGCTATGCATGACCCTTCCAAAGTTGCTCTCATTGACTTTTGTGAGGATCCGGATGAGAGGATGTCTGCTGCGGTGGAGCATTTCAAGCTGTGTTTCACGGCAGACTTTGTCAGCCTAAGGGAAATCTTCCTAGAGAGTGTCACTGTGCCCATTGTGCTGGAGCTGCAGTGTTTGCCCAAGCTCATTACTCTAGTGGCGAGAGCCGGTAGAAAGCTGCAGCTGGAATCGGCTTGCTTTCAGGGAGTAGCAAAAATGCTGACCACTTTGCAGTTGTCATGGGTCTATTGCAATATTGGTGTGAACGACCTGGTGAGAGCCATGGAGGCAAAGGGGAAAACATGCCTGTTCAAGAAACTGAAGAGAGGAAGAAAAGAGGTGGTGTATCCGGAAGGCGCATGCTTGGACAGGTGTCTGAGGCCGTGCACATGCAGGGCATGCAAGGAGTGCCTCGAAAGGGATGGAAATTGGCCATGGACGATTGCTTGAAACACTATGCAAGCTCTGTGATGCTTGGCTCTAATTGAGATCCGCTGTTCTATCAGCTCTGGCACACGAGGAAATTTGCCTGGCTGACAAAGCATGCATGTCAGGGATACACCGCCGTTGTCCGTGACCTTGCCCTGAACATACCTGCCGCATCCACCCTGCAAGCCTTCTTGCACTCCTTCATGGCTTTTAGAAGCGCCCTTTTAGGTCTTATGATTGCATGACATCCATGACAGCTCTAATCTAGTGAGCCTCTGCGCTGTTGTCAAACAAGTTGTCAAGTTGAGTTTGTCCCCTGCCCACGCCACAAGGGTGGTCAGGCTCGGCAGATCTTGCAAGTCTAGCACAAGGGGTGATGTCATTATCTCCAGAAAGATCTTCGGCTAGGTTGACAAATTGTGCCGTGAAGCATTGACGAAATCCCTTCAGGGGATGGCTTTTAAATCCCTGCGCGAGCTGCATGGCCTGGTGGGCCTGGAAATCCTTTATCTGGCTGATGCATCCCTCAGCAGTGGAAAAATTGCAACCACGCTTGAGGTGAACGTCCAGGGTCTACATGCCTTGTGTGACATCAGTCTGGTCGGTTTTACGTTCTTGTTCACGGGAGAAAAGATGCCTTGGAGTCACAAAACGGTGAAAGGCCAGAAAGATGCCTTGAGATCTGGCGAAGGCCAGACCACTGCGTATGACGATCGGGGGCAAGGATACAACCCGGTAGCCCCTCTTGAGTTTGTCGGGGTGGGTGAGCACCCGCATGCATTCCGCATGACAAAGCCTTTGGAACCTGCTGCATGTGGACTACTGTGAGAGACCTGATGAACAAACGCCACATTACTTTGAGTTGTCCTTACGTCAACCTAGCGGAGATCCATTTAGAGACTGTCACATCGCCCATTGTGCTGGACCTTCATAGCTGGCCTGAGCTGAAGACTCTTGTGGCGAGGTCTGGATTTGAGCTTTCTTGCAAACCACTGTCGCAACAGCTGGCACGCTAACCAGGCTCGAGTTGTCCTGAGATGTTGTAAGTTCTGGGCACAAGAAACTTTCACATGGGGTGTGGGATCTTGTCGGAGGCATGCTGGCATGCAACAAGGCCTGCTAAGTCAGGAGGGGAAGGCGGGAAGTTTTTTATCCGAGGGATGCGTGTTTTGACAGAGCGTCAAGGCCCTGCAGGTGCCGTGCTTGCAAGGAGTGCCTCATCAGGGAAGGGAAATGGAATGTAATATGAAGCTTGTGTCAGTGTCATGCACGGCGGGTTTGTTTCTTGTATGTTGTCCCAAGGGGTTGTGTGCTGTGATGTGATATGGGTTGTGCAGAAAAAAGGGGATTGGGATGAGCAGGAACAGCTGGCAGAATTAAAATTAGATCGGAAAGAATGCAAGAATAAGCCGCTTGCCTTCTGCATGACTGGTGCACACCGGTCTGAGAGCGAGACCCTTCACATGTGCTCAAAGCAGAGCACACGGCTGAGAAGAACTATGCCCCTTCACACTCCCTAGCAAATGGAAAGCCATGTCAGAACGTTGCCAGAAAAAAGGCACGGAAGAGCAAGCGTTTGCCTGCAACCAGTGCATTCATCATGGCACCACACAACAATCAGCAGTCCAGCAGTGCTGCTGGCTGGCTTGGTGATCATAGAACTCCCAAGCGTGCTTGAACATCATGAATCCTTCTTCAGAAGAAGTCGCAGAATAGGACCCGTTCGCCGGCGACCCCTTCCGACGTCAAAGCGCGGCTGAGCGCCGCGGCCGCCTCTCCCGGCAGGCCGGCCACCAGTACGGTGCAGTCCCGCGGATCCCCCCCTACAGACCCCATGAGTCCCCCCGGTCCCCCCAGCACCGCCCCGCGCACCGCCTCCTGCGCAGCCAAGGGAGATAGTGAAACCATGGGTGACAACCTTAAATTGAGATGATCACCCAATGTTATGGAATGGAAGTAAACATATGATCCACTTGCAGCTCCTGCACCCCTGCCTCCTGTGTGACAGTACTTAGTAACAAAACGCCATGATCGCTGTTTCCTCCCTAAACTAAGTTGCTGCGCACAATCCTAGGCTACTTTTTTACCAGTCCTTGTTGTCACACTCAGGCCGGCAGTCAGAAGGTAATTGCTAGGAAGAGAGGGCAGTAACAAGAGTATAAGCTGACTGCAGCTCACCCAGATGTCAGGTGCTGCGCTGCCGTTGTTGCCTTCCAAGTAAATAGGGTGCACTTGCACGCCCGCATCCCGCCACGAATCCCTGCAATCACGCACCAAATGTAACCACAAAAGCGATGCCCGGCACTTGCATTCCCTTGATTATAAACTTTACCTTGCCGAAGTCCTGTATTGGGGGTTCCTACGGATGCCGTGAAAATAGAGCGCGCAGGCTGCAGAGTCTGGGAAGTGCTTTATCTGGCTCTCATTGACTTTTGCATCAACACAGTTGACTACCATGGCGCCATTGTTGACGTTGTCAGCAAGTCTTGATGGCTCCTGGACAATCTTGCGCATGAAGAAGTCAGGCCAAAGGCTGCCACATATTGATCGGGGAGGCATTGCCACCGCAAACAGCCACAAACAATGCATTCAGTGTTAAACAAAGTGGAGGCAGCAGACACCGCAAAGCATGCTGGCTGTGACTTACAAAGTCATCAAGACTGTTTCAAGACCAACACCAGATCAGGCTCGGCCATGCAGAGCACGCACCAGTCTTTGAGGTAGGCGGCAGACAGGGCAGAGGGAGCAAAGTAAAAAAGGGTGACGCGGCGCGCAGTGGAGTGGGCTTGAACCGGCGTCCACTCTATGGCTGCGCGCAGCGGCGCGATCCCCCGGCACCCGGCGCCGATTAGAAGCAAGTTACGCGCGTCCTCCAGGCCGCTTAGTAATCCCACATAGCTGTTGAACAGCGAGGCAAACCTGCACCTCACAGCGACCTTCACACGTCTGCAAGAACTTCACAAGGAACCTAGCGGAACCTCTAGGATTTATTCGCAAAAGATGCGCTCTAGTAAACCATGAAAGCAGTCGGTGCTCGCATGATGCAATTGTCCACTGCAGGAAGTGATCTGACAAGCCCTTCTGAGCAACAAGAGCTTGGTTGCACCCACAGCCCACAACCTAAGCCCTACACCCTTACACCCCAAATAATAGGCTGCCTCGGGGAAATAAGGCTCACCCGCGCCCCATGACCTCGCTGACCTCGATGAGCGAGCCGGGCCCCAGGCACGCCAGCCGCCGGTTGTCCTCACAGCCGTCCCGGTGCACCAGCAGCTGCGCAAGCCACCGACACACGTTACTATACGTTACATACTTTATACGTTATGTTACAGTGACAGTGATGCACAGAAGCTCTTCGTTACAAGACACGCAGCCTCATCTCGCATTGCATGCCTCGGCTCTGCAGTCTGCTGGACATGCTGATTGATGCTGTGGTCAGTGTGACAAATGCCCGGGCACTGCTGTAACTACAGGCAGCAAAAGAAACCCAACACAGTAGAGTAATGGATGACAAGTGAGCGCCACATGGTCTCTGCCAGGAACAAGCTGTACCAAAATGAGCCTTGACGGAGATCAATGCACAGCATCAGCTTTGGTAAGCTGAAGATTGTGCGCAGGTCTTCGTCAGCGTGAACTTGGGCGCACCGTGTTCCTGGCACAGCCACGGCCGGAGTTGTCTTTCTTTAATCACTCGAGACAAATGAGTTTGTGCACACATGCATGTTGAGCGCTGCATGCCAGGGAAAGGCCTGCCAGGGACTGCACCAAACTAAATTTCTGGTTTTTTCTATTTTCTGCTCAGGCAACATGCATGCCGCACTGCCAGCAGGATAAGCTCGCTTGGGCGCATCTCGATGATGGAGGCATGTGGAGAGTGCTGAATGCCAGGGGAGATGCCAACGCATTTTATGATGCTGTTAGCTAATCACATTGCAGTGGCGTGTCTCTGCACAAACAGAAAATTGCCGCTGTTCGACTTTTCCACCTTGTTTTTCAATTATTTCGAGGAGGCGCACCTCGATGATGGAGGCGTCCAGGTTGGCAGAGTCTCTCCTGGCGGAGTAGGGGGAGGAGGAGATGGCAAAAAGGGTGCGCGCCGTGGGTGGATCACCGGGCGGGTCGCCGTCCGAACCGGCCGCTGGCGCGCTGGTGGAAGGCCCATCGCCTGTTTAGGGCAGAATGCGTCATTTTGGAGTGCAGTAACAGCAGAGTCTCTGGCTGAACATTGTTTGGGCAGCCCGAAGCAGCAAAAATCCACAATACGTGCTCTTGCTGGCAGCGGCTGATTATTGCTAGTGTGCCCGAGCGCTCGGTGGCAAAGTGCACATTGGGCCGCTCTGGGAAGGTGCCCAACTGCCTTGTGCTGGATCTGGCCTAGCCACAGCTGCAGTAGAAGGCATTAGAGCAGCCAGCACATGCTCTCACGTTTTGTTGCAGCATACACCTAGAAAGGATGCATTGCAGGTCTGATCTGAAGGAGGCCTAGGCCTCACATGACTGTTAGTGTTGACATCAATATCAAGAAGCTCCAGAGCGGTTCAGAACACAGCTGCCGCAGAACAACCACAAAAAAAGGTACAAAAGAACAAATTGCACATCAGAGGAATACAACGCTTATCTTACACCTTACATTCAGAGGATAAGGCCGGAAACTGTGCAATCGCAACAAGCAGGATTTCCCCAAGAGCTTTGCATGCCTCGGATCATGGCACGTTGTCTGCAGACCCCTAAATGGAACCAAGCCTGGGTCACCACCCACAGGGGGCTTGCCTTGCCCTCGCCTAGCGTTGGTAATGCAGGCTGGTATTGCATAATGACACACAAGGCTAACATGCAAAAAAAGGGTTGTCACACCTGCGTCGCAGGAGGCCGCGGCTGAGTCGGAGATGGGGTCTGGCGGGTAGCGAATGCCCACAAATTGTCCCGGCACCTTGTACGCATCCACCCATCGCGGTCCCTCCTGCCGCCGCCGCATCTTCCTACACAGCAGCATCGCCCAGGACCTTCAATGTTTGAGTTTTCAGATCAGAAAGCAAGCTTGGGTACTGATGGGTACTGCCCGACCGCCAGAGAAAGCTCGGACATTGTTGTCACTGCCTGCCCAAGCCCAAATCGAGCTGCACTGACCGAGGCTGTGGAGCTCGAAACAACAATAAGATCACAGATAGACGAAGAGTAGAGACTTTGAATTCTTCAGGCAAGCGCCTACGTGCGGTGGGAGCCCAGAGACAGGGAAATTTTTGCCGTCTGATCTGGGAAGTGAAGGAGATTGCACATGGGGTATGCAACCAAGGTGTGGGGAGGATATTGTCCCCAGCTGTCTGTCAAGCTTGAGGCAGGACAAAGAGGGATGGCATGCCACCAGTATTTTCAAGTGAGGCCGGGCACCTGCCATCCAGGTAGTTGACATGGTCCTCCACGCTTAGCACCAGAGTCCGCATCTGCCCATCCGCTGACTCCGCCCTGCAGCAGATTCACAAATGCATCTTGATTTGTTCACTCATGCATCAAGGAAGGTGCGCATGTTCTTGCTCAAATCACGCATGTGTGCAGCAATGCTCAAGGACTTCTGCCCGATCTCAAAGAGCTGCCGCTGCTGGCAGCTCTGCCTTTCGTTCCAAGAATGCAGTTTCGACAGTCTCAAGAGCATAGCATTAAGTTCTCAATCATACTTGTACAGTAAACATGGTGATCCTGCCACTTGTGAGCTCACTTGTTCTCTACCACTATGGCCCGTGCCCACTTCCTGTGTTCTTTGGCATCCTGGACGGCCGTGTTCAGTTCTCCTGTGAGGCTTCCAGGCGCTCCGTTCTCATTCTTCCCCGCGCTGGCTGATGTCCTGACAGAAGAAGTAATTGCGTATGTAAGCCGTGTCCGCATAATTATCAGCAGATCAGTGATTCATATATGCTCCGCATATTTTTCAATGCATAGATCAAAGCCCCATATTTGTTGGGGCAACGTGGTGAATAATGCTCGTCACTGGCCGTTTTCTTGAGGCAGGCAATCTGTACCTTGCAGTCTTAGAGCGCTTTGCCCAGCAGGTAGGAAATTTGTCTGATCGTCTAAAGCTTGCAACCTTCTTGAACAACCTTTTTCTCTGGATATCGGGTGCTAATGCACAGGGACCATGTCCATGAGTCTGGCTGAAAAGCCCTTGTGACGAGAACGCACTGAGGCCCTTACCGTAAGACATCCTGCCTTTAATTTCACCAGCTTGTAGCAGCCAGATATCAATTGTAATCGTCAGTCTGAGGGGTGCTGTGTTCTGATGACGAGGATGCTTCCAGATCATGGTGCTGCCCATCCTGGCAAGCGGGCAGGCAGCCGCTGCCCATGTGCTTGTGGGGGGTGAATTTCATGCATATGGGAGTCACACTTTGCTTCTTGAAGTGTACATTTGTCCATCAGTGCATCGATAACCATTTTAGCCCTGCTCGGTGCAAATTCAAGTGTCTTAAATCTACTCAAGTGAGCTCACAGCAGGTGCACCTCCAGAGGCCCACCAGAATCGATTCCCTGAGCACTTTGTTGTGATTCACAGCTTGTTCCCAACTTGCCAAGTCACAGCCCACTTCAAGTGCAATTGAACAGCTTGCGCCAGCCTTTGTGCAAAATTTCATGCAGATCAGAGATTGGAAATTCCTGTACTGACTAGCTTGTAAGTAATTACGACACCCAGGGGGCCTGATTTGCCATTAGCAGAGGCACATTGCAGGTGCTGCTACAAGCACACTGCATTAAATCACAGAACAAGAATAACACACCCTGTGCTATCCAGTGGGCATGTAAGAATCTACAGCAAGAACTATGACTGCAAATGCAACCCAGACTTTAAACATGTATACTAGCACAACCGCTTTTCTGTGCTGAGATGATACATGTTTGCATGTCCATCTGCTACAGCAACACATATTGCTACAAGGCAGTACATTTACACTTGAGGCACCCCTTTGTTGTAAACCTTCCGATCGCTCTGCCTTGATGTCTGCATTTCTCTCTCTCCCTCTCTCTCTCTCTCTCTCTCTCTCTCTCTCTCTCTCTCTCTCTCTCTCTCTCTATAAAGTAATGCTATGCTATGCAACCCGGCTGGCGGGGGGGCGATATAAATCCTGAGCACCGTGCCCACAGTTGATTGGGTCTTGCTCGATTCTGGCAAGGCCATCAGGGGGTGGGATATCCGGCAGCCTTGACCTGCAGCTTGCATGCCGACACACCTTGCCTCTGGCAGGCAAAGCGTACAATAGCAATAATGATGAGTGCTGCTATCGCCGGGCGGAGGGCGCGGCTCGGAAGAGCATTTCGCGCAGAGCGTCCGTGAGTCGTCCCTGCTGCCATCCCATCAGCCGCCGGACAGCTTCAGGATTCTGCCGCGAATCCATCATGCTCACCCGCCGCATCTGGGCAGCACAAGCACGCAGCCTCTTTTAGCCCCACATTAGCATAATTACTACTTGCCAGTTTGTCGTGACTGCCAGTTGTCTCAAGACACGGCTTGCCACAGCTGTACTGCAGATGGTTGGACGGAGACAAGCTGCTTGAGATGCAGCTCAAGTCCAGCTCAGTTAACGTGCACCTATAAGTTGAGCTCCATGTGTTTCAAGCTACTCTCTACAATCTGCACTAAAGGGTTGCTACATGTTAGAGTCACTGCAATAGCCAAGCACCTAGGAAGCTACTCAATCTATGATCCTACTCATCCACAGGGCTGACAAGCTTCTCCCCTTCGCAGTTGTTGCCATTTCTGTCTACCGTAGTCAGCACCATATTTCCCACACATATACGAAAATAGGGTCAAAGATTCAGACCCTAAAATGCAAAATATAAACCCTATGACAATTTCAGACCAGTGTTTGGAAGCACTCGCTGAGCCCGACCCAATGGTGATGATATCAAAACCGCTCCAAGGAAGGAAAGACTCTTAAAACCAGGTCCAAACATTTCACGGATTTTGAGGGGTGCGGGCATATGGTGCTGACAGCGGTATTTCCTTGCTGACACGCCAAAGAAAGGTACGGCAGCATGTGCATGTTTGCCCTTTTTGAGTGCGAAGCTAGAGGGATACATGACATGATGGTGACTAGAGCAGTTACCGGTGACTGCAGTGAGTCATGGGTGAGTCACCTGCGCGCCGCCGACAAAAAACACGAAGCACGGAACAGCTCGGACTCCGTAGAGCGCCGCAACGTCCGTGAGATCGTCAAAGTCGTCGCGGATGTTGTGCTTCAGGAATCGCACTCCCGCCTGCTGCCCGTTCGCCTGTGCATTCAAATTTAACTCTAAATTTGCGAGAGATGATAGATCAGAGCTTTGCATTTTGCAGCCCGCAAGTGCTTCTCACTTAACATTCTGTCAAGGTAGGCTTGTCCTGCACCTATAGGGAGCTACCATGGCGCATCACCATTGTAGGCAGCTAGAATAGTATACTGCAAGACAGCAGTCAGCTTGTTGCAATCGAGGTGCATTGAGGCTGACAAGGAGGCAGTGGGAAGTGGGAAGGCAGGCTCACATCTCGGCACATGGCAGCATAGTGCTTCAGCATCTCCTTGCAGGTCCCACAAGACTGCACACCACACGATTCTCGTTGAGTGCGCCCGGGCCGTTTGATTGTTTTTGTATTGTTGTTGCATCATGTGCACTTGCATGCCAGCCCTTCCTCTCATCTCTGGCGCTCGCTCTATCACGCTGTCTGCATTCCCCTTCCTCTATATCTACAAGTTGTCCTTGCCGTTGAGCACAGAGTCAGCAGCCAGCAGGAATTTCTCACAGAGATGGCACAGATAAGGAAGTGCCCTTCACATATTGGCTTGCAAAATCATCTGCGATCCCCTGCTTACCCTGAAACTTCCTGAAACAGTATTACAAGTGCGGTAGAGGGTGCTCACCCGGCTGTAGAAGGCCACAACTACTATTGAGCTGGCAGCTGAGTCTATGACTCGATCCAGGTGGCGCAGGCTCCTCAGCTCTGTGACACACTCCACAGAGCAACACCCATCCTCCTCTGCCTTTAATAGTGCCTCTTCCATCTGCAGCAGATCGAGAGTCACTGCGTTTGTCATGTATGGACCTTTGCAGCAGGAGAGAACTGTTTAACATGTATCACAGAGGTACAAGTCCAGGGCACTGATTGCAAGGTGGAGCTAAACAAGAAGGAGACTGTGAACAGCCAGATCTGGTCAGGCATCGAAATAGTGTACCTGCTGTCGTCGCCATGCAAGCTCGAAGTGTTGCTTCCTGTCGATGTGCAGGGCTTGAACTTGTAGTTGTCTGGGTGCCTGCTTCCTCCTTCCCAAGCTAGGTGTGTTCGGTCTCGTCGGCTGCATGCGTTCAAGGACTGTCAGTCATCATGTGTTCTACGAAGATTAAGAGAATTAAATGATCTCAAAATGGCATTAGCAGAATAAATAGCTGCCAGGGAAGTGGAAGGGCGATTATCACACTTACGCAACGGGCTGGTAGGAAATGGGACAAGGACGTCAACGCGCTGGATTGATTGCAGACAAAATGGTCTCGTAAGCCTCCTGAATACATTGTTGATCTTGAGGGGAGAGTCCAAAGTCACGTCAGCAAAAAGAAGCAGCCCCTGAAGCTTTCTGTTCACCCTGCTCCAGTTCAATTGCTCAAGAAATTGCGATGAACTCAGTACTCTGATATATTAATGAAGTGCACGTTGAAACTACAAGAGAGGCTGGAACGTCTGAAAATGCCTTCAAATATCAAAGGTTCTGTATCTTTGCACGCGTGGCTCGGTGACGTCACAGGGCACCAATGCCTTGGAGTGCATCTTGCTCTCAACAACTTCAAGAATCTAAATTTTATTTACTAAATCTAATACTTGGATCTATACTTTGTTTCTGACTTTAGTGCTCCACTTACGTTGGGACCTTGCCTTTCATTCTTGGACATGAACGTTTCCAGCGTTCTGTTTAGCGCGTGTACTTGCGATCTTACATGCAATATTCCAAAGCGTACATCGAAGAGTTCCGTTTTTCAGCAATGCTTAAGTGCCAAACAGGAAAGGTGCTTTCGCAGATATAAGCCCTTGAGACATGCCAAACGCCGTTGCCTACCAGCACTGGCCGCTTCCACGACAGGGACATCGCCGGCAGGGCGAATAAAGGAGGAGAAAGAAATAGCAGAGGCTTCAGTACAGGCCGATCTGCCCTACACCACACACAGCTGGCAATGGAAAGGGCACAAAGTGAACTATGCGGTGCGCATCCCACCTCCCATCAAGTTTCCTCCATGTTCCTATCAGTCACTTTCTTATCCGAATCTTTTCATTCTCTGCTTTTGCCTCTCATTCCTCACACTCCATGCTCACGGACAGCTCGACGTGTGCATGTCAAGCCCCATGTTGCCTTCAGAAACCCGCAGCTCAAATTCACAATACAAGTTGGCAGAGATGTTGTGGCGCAGGTGGCAGGCTGTGGGCCGCCAGTGGTCCTGGTTCACGGCTTTGGGGCGTCCATCGGCCACTTCAGGAAAAATATCCCGGCGCTGGCAAAGCACTACAAGGTGAGAGGCACTCAATTGCATTCCAAAAATTGCACCCCTGGCTGAATCCCCATGATCTGATCTGAACATCAGCAAAATTGCCGTGATGTGGCTTTCAGGCTTGCCCAGAAAGCTAGGATAGCAAAGAGCAAAGGCACAGTCGCAACGCCTCACAAGCCACTGCTAGGAAAATGGGGAGAACAATGTCAGAGGCTGAAGAGATGTTTTTCACAGGCTTATGTGATCAATCTGCTGGAATTCTGTGCAAGCGACAAGCCTCTGACCAGGAACCTAGGTAAGAGTGCACCTTCTGGGTGCTGCAGGAGAAAAACACCCTTCACAAGAGTAGATCCTTGATGATCTTTTAATTCTTGCTGCAGGTGTATGCGATCGATCTGCTGGGATTTGGGGCGAGCGACAAGCCGCCGCTGGCATACTCGACCGAGTTGTGGCGCGACCAGCTGCTGGACTTCTTGCAGGAGTTTATCGATGCGCCAGCCGTGCTCGTGGGCAATTCCATCGGCAGCCTGATCGGCCTCATGGTGCGCGCAGCAATTGAAGTGTTTTCCCGCTATGCGGGAGCCAAACTGAATCTCAGGAATTGGATACCTCGATTCCCTCATTTTAGGGTTTGGAGTTGGATACAAAATAAAAATCCTACCCTACAGCCCTTGCATGAGCATGCGGCAGCAGTGGTGCCCACAGCAAATGACATGTCCCGCTGCCGTGCGCGAGTGAGCAAAAAGTGATATTAGGGTTTGTATTTTGGGTTCAAATTCAAGAATCCCAACCCAAAGCCCTTGCATGAGCACGCGGCAGCGGTGGTGCGCGGCCTAATTAGCCTCATGGTGCGCGCAAGAAATGACCGGCCTCCGGCCCACTGCGCAGCGGGAGTGAGCAAAAAGTGATATTAGGTTTTGATTCTGGGCTCAAATTCAAAGTTCCCAACCCTAAAGCCCTTGCATGAGCATAAAAAGGGAAAAGGGAAATGCATAGCCTCATTTGCGTCTGTTGGGTAGTGCCGCGCATGCATGCTTGGCCGATAATGGAGTTCAAGGCAAGGAGGGCAGCTGTAAGCGATGGGCGAAGCGTGTGCGTATTTAACGACATTTGTCAAGGCACAAGGTAGTTAGTATTAGAGGGGCCAGCAGTGCAATGAGGGTGCAAAGAGCGGTGCAAAGCTTGTTCGTGCCTTGAACACCTGTTTGGTCTCTCTTTGCGCTCCTGTGATTGCCCATGATGCGCTCTTCCTGGCCAGATGGAAATAGCACATACGGTTGTTATGTTGCCATCGGTAAAGGTTTGAGATTTGGTAAACGTGCAGCTGTGTTGCTGCGCATGCTTGCAGACCCTCCAGAAACCGTTCATGGACCTTTGCTTCACAGGCTGGCCAGGAAGTGCATCTGGTGGTCGCCAAAGATCCAGCTTTTTTTTCCGCAGGCCAATGCGGAAGGAGGGCCTGGCGTTGTCAGGGGGACGATCCTGCTCAACTGCGCCGGAGGAATGAACACAAAGGTAGTTGCCACATTCCAAAATTGTAATACACCACCTTGCGCATGCACTGTATTACCTGTAATGAAGAGTACAGCTGTATTGAATGGAGCGAAGACAGAGGCGAAATCGTAATAACAAATGCAGCGAGTGCAGTGCAGGGATTCAAGCTGCTAAGTCAGCTGTAATGGTTGCAGCACAGGCAGTGGTGACATCCGTATTCCTGGGTACTATCATGTCAGCTGCACTGCGCTGCTAGGATTGAAAGATTAGAGGTTAACAACCCCTGTGAATGCAGGGGTTGACGGACGATTGGCGCGTGCGGCTGGCGTTCCCTTTTTTCCTCCTGGTTGATTTTCTGCTTTCGCGCCAGCGCATCGCGCGGTGGCTGTTTGACGGCTTCCGCACAAAGGAGAATCTGCGCAAAGCACTTATGGTGAGGCCTGTTGACCCCTGTGGCTATTCTGTTTGTCTTTCTGCACGGCTGAGAGCGTCTGAGAGCGTTTGAGAGCGTCTGAAGGTCTCTGAGAGCGTCTCATCGGTTGGTTGTATTGTTATCACTACACGCCTTCCTGCCAAGAGGCAAGGTGCGTCCTGCAGACAAGCTGCACTTGAAGGCTGCCACAATCCCACCCCTTGTTGGACATGCCAGATCCAAGCAACCGCGGGCAAAGGTGCTCAGTTTTCATACCGCCCCCCGCCAGCCCGGGGCCGATTGCTTGTGTGGATTATGTACGCCTTCGCCCATTGCTCTGGGGCTGGTAAAGTCCAGTAAGCGCAAGTGAGGCTAGCATAGCATGCATGGCTTGATCTTTGTGTGCGCATGCACCGAATCATTGGGAGCAACAAGGCAGAATACGTTGAGCGGATGCAGCGCGCTGAGAACAGATTTTCAATATCTGTGCAGGCAGTCTATAAGAACCCAGAGACCGTGGATGACACATTGGTGGACTTGTTTCATACTCCCTCTGGTGAGTGCGTGTGCTTCCCATAGGCTTCAGGAACCAAAACCAGTTTCAAGTTACTACCGCCACTTATAAAAGCAGCATTGTGACGCCCTTAGCATCGGTGTACATAGCATGACTTGCTCTTCTGCGCATTTTCTTTGCCGCTGTGGCAACATGTTGCTTATGTCCGATGGATGAGTGAGCATCATTGCTTTCCTCTCAATAAATGCAACGACAGCAACTTCTTGGGTTGATGTTCCTTGATGATGGCACTTGAATCGCTCACTGGGGATGATTTTATTACTGTCGCATGTGCTGGCAGGTACCAAGGGCTGTCTTAACCACTGTGGCAAGAGCCGGCAAGGGTGAAGGGATAACTAAGCACCGTGGCATGTGCCGGCAGGTGCCGAGGGCGCGCTGGAGGCCTTCGTGTCGGTGATATCCGGACCCCCCGGTCCGAGGCCGGAGGCAGTTTTTGACAATGTGGGGGGACCGCTGCTGCTGCTGTGGGGGGAGGAGGACACAGTAACGCCACTGGATGGTCCCGTGGCAAAATTTTTGAAAGCCGCGGTCGACAGCCGGCCCGACACAGAGTTTGTTGTGCTGCCAGGTGAGACCCCCACTGTCACTGTAGATCAGATCTGGAAATTTTGGCATCCAGGGCTCTTCGCTTAGAAAGGAATTCTGAGAGTTCTGAGATAAAAAGACCGGATAGAAATTAAATCTTGTTGCTAGGCGCCGTTGTTCACTGCAGCTTGTTTCTGAGCCAACTGCCCGCATCCCTCATAAGCTTTTTTTGTGTTTTAACAGCATTATAGCGACTACTTCCATGCATGCACTTTGCTTTCTGGTGTAGTAGACTGGGATAACAAAATGCTGGAAGGAGTGAGTCGGCAAAGAGATCTCTTACTCTCTACGAATAACAGGGCATAGATCGCCCGGGCGAGGTTTTGCCGGAACCCCCCCTTTCGGCCAGACATCGGCCAAGTGCCAAATGGCTGAAGGATCGTTGGGAATGGCCGGTATATCTATTAGTAAGCAATTTAAGTAGTACACTAGAGTAAGAGCCGGTATTTGTACTAATAAGTATTGTTATTAGTGCTCTAGAGTAAGACGTTCCCTGTGGCATGCAGGGACGGGGCACTGCTTACATGATGATGACCCGCCGCGAGTGAACAGGGAAATATTGGGTTGGTTGGAGAGGCACCATGCCCGGAAGAGGTAGCTGTGAGGTGTCATGCCATTTGTGCACTAATAAACATCTTAGCAGGATTGTGAGCTACCATGCACAGGTTGATGGTGTGCTAGGTGCTCTTAGGTATCCCATCTGTATGAATAGCTTATTACTTATGTTGGGGGTCTCATGCATTGAGAAATTTCTATGAGCTGATAATTAAAGCTAGAGAGTACTGCATTCATCAGATCTTGCGTAGAAAGGATTCCAAAACGGACATTGACTCAAGCTAGGAAATGTGGGACAAGGGTTTCAATCGGTCGAATCTATACCTGGAGCGCTCTTAATGCATTGGCTGTATTGCTGCCAGCCAAAAACCTGCAGGGTATTCCCTTGTGAATCCTGCCTTCACCATGCAAAGCTCAAGCACCAGAGCCACTCATCGGTCATCTGGTGACCAATCCCAGACATGCACTTTCCCTTCTTCAGAGCACAGTGACAGAGCACCAAAGCCATCAAAGTACCCCTGAAGGAAGGGCGCCTGCAGAAGTTCTTCATTCCCCTGCACTTGTATTTTACATTACAACTGCGGAGGCATCACTTCCCAGCAGCCTCGAGGGAAAGCTGAGGCAATTGGCCCGCCCCAATTCCTCCCGCTGACTCAGCGCCACCTGGATCTCCCGTGGCGCGCACCCTCGGCCCCGCGTTTGGCGCCTGCCCACCTGAAGTTGTGACATCGGCCGAATCCCCTGAACTTGTGTTGTTCAATGCTGCAGTGCCAGAATCTGCCAGTTTTCCCAAACCTGAATTGACCGCCGCAGCAACAAATGGTGCCGGGGCCATATCTGGCGCCGCCGCCAAATTTGGCGCGCCTGCCATCGATGAGTCAACGGCCAGAATTGGTGCCGCAGCCAGATCTGGCGCCCCGGTCGATGACTCAGCAGGGGCGGCCGCGCCAGTATAGGCGCCGGGGGAAGATGCTTCGGGGTCCGGCGTCGGTGCGGCGGTTGCGGCTGAAGCAATGGCGGGTATTTCAGAAGCCGGGAAAATATTACGTGCCGGCGCTGCAGCCGGCGCTGCATCTGGCGCAGAGATTGGTCCTGTGAGATTGATCCAGATAATATTTGCATTAATCCACTTCTGGTGGTGAGATTTGCAAAGGCAAGGTCAGTGCATGAGCATCTGAAGAGCCCGCTTGAAGGATTTCTCTTCAAAGTTCTGCAAATACGCCTTGCTATAGCACGTCAAGATGGCTAAGCTCTTTGATACCAGCCGCACAGCAGCAAAGAGCGAAAGGAAGAGTGAATGTCTCACCGGCAAAAGAGCCAGTGTCTGACGTCGACGGTGCAGGGGTAGGTGCAACAGCCAGCGGGCTGATGAGATTGGTTACCTCCTCTGGCCTCACCCTTGCATCCCTACACCAGCACTACAATTCTCGAGGCAGAGCACGAAGCAGACATAGAATCGAGAAACAGCCAACAGAGCTATATATGTAACTGAGTAGATGACAGGGCACGGGAGATTGTGAGCTGCATGCCTGCCCTCACGGACGAGAGGAGTGGCAATGTGCAACCCTGTCAGGTTGCGCTGGGAAAAGAGCCCTGTAGGATCCAGATAAACCAAGAGCTGTAGCTTTCCTAAGGGACCGGACCAGACCGCAGTAGTGAGTAAAGTAGTGAGTAGAAAAATGCATTAAGTGAGATTTATGGCTGCCAGTGACTGCCATGAACAAAAGCAACTCTCAACAATTGTCATCGCACAGCATGATTGCAAGTTTGTTGAGATACAGGCGCATACACGTGGTTAAAATGGACAATACAAGTATGCCAGGCAGTGGGGCTAGGCCCTTGTAGTGTTGAAATGATTTTGTTTGACAAGAATTAGACGCCATTGGTTATGCCTATGACTGGGGGAGAAAATGCAATGACTGAAAAGAGTGGAGAGCAGCAGTACAGGTGTTGCTTGACGTGCCTGGTTGTTAGGACTGAAAAATACGTGATTATAGTAATAACGGAATATTACCTGGCAGGCAGCGGCGGGGGCGGGGAAGGTGGCGGCGGCGGCGGCGGCAGCTGCGCGGCAGCTGCCCCCTGCGCCGCGTCGGAGAGCGCCCAGTACTGCGGCAGGGCCGGCACGCGGATGCGCGCCAGCTCACACCGGCCGTCATCCTCGCCCATGGGCCCCTGCAGGGGAATCAAACATCCCACTTAGACGCCAATGGGTTAATTAATTCTTAAGAGCCCAATGGCCCATTTCACCGAGAGGGAAAGAGACTCAAAACCTCCATCGCTGCTTGTGGGTCCCAGAAGAAAACAGGGGTTAACCTTTTGAAGTAGGCTTGCAAACACCTGACACTGGCCATGGCACAGCACAGCCACAGCTTAATCTTGTCACTTGCAAAAAGAGCATTTGTGCCTGGTCACAATGGCTGCAGTTGCTGCCGAGCAGCCCTGTCTCACTAGCAGGTCAGGCAGTTGACGTGTGTCATCAGCGGTGACATGTGTCATCAGCCTGTTTTTACGGGTTGCAAACCCTTGAACATGTCCAAAAAGATCATCTCCGTCAGTGTTGAGAGGGTTGCTGTGAGAGGATTACCGCCACATCACAGACGCCCTGGTTAAACAGCACGCGACCGATGTCAAAAGACTGCCCAGTGATGCTCGTCTCGTCTGCGCACAGCAAATGTCAGTCCTGACTAGCTGCATAATCCCCTAAATCCCCCTGATTCCTGTCACACGTCAAATGGCTGAGATTTTCAGCAGTGGGCCTTTAGAGCAGAGAAGCAAGGCCCTTAGTGGGCTGCAGTCGGGGTCCTATCTCAGGACCCCTTGACCTCTAGGCAAGGCACACTGGCACATGCCTCGCAAAGTCAGATTTGCTCCTGCGGAGAGGTTGGCTGTTAATTTTAAACGGAATTTGGCGCGCGGTAGAGTGTGCACAGGGCTTCAGCGCATGCAGGTGACTGGCGTGCGACTATGGGTGACTGAGGGGTGACTCACTGCTGCTGGTGGCGACGACTAAGCCACCGGAGCCGCTGAGCTGGGCGTCCACGGTGGCGATGTCCCCAGGGTAGTGCACGCTCGAGCCTACATAGGTGCCCCCATCCCCCGATCCAGTCAGCTTGACCTCGCCTAAATCCCCCTGGATGTACAGCGTGCCTCCCCTGCAAAGAGCACGCATCAAAAATCAAGTTCAATAGATAGCACAGGACCCAACATTCTTGCCGGCACCAAGAGACAAGGTGTATTTGCAGACTGGTTGCTTTACAAGCTCCTATATAAGCTTCTACGATTCTCAGCATGTGTGCAATGCCGCGCGGAAGACTATATTTGATGGGAGCAGAAGGGCAGGCATTGAGAGCACTCCTTGAGGCTGTTTGTTCTGTCTGATCTATTGAGAGTCAACTAGCAAGGGCTGCCGCCTGCTTGACGCTTGTGTCTGTGCATGCAATCCTCCCAGCTCAAGCTTGGGGACCTGTCCTGTTCTAGGATCTCAAGGGTGCTGCAAGTGCAAGTGCAAGGCTGCTGTAGCAGCTACAAGCTGGGTTGGCACAACTTGACAGACTTGTGATGTGGCTCCAAGCAAAGAATTCATCACTGTAACATCCTGTGCTGTCGCTTTCAGGAGCATGCATTTGGTCATCAGGCCTGGAACAGCAACGCCCTCTAGCAACGACACCTGCGGGACTCCTTCAAAGGCAGCAGAGCGCACCCTGTGTTCCATGCGTTCGTGCAAGCAGTCGTGATGCCAAGAACGACGAGCTTGCCGGCGTTCGTGAGCGTCGCTGAGAACGTAGGCGCAGAAAACTTGTCTCCCACGACGACGTCATTGGTGGTGTCGGAAATCACACCCAGCAGGGGGCCTCCGACTTCGATGTAGATCGCTCCCGTCTGCACGTCGTCGTGATCGTGCAAGAGAACGTCCAAAAGGCTTGGTATGGTGGTGACCTGGCTCAGGTGAAGGGTGCCCTGGTTGACTGAGAAGGCGACGCCCGACTGACTCGCGTTCAGCGAGAAGCTCTGATCAAGGCTGGGCACGATCACTACGGTGGCTTCATTGTTGCCCAGCGGCCCGATGTGCACCGTGTCAAACGATTGGAGCTGGTAGTATGATGCTTGTGCGTGATGCAGCCCAAGACCTAAGAGCAACGTCAGAGCGAGCACCAGCATTTTGGTAGGCTTCGGTCTGACTTGATGCAAGAGAGGAACCAATTTAAAAACAGGATCATTATTTTAAAGATTGGCACCCAGAGGGCAGCTGCATTTTGAGACATCGTCCAAGTCCAAGGCTGCTAGATCCGTCCCACGTGGGATGTTGATTTGCATGCATGATGAGTTAGAGATATGATGTCAAAGTCGATAGCATTTTGTCCACTTGATGACGGATTCCGGCTTACATCTCCGATTCTGAAAGAACCATTCTTGTTCCGCTTGCTGCAATGCTCCTACACTTCATATTTTAGCAGCAGAAGCTTGCATATCCTGTGACGTTGCCAACCTTGCAACACTCTTCATGACTCATTTGTGCATGTCAAACCGTCCCCATGGCTCACAGACTCCTGTGTCATGGCCCATTCCTTACTTTACCTGCGCAGCAGGCTCTCTAGTCTAGCAGAGCCTGCTGCAGCAAGCCACCCATATTCCCGTAATCTCTCAGCAATAAGAATGTACTTCTGTTCATCACACGTTCTCATGCAGTGCATGCCGCATGATACTTCTTCCTGCTGTCAGCAACTTCCTTAAGGTTGGAAGTTCAGCCTGCCGAGTCTTGCCTGTCATTCAGAGGTCCGTTCTGTGTCTGATTTTAGCCCCAGTCCGGATCTGAGCTGTACTTCCCGGAATATAGAAAAGTCTTCAAATATCTAATAATCAAATTATGAAAGGTCTGTCTCTGCTGCTGTCTCCAGGATTGTGTCCCAGACTCAAGGCAGCGCCGAGTCATGCTGATGTCACGTCGCATCATGGTGACATCATCTCTGACTCAGCGCCGCTGTCATGGCCCTCAAGCCGGCGAGTAGACTTCCAGAATTATTCAAATTCAAAACTCTCGTGCTCCCAAACTCAAACCAGGCTGTCGGTGAGCCCACGGCCATCGCAGCCAGGGCAGAGTTTCCCAGCGGCGTTGGTACGGAGATTTCAAGATCCATTCAAATCTTTGTCATTTCAAGTTTCCCCTTAAATCAGACGAGGCTGTAGGTGAGCACACGGTCGCCGCAGCCCAGGTACAGTTTTCCAGCGGCGATGGTGGGAAGCTGGAATTTGACAACTCCGACAGAGGAAGAGGGTGTCCCTCCGCAGACGCCGGTGTTGTTGCTGCGGTAGATCAGGTCCAGAGACATGGCGTCCCAGCCAAACAGGCTTGAATTCTCGTCAATCTGCGCATGCAAGATACAGTAAACTCTCAGTACTAGAACTGAATTATGTTTGCAGCAGAAGCATCTCTGCGCAGGGCTCATGCAATTGCATGTCAGTCCAGAGTGAAACAGTCCCGAATTGTGGGTCTCATGGGCGCTCGGCAAGCAGCACCCACGCACTGCCTTTTTGTGCAACTTCAGGCAGGCAAGTCCAGCAAAGAAAAGTCAGCAAGTGGGGACCTCCAGCAAAAATTTTCAATTTTGGGTGCACGACATTACTTGCTAGTAAGAGGCTGCTCATGCTCGGCATCGCTCATCAAAACTCCTTCCCTGTCAGGTGCCTTACAGGGTTGTTCAATCCGCACAGCTGTTCCACAGAGTTGCGCAGCATTAGGAAGGGGATGAGTCACCTCCCACTGGTTTCCCTCGGTGGCGGTCTTGTTGACTGCCTGGCTGACCGAGATGGACCTCAAAATGTGAAACTCCCAAATCCTATGCCCGAAACTCTGAATACAGGATTACTAAGCAGTGACTCACCTCCCACAAGATGCCCTCGGTGGCGGTCTTGCTCACGGCCTGGATGACGGGGTTGGAGGCGCGGTTCTGGAACACTCCTACACCGCTCGATGGATCCTGCTGCGCTGTCGGCTGCGTGCTCAGCTTGCCGGTCGTCTCATCCCATGCATACCTGCTCGCATGAACGTTATGGTTATGCCAATCTCAAGCTAGTCCAGGACATTATTATTATTATTACACGCTTATCCTGCCAAAGGCAGAGTGCGTCTGCACGCTGCATGTAAAGGCTGCCAAATTTCTACCCCTTGTTGGACTCGCCGATTCCAAGCAAGACCCAATCAACCGTGGGCACAGTGCTCAGTATTTGTACCACCCCCTGCCAGCCGGGGCATATATATATATGGGGACACCCTGCAGCTGCACCCTTTTAGGGAGATTGTATTGCCTGCTGTTGGCAATGCAGCTGTCAAGAATCCGAAACGCATGCTATGAATTTTTAAATTCTTTGGCCTCAAGTGCAGAAATATCAAAACAGGGTATGACATAAGTGCTATAAAGGCACACTACGCTATGCAGTACTTCTGCTGCTAGTGGACTCAAAGTCACTGCTTCTGACCGCAGATTCAAAGCATCGATGAACATGCTGAGCCCCAAAAATTTTTGCGAATGATTTGTGCTGGAAGGAGTTGGCCATTCCACAACTATCCTGATCTTTTCTGGATCAACTGTAACGCCCTCAGCACTAATAATATGCCCTAGGAAAGGCAAGCTGGTCTGGAAGAAGGAACATTGAATTAGCTTTGCTAATAGCTTCTATAGTTAGCATATTTTTGAAGAAGAAAATGCTCGCACCTGAACAGCGAGGGCTGTGCGCGGCGGCCGCGGATGAAGATCTGGCCGCCGTTGGCCTCCCAGTAGGCAGGACCAGAGTAGATGGTCTTGGCTGTGGGGTTGTTAAACTCCAGCCCTGTGGGGTTGATGACCTATCAAAACACCCGCACAAATACCTTCAGACCAGTATTTACAATGCCTGCCAGGTGGGAGCAGGTTTGCATCCTGAATGGGACTTCACGTAATTGCACCCCGGAGCCTTGCCATTGCTCAAGTCTGAAACAGTGCGATTGATGATTCAAAGGTTGCATTCTCTAGCCACCATACAATGTGCTCACAGGGTCAGAATGAGTCAGAGCTGTTCAGTGGCAGTGAGAAGGGTGTACCAAGGAAATCGAGTGAGAGCATAATTGCACCATTTGGTCAGAACACTTTTTGGGGACCGTATATACGGCCGAATATACGGTCATATGGTTTTAAAATATACGGAATACGGTCAAAAACGGCCTATTTTGGCCCAAAACACCGAATATACGACCGAATATTCACCGTATGCCGAATGGCCGAATCCGTATGGTGCAACTATGAGTGAGAGTCACGCATATGCGTAAAAAGGTCAAGGTCAGGACTATTTTGTAAGCGACACCAACGGAAACACACCTGGAAGACATTGCTGTTGTTGGCAGTTGGCTGGTAGCCTCCGAGGTTGGCAGCGTCAGCAATGTAGATAGGGCCCTGCTTGCCTCCAGTGATGATGTACTTATCCTTGATGGCAATCGCACCAGAAGCTCCCAAGTCCAAATCCACCTGAAGTAAAAGCAGAACATATTGTGTCATGATGTATTCTTCATTCTGCATGCATGTTTCTGAGCCGCGACACATGTACAGCCCATGATATGCACAAGTGTATTCTACAAAGCTCCCCAAAGAGTGATCACTCCCTAGCTCAGTTGTCAGTACAACTCTCCTCTTAAATTGCATGTTCAGAGGCCTGCTGCAATGCAGGTTCTTGGCTCAAAGCCATGCTGGAAGACAGGGTTTAAGGACCCTGGATTAGGAGACCCTAAAGGGGCGCACATTATCAAGGTAGAGTCCATTGGCCGGGATGAAGAAGTCCTCAACGTCAGACAGGTCCAAGGGGAATCGCAGAATCGCGTTTCCGTAACCGCCGTTCTCCGGCTGCACCGGTCCGCGGCCTGTTTGCATGCAGATTCAAATTCAAACTTGTAAAAAGGCATATTTCAGGGCCATCCTGCACACAACTTCAGAAAATGCTCGTCTGGTGGTACAAGGATCTTGACAGAGCGCAACAAAAATTCCGGCTGCCGCCTTTGCGCAAGAATACACTGGTATCCACTTGTCCTTTCTGGAAGGATTGGAAAATGGGAATGTGCCTCATACCAGAGGCAAAGCAGGGAAGCAGCCTGCAGGAACACACCGCAGGAGGGCACAAGCATGCAAAGTTTGCATGCACAAGCAGAGCTGGGCCGAGCAAGAAAGTCCATTATTGCATGGATGTCTCATGAAGGACTATTCTCCCCAGTACAGAGCTCTGAGAACTGCGCAATTCCGTGCACATCCTTCTCAAGCAGTGCTTCTGGAGTGTAATGAAATGCGGGACAGTTTGGCCTGCCCACCTGTGACAACGTAGAGCTTGTCATTGAAGATGGTGGGTGCGGTGCCTCCCTGCCAGATTGTGGGGCCACCGCCAGTCACATTCTGCTGCCTGGGGTCCGCTGGCGCAAAGCGGGCTGCACACCACACCAGAGCAAATTCAATTTCAAGAAACCATCCGCTAAATCCTAAAGTTGAAGAACGAATAAAGCACTTTGCAAGCTTGAACGTTGACAGCCCGGCCATTCGAGCCAAGTAGACGCGGCCTTGAAGCTCACTGACAAAGCAGTAACATTATTCAGTTAGGGAGTGTCCGTAATACCAAGGAGCCTTAGATAGCTCCCGACGCGTCTGTAATATGTAATGTCGTTTTCTACTAGTTCTGCCACAAAAACAAGAAAGAGGCCCGCAAGACAAGCCAGCTCAGAGTTTGAGGCAAGAGAGAAGAGAGGGCGCACAGATGAAGATGGGGGAGGTCCAGAAGTGCTTGATCTCCAGGCTCTTGGCGCTGAAGGCGAATAGCCAGGGGAAGTAGGGCGGCCTGTCACAGTGGGAACCATATGCCGCGTACACCAGTCCCTTGTACAGCACAAGACCTGCAAACATTTGAATTTGAAATCAAATTCCTGCAGCTGCTTTTGGGGGCCCCCTTCTGAGTTTGTCTATTGGGAGTTGCACGCCAGCTGCTGATCGAGTCACTTGTGCATGACTGTATCATATCACCACGTAAGGGGGGATCCATCATGGCCCCAATTGGAAAGTCAGAGAAAATAATTCAGCACCGCACCAATTTTTGTTCGGACCTTGCTTGGATCTGGCAAGCCCATAGGTTTTGGCAGCCTTTGCATCCAGCTGGTCACACCTTGCCTTCGGCAGGAACAGCAGGTAATAAATAAAAAGAAAACAAAGTGTGGGTCTGGTGGGGCGCGCCTGGGCGGTTCAGCTGCTTGATGGCCCGGAAGGTGGTGGCGTTGTTGGGGAACTGGCTGTCAGGGAATGTCTTCTCGCCGGCCACTGGGACTGTGGGGCTGCCCTTGATGTGCTCGCCAGTCTCCAGCCTCAGGGCATTCAGCCTGCCATACAGAAACCAGGCTCCTCTTAAAAAGCCTGTATTTACATAGAAGGCCACAAATGCAAAAGAGCCCGCAACATAATGTAGCATACTCGGCCTGTGTCGCCAGCTCAACATTTGGGACAAAGGACAAGGACAATCTGGCCACCTGAAATTCTAGGGAAGAATGTGCTCCGAGCTTGCCAAGCGATGCACCAGACGAAACTAAAGAACTTCCTTAAACGCAGGGGTTTTGACCAAGCAATTCATCTTAGCACAGCAAGTTATTTCATTCCTCGTTCGTTTATATTCCTATTTTCTGGTTTCTGTGCAGGTCTTGAGGCACACACTTCATGCCAAGACTGGATTGTGACAAAGCCACCTTGTATGGCCTAAGTTATAGCCCATTTTCAAGCATGCTCCCTATATTGTCAGCACAAGAAAGAGCACCACCTGTAGGCGACAGAGTCGATGTCTTTGCCCTCGAAGGAATGACTCATTACATAGACGATGTTTGTCTCCGGGTCAATCACTGGGGTGGAAGTGATGCCTGCACCACACACAAGAAGCCTATAGTCAGACAAGCATGACTAACGCGATCAGGTCCTGCCAAACATGCACAACTAAAGCATGCTCAACATGCTTTAATTGTGCATGATTGGCAGTACCTGGCAGTACAAAGCAGTACAAACTCAGAAGGGATCGTGTTGCATGCACAGATAGCGCACAAAAGGTGAAGGTGTCCTGAAGTGCAGGCTTGGCGTTGGCAGAAGGCCCACAGAACAGGCAGCAATGACATATCACTAGTGAGTGCTGACATCAGCGTATGGCGCACCGTAGTAAGGGGCGATATCATTGCAGGGGCCAAAGCCCGAGTAAGGGGGCCTTGAGGGCACAACTGGGATGTCTGTCGAGTTGACCACTCGTCCAATGGTCAGACTTTTCTTCCAGACCTGCTCTCCGGTGTCTGCAGAATCGCACAGAGTAAGATTCAGAGGAGTCTCAGAGGAGTGAAATCTAATCTAAACCTCAGCACAACCAGGCGTAAGGCAATTTTGCAGTATTTGATGAGACGCAGTTGCAGTTCTAACTGTCTATTAGAAGAGAATTTTAAACGGCTCCGGTCAAAAGCGGTAGACTTTGCGCATGCATCTTTGCAGAGCTGGAGATGCTATGGGGAGAGCAAACATCCAGAAAGGATGGACTGTCATCTAGTCTTGTCTTGTAAAGGCTTCAGGTGGCAAGAGAGAGAGGAAGCTTGCCTGCATCGAAGGCGTAGACTGAGTTGAACTCTGTGGCGATGATGACTAAATTCTTAGTCACTCCCTTAGAGATCTTGATCTGTTTGCACACACGCCACAACTTACCTCTGACAAGAGCATCAGTCCAAAATGCTGTTACTGACAGCTGCTTGCTGTATATTCCAAAGATGGTCCCTCAAGGAGTCACAAGGGCCTAATAAAGCCAAGTTCATCTGATGCCTGAGATCTCTGACAAGTGCTGTGGAAGCAGGAAAGAGACTTCACATAGCCAAAGGGGCTTTGCCTCATTCTTACTGGCCAGTCAGGTCCTATGCACGTCCTCTCGTGCATTATTCATAACAAGAAGAATCAAGAAATATTGAAAAGGTTGGCAACAATGCATGCATGTCAGAATGTCACACCTTGGGAGCATACAGCGGCTGAGCATAGACTGAACCGTCGACCACCCACTGGTTGGTGATCGCGAATGAGGTCTGGTTGATGGTGGCGGGGGAAAACGCCGGCTCGACCACAAAGCCTGCAATGCAGCATAAAAACCAGACATAAGAATCCTTCGATAAAGGAACCAGAAATTTCTGCAAAAATGAAAAATAGTGCAAAAATTCTGATCGCCTGTGGCTTGAGAACTAACGTGAAAAATAACCGCTGTCATTAGCTGCTTCTGCTTCTTGCATGGGCTGTTTAACCTGGACAGGCATTGATATTGATGGCAATGGTGCAGCCCAGAATGCAGCATTCAGTATTGGCCTTGGAATTGCCTTGTCCCTATAGCAATGAGCCGTTCTCTACAGAGACTTTGCAATTGTGGGTAAAGAGGCACTCACTGGTGCGCTCCAGGTTGTAGCGGTTGGTGTAGACTCCCTCTGGGTGTGCCTCCGCCTGTGCAAACAAACTTCAAATGAGCAGCTGACAAAATTTAAAAATTTTGCCCCCTCTGGGTACCGGCAGCCCTGGCATCTTGTATGTGCAATGGTCTACAGTGGGGCTTAGGTCTCATTCGGTGTTCTGCCACCCAGCACCAATACAGCAGCAAGGATATGAGAGAGACCTAGCATGCAAAAATGCACAAGCACGAGGTGGCAATGTTGTTGTGCAGCATTTAGCGCCAGAAACGCACCGGGCTGAAGCAGTCGAGGAAGCAGGTCTTTTCAATGACGCAGCTTTTCTCGCCTGCGTCCTTATCTCCCCAGATGCAGCCTGCTTGACAACAGAAGGTCAGTCTTAGAAATAAAGCACAGGTTTAGGATGACTCAGGTCACAGCACATATCAAATGGACTCAGGGCAGGACAGAGCTTTGTGTCCAAGGGTATCTTATGCAGCGACTTTGTCCTTGAAAATTTCTTTGTTGCTGTAACGATCTCTGCTGAACATTAAACGCTGCTGACAAGATTATGTGCCAGGGTTCGCTTCAGTTTAAGGACAAAGAACCGAAAGGAGTCGCAGCCAAGGACATCGAGACCACTATTTACCTGTGAAGGGGAAGAAGATCCTGGCAGGTTCCAGGGCGCAAGCGACGATGCAGCTGGTGAACTTGGCCAGCTGGTTGGCCGGCACATCGTCGCCGCTGGGCACTGAAGCGAAGTTCAGCTCTGAAGCACACGAGCAGAGATGCAGGCCAGCCAGCAGCAGCAATGCCGCCGTGCAGGCGCCTACATGGACATACAGGCGTCAAGACGAGAGTACAGCGACCGTGTTGAGTCGATGGCGGCCTGTGAATGTATGACGTCAGACCCGACCCAGTGCACGGTATAGCTGATCTCGCTACCACTGCTTCCAAAAGTATTCTGGACGCTCATTGAGTCTCTAAGGTTATACCAGTCCCCATGACTGGCGAGAAGTGAACACTTCATGAGCTGCATACCACGGCATGTATATAGCAAGATATGGCCACCCCAGGCAACCGAGGCTCCAACTAAGACAACTTGGCAACAATTAAAGAAGCTATTGTATATGCTGCTTATATCTAGCAGCCTCGAAAGCAAGGAATTCGCCTACCTCCTGCTCGGCCCATCCTTCAGGCGTGGTCTCTGTCGCCGGTCGCAGGTCTTGGGTACACTTCCGCGTCCCTTTTCTAATCCCCAAAGCTTTGACGATTTCCCTGCAAGCACACTCTTCCTCGTATGCATGCAAGTATCCAAGGTACGTCCTGCGACTTCAGAGCGAGTACAGTCCGCCATCAGCGAATACAGCAGACATAGAGACAACGCAAAGTGCAAGCGCACCTTTCAGTCGTGATTTCTGAAAAGCGATAATACAAATATGGACGAAACTTTGGTATTGGCGGGTCTGTCCTGCCCAAATTTAAAGTCTCGACAAGGGCGCTTCTGCTGGGCACACGACGATTACGGGATCCTCGTGGTCTGCTCATGTCCGGGATTTGTCATTCTGGTCCACCCAGAATGGCATGCCTGCTTCGGACTTTGCCCTGCTGCAGAACAGTAAACGCCTCGCATTGGGTCAGGCCCTTGTTAATCCCAGGGACACAAAGCTTCACAGCATGACATCACAGTACAGATGCACATGTAAGAGTGGTCCTTGAAGGCTTTGGCGAAAGCTGCAGCAGGCTCTTGCATGCGATTTCCAGTCGGGTGCTCAGATGTATCTGAGCCCAGTTGCCCTTTTGCTTTGTATATGTGCTCTTAGATCCACCCTTATAGCTCCCTGATTCTAGGTCGGATCAAGTAATAATCGAGTGCAGTGTTTTCCAAATGTTGCACCGGTGATAGCTACTGCTTCAGGCCTCTGTAGCCTAGGTTTGTGACAAAACCGTTTTTTAGGACATCTTATACTAGACCCACCCAGAAGTGTGTGATGATCATTTATACATGCATGTACATGTGGTGCTCATTGCAAGAAGCATTCCTAGCTGGGTGACTTTACTTTTGCATGTGCCCCAGCTGACGTGAGGTGCAACCCTCGATGAAAGTCAGAAACTTTTGCATCAACGTTTTACACAAATGGACAAACATGTAGACATGTATAGACCAAAGTGCCGACTGCACTTGCGCATGCGTTTTTTGTCAACCAGGATGCACACATGTGGAGACAAAGGAACGCTCATGTCTTTATAAAGACCATTAGGAATATTCTTGAAGGGCGCTGCCATTTATCCTACCACGGCACTTCAGACAGGTGCCCTCTTGGCAAATGCCCGCTGGGAATTACCCTCTACCTTACACCGGCTCATCCTAACACCTTGCCGGGGGGCGCCCATGCTAGCGAGCGCTGGCAAGATGCTGGCGGCCGGCAGGGGATCCTCAACACAACGTGCGTTTAGTATCCCCTGTGGCCGGGTGCCCTGCCGGTGCTTGCCATTAAACACTTCATTGGCTCCTCTAATTGCTCACCACCAGAGCAAGCTGAATCCTAGCTCCCCTGAGGGTTATACCCCTTTGCCCGGGGGCCGTTAGGTACTCGCCATGCTTCTGGTGGCCGGTGGCTTTGGCGTGTCTGAGAGGGACCCTCTAGTTGCTGAAGGCCAGACGAATGCATACCCCACAACCCTACCTCCACTAAGGTACAACCCTCTGCCAAGGGCCGTTCCAGGGGACCCTAAATCAACTTCTAGTCTGCATCCTCCCGGGCCATCAGTACTTGCCAAAGTTCTGGTGCCCTGTGGCTTCGGCGTGCTCCCTAAGAGCTTTCTGCAGGAGTCTTCCGTTGCCAAAGGGAAAACGATCTAAAACATTCTCAACCCTAGCTGCCCAGGAGCTCAAATCCCTTGCCCAGGGGTCATCAGTACTCGCCAAAGTTCTGGTGGCCGGTGGCTTTGGCGTGCTCCAGGGCCTCCTTCTCGCCCTTGACCCCCAGCTGGCACACCCCGCACCGCAGTGTGAAATTCGCCGTGTCCGTGAACTGACGCGCCTCGTGGGACTGCGCAGCACAGATTGTTAATCTATACTTTCTCTGTAGATACTTCCTGCCAGAGGCAAGGTGTATCTGCAGACAAGCTGCAGGTGAAGCCTGCCAAGAGTCCTACCCCTTGTTGGACTCGCCAGATCCAAGCAAGACCCAAGCAAACGTAGGCACGCTGCAGTTCATAGCCACCAATTTAGCGGAGATGAGATTGTGTATACCTTTGCCACGAGCTCGGCCGCCGCTCTGCCGATGCTGTCAGCCTCGGAGCCGTGCGTGTCAAACATCGTAATGTCCACATCCTCTGGAGCACCCTCGAACGCTGCGCATGCATGCACACCAAATTCATCAGTTATCAAGGGACATTGTCTTCAATGCCACCTTGGTAGTACATGAAAAGCTTGCAGTCCACTGGCCTCAACTTTGCCAAACTGGCTGACTCTCTCCCTGAAACTCATGCTATGGTAGAGCAAGACAGGCGCAGTCTGATGCCTCGTTCTCACAAGCTGCAAACCACAAACATTCCAGCACATCCGGCAAAACACGAGCAACTTGTTTCTGCAGCATCTGTCACAAAGCTGCACCTCGCACCGGGCAGTCTTGCACCAGCTGGCAGGCTGAAAGACGCTTACTTTCCTTGAATTTCAGCTTAAATCTCTACAGGCTGTTCGCGAAATAAGAGGTAAAAATGAGCAGGCAAACTGCGCACCAGCAACAGCCAAAGCATCGTAGTGCAGGCCATCATAGATGAGCATGACTCGCTCCTCGTAACCAGCGTCCTGCCCGTACAAGTCGCAGCGTTTGGTCTGCACATCGTACGCCGCTATCTCGCGGCCGAAATACCTGCGCCACATCAGCACGCGCGCCAGATCAGGCCTTTGCATGCATGGTGGTGGCATGAGTACAAGCACCCTTGGAACTTCCTCGGCGGGACGTCTGGGTCAGGCCTGAAAGATGGATGCCAGATTGTACCAATGCTTTGACAGAGGTTGCCAGATCAGGAATATTTACTTGCATGCATTGGCAGACAAGGCTAACAACAGTAGAGACAAAGCAGGCTCAAATTCTTTGCAGCGATGCTGGAATTGCAGGGATCTCTGCTGCTAGTGTCTGGTGAATGTTTTTAGATCTGCGTTTGTTCACTTTTTAGAGGCAGCATTGCCTTGATGCCCTGCCTAAATTCTGAGCCCAAAAGTCCTTTGACTGCTCAACTGACCCTGTCCGCCACAATGCAGCTTTTTACATTGCAGACACAACAGCAAGCGGGGGGCCAGACCTGGACAGTATGGAGAGCTCGATGGCGCCCCCCCATTTCTGGGGGTCTTTGATCCAGGCGCAATACTCCTTATTAGGCTTGCCCAGGAACGCCTCTGAATACTCCTCCGGATCCCCTGCCACCGTCTCTGCGATGACTCGCCTGTGCGCACACATTAGTCACATCAGTCACCGCACCCATTACAGAAATTACATACAATTCTGGTGACACTGGCAGTCCTGCATGCATGTGTTGTACGCAGCTGTACAGCAGCTGATCACATGCACTTTTATGGTGCACTGGATGATGCTGCGTAGCCTCTGGAGACCAAATTATGACCCTGTCAGGTCCGCACGGCAGGCAGGTTGAGGCATCAGCCTTGAGGCTGCTGCAACAGTGCGCAAGCATCACAAGGAAGATGCAGATATCACCAAAGCAGCACATGGTAGTTCTCGACAACCTCTCAACCCTGGCAGGCTCTGGCAGGTCAAACTGTATTAAGGAATGAGCAAGACGGTGCGGTGAATACACCTCAGGTGGCTGGCCTTGTCGCGGCTGCGTTCGACCACATATCCGACAGCGTTGAAGAGGCAGCTGTTGTCTGAAGCCACCACTCTGCGCATCACCACAGACCCGGAGCCCCCGGGAACTGCCACGCTGGCAGGCGGAGCTGCATGCATGCAAACAGTGACTTACTGTAGTGTTCGGACTAGAACCCGCAATAAATATGTGTGTTTGGCCAAATGGATGGTTAAATAAGAACCTTTATCTCCCAAAATATGAAGCCTCTGATGGTTTTGAGGCGAGATTCGGAAAGCCCTCGACAAGGTTCAGGGAGCATGACCCTGGTATTTTTGGAGTCAGGCAAACTCCTAAAATTGGCTTTGAAAGTTTTCCGCACTGCCAGGGGTGCGGTTTTAGTATGAGCAGTGCAGTTTTCAGAGGGCGGGGTCTGTACAAGGACATGCAGGTTGGTCCCTTGCGCCGCCGCTTGGGTACAATCAATCCCTTCCAAAAACCTTCTTCAGCATCGTTGTTGCTTGCTCTTCTAATGCCCTGCCAACAGACAAGGCTGAGGAACAGCCTCTTGCATTCTTCCAATTTTTAATGTCACTCTGTGGCAGGTGTTGTTTGCTCTTTATTTCGCGCAAGGGTGTTCCTGCATGGTATCTTATTCACTCGTCTGGCACAATGAGGGCATTCTAAAGCAACATGGCAAGCATGGCGGTCCCTGTCTTCACCATGGCATGTCAAAAGGCACTAAAGGTTTACTCTGAGACGAGTATTACCTTTGTGTCCTCCCTGCTGTGATGAATATGCTGGCGCTGCGCTGGAGACAACATCTCCCGCCTCCACTTCACCGAGCGCCACCGGCCGCGGCCGATCTGAGCTGACGGCGGATTGCTGAGCCGGCGCTGAGCTGGAGGCCGGCTGAGCTGGCGCTGAGTCATCCCCGAGGGAGGCCGCTATCGCGCGCGCCAGCTCCTCATCCTCCCGAGCCTGCATGAAGTCAGTGTCATCTGAGACATATTCAGACTCTTGCACAGGACTAGCACTACTCAAAAGCAGATAGTCAATGAAAGACAACAATACTACGCGCTGGCTCGCATTGGCGCAGGGGGAAAATGCCATTTATGAGCGTCTGCAATTTGTTATTCTAGAGCATAGTCATGCACGCATGCAAGATTAAGGCACGAGCAGGAGTGGTGACACTTAGGAAGCATGCATGCTTGAAAAGTGCTGATGCCAGGGCATGCCAATGAGCTTGACTTACAGCAGCATGACACACGAATGAGATAAATTCAGTCATCAAAGAGGGGTGGTTGGAGGTGAAGGACTGGAAATGAACAGGCACCTGTGCAAGCTGCTCCGCGCTGTGCTGTGCGGGCTGTGTGCTTGCTGCAGACACCGCAGGCTGCTGTGCAGCCTCTGCGGCGCCTTCACCCCTCCTGACGACAATGGTGTCACCATTGGAGATTGGCAGGTCGCCAAGACTGCCACTGCCTTCAGCTGGCAGCTGGATGGGTGCTGGGGGAAACCCAGTGAGAATCTCCTGCTGTGGTGGTGCGACGCCTGTCTTCTCCGCTAAAAGCTCCTGGAATGCAGCTATGCTGAGGCCGCCGTCCAAGCCTGCAGGAATTACTAGCACCGTTGAGTGGGCTCATCCGTCCGTTCAATATGGCAAAGCCTTGTTGCCTGGTAAATGGTGCCAACAAGAGTCTGTGAAACATATTTACATTGTATCTCATCCATAGTGGTCTGAGGCCTGGAGGAAGAATCGCAAATTTCTTGGGTGCACAATGCTATTATGAATGTCTACACATCCCGTATACTCAGTGCAGTCTGGAAAGTATGCGGTACCTGCGAGAGTGGACTGTCCAGTTGGACCCCGGCAACGAATATTCATGGCTATTGGAAGTATGCTACTGGTGCCAGCAAGTTGCTCTGTGTAGAATTTGCTGAGTGAGTCGCTTGATACCCGCAAAAGAACGCGCGGTTGATCAAGGAAGATAGGAAATTGTATACACACTTGAAACTATCTGTCCTTCACGAGCGCCGCGGTGCTTCATGCCACTCCGATTGCTTTTGGCGTGCTGTAACTGTTGCTTTGTCACTTTCTATCCAGACTGGCAGGTGACTAACCCCTATGACTGCGAGTCGCAGTCTGCGACACCTTGTCCAAGGCTCAGATTCAGATTTGCAAGCATGGGCATTCGAAGTAGAAGGATTTGTAGCTGTGGATACTGACCAATCGCAAAAGGTGCAGAAGGGCATTCACCTGCTGAAAGGTACATCTTTGTACTAGTTGCCAGGAAACCTCGCATCAAGCATGAGCCTTTGTATGAAGGGGCTGCATTTTTTACCCAGTGCTGCAGCAAAGATTTCGCCTCCAGGCTGCTCTAGCCGAGCTTCAACGCACGCAACGGCCTCGACATCGGCCTCACATATCAGGTGTGCTCAAAGTACTCTCATCGAACGAAGCCGCGTATTAGTTGTTTGTCGGAGATAAAAGGGATGAAATCAACGAACGAAAATATGAATGGTTTTACTTGCACCAGGCACTGATAAATTGAGTTGTCTGCCAGGCAATCTGCTGTAGAACGTGTCCTGTTAGGTGCTTCCTGCCCTGCATGGAGACCTCAATCCATTCGTGTGCAGGCACACGCTAGCTGGACAGCTGCCCAGGCCTCGCCTGGTGTGCACTGCAGTATCCGCTGCCCAGAGCACCAGCGAGCAGGGAAGCAGCACCGGGCAGCAGAGCGGGGAGCGTGCAGCACCTGCAGAAGGGTCCAAGGAGTTTTACGGTGACTCCTGGCGCATCATTCTGTGTCCCCTCCTTGAGCGGGTCTGTCAGCCATGCACAGCCAGCTATGAAATTTTGGCATGCAGGGTGCTGGTCTCGCAGGCATCATTTATTATGGCGCGGCTGTGAAATATTTGTCTGGTTCCATGAGGCACCCGAAGCCTCAGCTGCCCTGCATGCAGAAGCGTGCTTAATGCAGTAGCTTGTGGTTGATCCAATGATTGGTGCATGTGTGTTTTAAAAGGGAGTGTGATCTGCTGATGTCACAAGCTGAATATTTGCTGATGGCGTGTGACAGATGAGTTGGAGGCGTACATTAGTGAGCACGGCTCAGAGAGGCTGCTTGAGGAATTAGCTAAGCAGCCGCCGCGCTGGCGTAAAGAGGACTTCCCTGTCACCGGCGGCCGAAACCGCGGCTACACGCCTTTCGAGTACATCACATTCACCGACGAGCTCATCGAGCACACGCTCTCTATCCAGGTCTGTTTGTTTACTTATAAAAAGATTATGTGCTTCTAAGATTGGCAGTTTGGGTCCAGCATGTGTGTGCATGCATAACGTGGCCAAGAATGCAGGCAGCAGTGAAGATAGGGAATGATACTTTTGCACTTCTTACTGCACCCTAAACGAATCCCCAACATCCTGCCGTTCGTGGCAACAAGAGCTTGTGTGCACATGCTGAACGCATGGCTGTATCCTCCCGTAGAAGTGCGATGCATGTGTGCTGAAGTGCTGTGTGAAACTGCAGGTGGATGCGCCTGTGAGCAAGGTGTACCGCGTCTGGGCCAACCGCATCAATTACAACGAGTGGTTTGACCTCATAGGACAGGTGCGCGCTCCAGTACTGACCTCACTTGCACCATTGCCTCACTTTGCACTAGACAATCCTTACTTTGCACTAGACAATCCTTTGCACTGGCATCAATATCCATGCAGCCAAGTAATCTGCATGATAGTGTCATGGGTGAGCCATGCCAAGAAGCCGCATGCATGCTCTGCTTGCATCCTGCAGTGCTACGCCTTCCGCTTTTTGGGGCTCTTACAAAGACCACGGCTGGCCCCAGCTGGCGGGGGGCGGTACAAATACTGAGCATCGTGCCCACGGTTGATTGGGTCTTGCTTGGATCTGGCGA
>JADEYI010000527.1_pt1 | contig 50636 bp, 38 predicted proteins | sample 8542331 | NCBI WGS metagenome assembly JADEYI01 (sample SAMN16510988, study PRJNA670497) | mine drainage metagenome | isolation source: biofilm near Copperflume 1 | place: Germany: Marsberg coppermine Kilianstollen | collected 2018-02 | reverse complement strand
AACAGGTCCAAGCATAACACAGTTTCCAGTGTGACGCCAAACTTACGTACCGAATGCGCCAAACTTTCGTACAATTCGCACTCTGGTTCACAAGTGAACTGATTGCCTTTCGCTGGAGCATGGGGTAAAGGGGTAAGAAGGACAGCAAGGCCAGCAATGACTTGCTTCTTCAGCCAAGCCAGTAGGAAGTACCGCAACTAAGTGGTGATGCTTGTCCGCTCTTCCTCCAGCCTCGCCGGGTTGCCGACCTGTCTATCGGGTGAGCATAACGACCTTGCACCCCAGATGCTGCCCGATTAGCCCCAGTAGAGCCTCTAATCGTCGCGGCATGGTACGGGCATGTTGCTGACCCTGCACTGATTGGACAGCCCACCAGCCGATACCGGGCGCGATGTTGTAGACGCGGTACACGAGTAGGCTTCCATTCGCATGAGGCTCAACCGAATAGACACCACGATACCACCACTCACCCTCGATGGCAATCTGGTGACGCTTCCGGTCGATCTCGAAACGCATTTTACCTTCACCTGGTTTACCTGCTGAAGTAATGAAGGACTGATCGCTATTTCTGGTGACGATAGCGCCTCGCACAGAAGTCGGCAGGTCTGGAAGGGCATCGAGCAGAGCCTTCCACGCCTTCTCGACCGGCGCCTCAACTACACCCGACGCTGTCCACCCGGCCCGTGTGGTCCGTGTGGTCCGTGGCGGCCCACTCATGCCAATCCTCCTCTCTTCCCAATCTCGCCTTGTTGATCGGAGGTCCTTTGCCGTGCCGCGCCCCTCAGGTCGCCCTCTGCCGAGCCAGGCATAGATTGAATTAGATAGACGGGATTGACACGGTTGTTCTGAAAAGCCCGGATACGCCACTCGCCATCGCGCTTGATGAGGACGCTGGTGTTGATTGATCTTCGGTCTTCAGGCGCTTCTAGCTGGCCCTCTAGACGAGATGCGCCACCTCCTATTACGAGGGCTATGCCGGAGTCGAGGAAGTGTATCTCTGCTTCCAGGTTCGCCTCCTCATCCCAACCCTCCAACTGACTGCCTTTGAGAGGGCCGTTGAATAGGAACTGGTGAAGCTGCCCGATGGCTAGAGCGCCCCTGGTATGCGTTCCCGTGACATCAATGTAGTCGGCATCCGGGGTGAAGAGATTGCCGTAGGCTGCGCCATCAGCGCGATTCCATGCTGCTACAAGTTGCCCCAAAACGGCGCGAACGGCTGCCTCATCGGCTGGCCTGGTATTCTGGTGATCAGACCTGGTCATGGCGGTAGAACTCCTTTTCGCTTCAGTGTAGAACTTCTGAATACTTCTGTATAACGGCGCCTATACCCGAAGCTAAACTACACGGATGTAGACAGTCGCGCTATGTTGTAGGTACTTCTCTACTTCTCTACTTCTCTACTTCTCTACTTCTCTACTTCTCTACTTCTCTGCTTCGCCGCTCTTCCGCTTCCCATCTTCATCTTGCTGTTCATGGGTTTAGCGCCGCTTGCGCCTACCGCTTTCCCGATCATGTTTGGGTTCTCGGCAACATCAAGCAGCACCATGGCGTAATCTGCGCGGGCGAGGGTCCAGTCGCCGCCGATGGCGTTCTGCTCGAAGTCGGTATGTACCCTGCCGGTAAAAGGTTTGTCGGTGAGCATCATGGCCCGCACGATGCTCCAGTTCAGGTTGCTCATTTCGAGCATACCCTCTGCCCGCGCAAGGTCCACATATGCCTCCCGAAAGATCAACCATGCCAGCATAACCCAGAACCGGGGGCGTGTCGCTACAACGGAACGGCTGCTGGTTACTACTATACGTTGTGCTCGCCCCGTTGTTTCCGCCTCAGCTCCGGTTTCTCGCAGAGCGCAGATCAGGTTGCGAACGATGCCACTGCCACCCACCGCGCAGATCACGACGTCTTGCCCTTTTACCGCGCTGCGGATGTATTCAAGGTTCAATGCGTCGCCTTCAATCACCCCTTTGAGCCCTCGAACCTCCGCCAGCTTCTCCGGCCGCCGCGCGAATGCGGTGACTTCATGGCCTCGATGTATAGCCTGGTCGAGGACATGCCGCCCTGTGCGACCTGTAGCGCCAATTACAAGTAGTTTCATGATTGCTCCCACTCCTCGCTATTTATTACGTTTCGCCTAATATCTCGTCTTGACGAAATACTTGGTTACCCGTATATTATCAGAGGAGGCCAATCTTGTCAAGACTACGTAACCGCTCTAATAACTCGAATGTTCCGCTGCCGAATCGGCTGCAAATCGAAGAGAAGCTTGTGCAAGCCATCTATCAAAACAGCACCGCCGCCGTGTTCTTCCACGGGGCGATGGCAGACAAGCTTGGACTTGGGGCTACCGAGGAGAAGACCCTCTTCCTTCTCAGTGGAAGAGGGTCACTGACGGCAGGAGAGATAGCGACCGCCACAGGCCTCTCCACCGCGTCAGTCACGGGCCTGATTGACCGCCTGGAAAGAAAAGGGTTTGTGCGCCGGGTGCGCGATACAGAAGATCGGCGACGTGTTATTGTGGAATTGGACCAGGAGCGTTTTGCAGAATTGGTCCGACTGTTCGATAGCCTCGGCAATACGTTCAGCAGCTTACTCGACGGCTTCAGCGATGAACAACTGGTCACGATAATAGACTTTGTGACGCGCTCAACCACCTATTCACAGAAAGCCATAGCCCTGCTCGGTCAGGGAACCGAATAGTTACAAGAGCCAGGTTCGCAAGCCGAAGCGCAACTACTCTATCTTGCGGGTACTAATGCAAATCGGCAGTCGACTGAGCGAGGGTCGATTTGGAGACATCACAGTCCGATCGATACCGCTCGCCTCTACAGTCAGCCTGCTGCTTCCCAGTTGGCTTCTCCTGTGGAAAGGCTCCACCTGACGCTTGCACAGAGTAAGATCAACAAGATCGGTTCCAGGAAAGCCACAAGCTAGAAATCGTAGAACCGGGACTGGTGGCTATATTCGTTCAGTCCTAAACCAGGGACAACGAAAGCCGCAAATCGGGGACACTCAAAGCCTAACGTGACACTCCCACACTAAAACCCACACGGGTCGGATGGCATACCTGCTCTCATGGCTGATGGTGGTACGATCTATCGCTAAGCGTGGACTGCCACAACGGGTCGTTAATGAGACTGCAAATCTCGGTGCCAAAACCCTCCGCCTGTGAGACCTAGGAGAAGATTGATCGTGCGTCCAAGTGCCCGTATCACTTCTCGGAACAAGGTACAGCAGTTCTAGGGCACTATTGGTCGAAAAAGCTTGTTGCAAGGTCTGTATTCAGGCCTATAGCCGCTTTGCTACCGCTCGCTGCGGCCCATACCAGTTGATTCTGCAGAATACTCACGGTGTCACCAGCAGCATATACTCCTTTGATGTTGGTGCGGCCAAGCTCGTCCGTAACGATGCCGCCCGCTTCATCAATTTCACAGCCCAGGTCCTGCCCGATGGTGGTAGCTTGCTTGCGCTGTATTTCTACAAAGCCCCCGGCCCGCTCGATGTCAGGGTGGTTCGCAAATACGATGCGTTCCAACTGTCCAGCTTGCCCCACCAGGGCCACTATCTTCTCCTCTATTACTCCAATACCGTACTTACCAAGCAAGCGTTTCTGCCCATCGTTGAGCACCTGGTGCCCATTGGTGCAAACAACTATATCTCGGCTCCAGTTGTATATTATTTTGGGCAAATGGGAAGCTGCTTTCTCGCTTTCGGCAATGATGGCCAGCGGCTTATCTCGCAACTCCCAGCCATCGCAATAAGGACAGTTGAACAGGCTTCTGCCGTAGTAGGTGTAGATACCCTCAACGGCGGGGAGGGTTTCTTGCAAGCCTGTTGCCAGAATAACGTTTGCGGCTCTAAACGTCTCACTATCTTCAGTAACTAACTCGAAAACTGTTTTCTGATCGCTTCCCTCGCCTGTTTCCTGCCTGTTCGCGGCTCTGACACGTGTTGAGAGAACTTCGACAGAGGGGTATTTAGCGATTTCGCCGTAGCCGGACCTGCGGAACTCGGCCGGTGTGACTCCGTCGCGGGTAATAAAGCCATGCGAGTGCCGGGTGACAGCGTTGCGTGGCTTGTTGTCATCAAACAGCAGTACCTTACGTCTGGCTCGGCCCAGAACCAGGGCCGCGTTCAACCCAGCCGGGCCACCCCCGATAATCGCACAATCGGCACTCTCAGTCATCGCCTATTTCCTTTCATCTCTTATGACTTTCTAGTTATCTTCATATTTCGCTCAGGGGAGGGCTTATGGCCCTCCCCAGCTCGCTTCCTATTCGGAGCGCAGCGCCTCCGCCACGGGAACCCGTCCCGCCTGGCGTGCCGGCAGGTACGTCATCAGAACGGCAGCTACATATGCCGCAAGAACGATCACACCGAGCCGCAGCCATGGGAGGCTGAACTCAGCAGTGCCTCCGCTGAACGCAGGATCATGCGTCATCAGGTACGCCAGCACAACGCCCAGGACCACTCCAATAGCGATGCCCATCATCGCGATAAAGGACGACTCGATCATGAAGCCGAGCTGTACCATCCGGCGCTTGAACCCAATAGCCCTCAGCACGCCGATCTGCTGGCGGCGCTCCACCACCGAGCGGATCGCTATCACACCGAGCGCCGCGATGCCCACGAGCAGGCCGAGACCCATATACACCTGGATGAGTGTCATGAAGCCCAGGATTGTGGCATTCAGCTCATTATAGGCCTGCGTTTGCGACTTCGCCTGCATCGCGTTGCTTGCGAAGGCGGTCTCTACACCCTGTGCGGCCGCGACCTCGTCGGCTCCTGATGCTAGCTTGAAGTAGTACTGGCTCGGTGCGACGGTATGGCCCGTAACCCGCTCTAGGCCTGCCATCGAGGTGTACAGGGCAGCGGACGCGACCATGTTATTGGCGTCGAGCACGCCGATGACCTTGTACGCAGCGCTCTTGCCGTCTGCCGGGCTGCGCAGCATCACGCTCATCGGCTGCATCGACTTGTCGTCGGGCTTCAGGCCCTCGATCATGAAGGGGAAGCTCCCGGCGAAGGCCTCGCCCGTCTGCACGGTATCGGCAGTCGCCACCGCCAGGCTGGGGTCCTTCGCCATGGCATCCCAGATTGCTCGATCGTCCGCGTAGCCTGCGGCGCGCACCTTCAGCTTGTACTGCGAGTTCGCCATGAAGTAGGGATCGCCGCCATTGAGGACCACAGCACCGTACTCCTTCATCTTCGACAATCCTTGCTGCTGTCCCTCAGCCGGTGCGAACGCAACCATGCCCACCCCGGTTACCGTGTCACGCAACTCGGGGTCGGTACTCAGCGCTGCCTCGATGCTTTGTGCGTTTGGTGCGTTGTTAGGATTGGTCGTCGCCTGTACCATGTAGCCGCCTGCCCACTGGTTGATCCCGGCGGCATCCTTTGTGAAGGAGGAACTGACGACCGCCATTATTACGAGCGAGAAGACGACAAGCGCGAACATCGCCGTGGTGAGGCCCGTGCGAAACGGGTACGCCAGGGGATAGGCGAAGGCTGTCTTGAGCACCGGCGCGAGCGTCTTCGAGCGACGGAAAAGCGCGGCGATGCCCGTGATCACGCTGCCCGCGTTGTACATCGCCACCCACACCGCCCCGGCCACGAGTATCATGCCGAAGAGGAAGAACATCTCTATTCCACCACCGAGCTCTGCGAGCCGCTTGATATAGCGGTCCAGGTAGAAACTGCCGAGGCAGACGGTGATCAGGCTAACGCCTGATGCGGAGTATGCAAGCCGCTCAGGCACGCCGAAGCGGCGCCCAAGGAGGCCAGCCGAGATGATCGCCATAGACGTTCCAATCCAGAAGCTGAGCGCATTGATGTTCAGCCAGCCCGTCACTGCAAGCGTGATAGCGCCCACGAACACTAGGCCCAACACCACCGTCGAGCGGGAGCGAGGGCGTCGCACTTTCAGGTCGGGCAGGTCACGTATAGCCGCGACGATGTTCAGCCTGGATACCCGCCACGAGCTGAACACCACCGTCAGGAATGTGATGATCATTCCCAGACAGTAGGCAACGATCAGGCTGCGGGGCTTGATGTCGAAGCCGAAGCTCGACCCGCTTACACCTGCGAGGAGGTTGCCCATCCAGCTTATCAGCACCCAGGAGACGAGCACGCCGAACCCAGAGCCGACGGCGCCTGCGAGGATCGAATAGGCTGCTCCCTCCGCGAGGAAGCTCTGGATGAGGTGGCGGCGCTTCGTCCCGATGGCGCGGCTGATGCCCATCTCTGCCCGTCGCTCAGCCGCCAGCATCATGAAAATCAGGAAGATCAATAGCACGCCGACCATTACGCTGAAGAGCCCGAACACCAGGAAGACCGTGGTAAAGATGTTGGCTATGCTCTCGGCCTGCTTGATGCCGTTCTGCTTGGCAGGTACCGGCGCGACGGGAGTGCCCACCGTGGCGGCAGTGAGCGCGGTCATAGCGGCTTCGGTTCCGGCCTCACCCTCCTCTACGCTCCCACTATTAGAGATGAGGATGGAGGTGATCTGGCCTTCCAGCCCGGCGGCGGCCTGCACGACGAGCAGCGAAGCGGTCACCTGGGGCACCGTCCCTGCCAGCCCGCCGTTCGCGAGAATGCCTGCTACCGTAAACTGTACGGGACGGGGACCGGCGTACACCTGCATAGAGTCGCCTGTCTTCAAGTTGAGGGACATGGCGAGCTTCTCATTGATCAGCACCTCGCCAGCCTTGAGACCGGCGAGCGTTGCGCCGTTCTGTGCTCGGACCTCTTGAAAGGCCTGGTCTACAGGCACGCCCATGATTCGAGCTCCAGGCTCGGTGCGCACGCCAGTATCAGGGTGCCCCGCAACGACCAGGGAGATGGCGGCCTGACTTAGGAGGCTCGGGATGTAACCGTCGATCGAAGCGTTCCCCGCGAGCCTGGAGGCGACTTGACCATAGATGGCTTCCGAGAACGGAGTCATGCCGAGAGGGCCCCCGACACCGCCTACGCCTTTGATCTCCACGGTCTCATCGATAGGGCCGAGTTGGTCGTAGACACCCTTCTTGACCGAGTAGTTGAGCGAGTCACCGAAGCCAAATGCGCTGCTTATGCTCAGCGTCGAGAGCATAAGACCGACGACTATCAAGAGAGTCTGGGCCCTGCGGCGTGGGATGTTGCGGATGCCTATGCGGAACATTACCCGCTTGAAGAGCATCGTAAAGATCACCGGCGCCATAAGTATCCCCAGAACAACAGCGAGAGCCACGGCGAGGCTCCCCATCGGTATGCCAAAAATATTCTCCATTGTTATCTCCTCTGTTGAGTCAGGTCGTGCCTTAGGCCAGGCTAGATCGTGACAGCTGGCCTTATACCTAGACCGTAATAACTAGACAATCAACCCATCGCGCATGTTGATCACGCGGTCGAGCATCGCGCCAATACGGGGGTCGTGGGTGACGAACACGAACGTCTGACCGTTCTCCCGGTTGAGCTTGAGGATGACATTCATCACCTCGTCGGCGGTTTCGGTGTCGAGCGCGCCGGTGGGCTCGTCGGCCCATACTATTGACGGCTTGTTCGCTAGGGCGCGGGCAATAGTCACGCGCTGGCGCTGGCCGCCAGAAAGTTCCGCGGGCTTGTTGCGCGCCCACTGTCCCATGGCGACCATCTCGAGGGCTTCGAGCGCCAGACGCCGTGCCTCTCTGGCAGCAGTGCCCGACACCAGGAGAGGCAGCTCGACGTTCTCCACCGCCGAGAGCACGGGGAGGAGGTTGTAGCTTTGGAAGACGAAGCCCATCTCCCTGGCGCGGTACTCGGTCTTGCGGTCGTCAGACATGCCCTTGAGGGGAGTACCGTCGATATAGACCGCACCTCCCTCGAACTCTTCGAGGCCCGCCAGGCAGTTGAGCAAAGTGGTCTTGCCGCAGCCGGAGGGTCCCATAATACCGACCATCTCGCCACGCTCCACGCTCAGATCTACGCCTCGTAGCGCGTGCGTCTTGACGGCGCCTGTGTCGTATGTCTTGTGGATGCCTTGTGCGAGCACGATCTCGTCGGTGGTTTCGGCTACTGCCACGGCGCTACGCGTCTGCACTCGACGGCCAAGGAATCCGGGCTTGACTGTTACGTCCAATGTTGTGTTCATAGTAAATACCTCTCCTTTGTGAAATCTGTTTGAAAGATAATCGAGTTCGATTGCAAACTTCTCTACCCAAGCTGTTTGCGTCAATTTACTGCCGGACATCTGGTGCGCCGGCCCGACCAGGTTCGACGGGAGTGACCGAGATTAGTGGCATTCCTAAGTCACGCACCTGTCTTAGCAAGCCATGCAATGCCGCCTGATCTACCACCGGGCCGGTTAGAAGCGTATCGCCATTTTCATCCAGCGTGAGGGTAAGACCCCCAAACCACTCTGTCCACTCGCCACCCAGATGACCTTTGAGCCTGATTTCATAGATCATTGCTTCACCTGGGTCAGTCGTTGCAGTGCGTTTGGCATTATCTTGTACCTCTTTGTACCTTTTGTGATTGAATATGATGCGGTGCGCTGGGGAGTGTATATCGCATCAGCTTCTGGGTAGCTTCGACTACCTCTTGAACCTGTACATCACCCTGTGATCCGTACTGTGTAGCTGAAATCGCTTTCATGGTTATGCTCCTTGAATTAAGTTCGATTATTCGGCGCCCCGGAGGGGACCCCGTATGTCGAGGTTGGCGAGATCGATGCCACTTGATCGATGTACAAGGAGCATAGCTGCAGGATGGTATTGACATATAGCTACTAAAGTATTGTCAGGGGTATTGTTTTGGGTATCGTGGTGTGGGTAGGTGTGTTGCTACTGACCGAGATTAGTGGCATTCCTAAATCACGCACTTTTCTTAGCAAGCCATGTAGCGCCGCCTGATCGGCCACCGGACCTACTAAAAGCGTATCGCCGTTGTCTGCCAGCGTTAGGGACATACCCTCAAACAAAACAGCCCACTTGTTATCAAGGTGGCCTTTGACGCGAATCTCATAAAGTTCAGGCTCGTCATGATCCCCATGATCTTCAGGTCTTTTGTATGTTCCACTCATTGTGCGCCTCCCGCATTTCCCTCATTCCCTCATTTCGCTGGAGCTCTTCGTCATTGTCTGCGTTCCTGACTTCCACCAGAGCATACAAACCAATGTAATGAGACGGCATCATCACATGTGATGATCGATGTGATGATCTATTTGTCGGCATGCCGTCATGCAAGGACTAGGATCATCTATCCGCCTGGCTCCGTCCTTCATCCTTCGTACCGCCGAAGACATCCTGGCCGGGGCCAAGTGTTTGGAAGCCTCAAACACGAGGTACCAGCCTGGTCTGTACACCGGTTGTTCTGCCGACACCGTGGGTACTGGGAGTGCGAACAGGGTGAAGGTGCCTGCGGATGGCCCATTCGGCCACGGCGAGGTTGATCACCCAGGCTGCGCCCATAAGGAGTGCTCTGCTCAGCTCACTTGGCGGGCCGGCGATGACCACTCCGACCATCAGGGTCAACGCCTGTGTGCCCGCGCCAAGCCCGATAGCATATGCGCGCATCATCCATGCTCGGTGGCGGGGCACGTCCCTTCGCATGATCGAGGTGAAGCCGAGGACGATAGACACGATCATGGCCGATCCAAACAAGAGCCGAAACGCAGAAAGCAGATCACCGTCGCCCACCGGGCGGGGATAGAAGAGGGTCATCCAGAGGGCTGAAAGGGCTGTATGTCGATAATTGTGTAATTTCGTAGAGGCCGTGCTTGCTTCCAGCGAAATTACACAAAATCTGAAACACTACCGCTGAAAGTCCCACCAGCAGCCCGGCAGGCGCCACGAGCCTCCCGGCTATGCGGTGCCAGCCGGGCCTGCGCCGCCGGAAGCGGGTTGAGAATTGAAATGCCCCCAGGAGGGCGAACACGCTGGCACTCACGATATGCACCACAACAGGTAGAGGCGATGCAAAGAAGCGTGCATTGGCGGGCGTGACTGCCGCACCGCCCGTCAACTCTGTCAAGCGGAAAGCGCCGGCAGCCATCGGAATGGCACTCAGAAAGAGCAGCCCCGCGATGAGCCACTTTGCCGAACCTGCTTTTGCGGGTGTCCTGCGTTTCTGAGGCGCAGGCTTCCCCACTGCCTTTGCCGTCCCAACCGTCCCAACCGTCCCAACCGTCCCTACCGTCCCTACCGTCCCAACCATCCCCACCGCGCTTACCTGCGACGCTCCTGGTGCTTGACCTTCATCATAGAGATTGGTTTTCATTTTCAACTCCTTGAATTGATGTATACAGTAACATGTGCGTTTCACATCTGGGCCAGGTGGCAATTGATTAGCCGACTATTGAGGTTACAATGCGACGAGCGGCCAGATAGCCGCTCGTCCATTGCATGCGCTTTCAAGCGACCTTACCGGGTTGCAGTTTGGCTCAGTTGAGGGCTTACCTTGCCAGGCACAGGCTCAGAGGCTTGCTCCTCCGAGGCTTGCGCTCGCCGCTCAGACCAGAGAGCATAACCAAGGCAGGCCAGAGCTAACCCCATCGGCATCGCCGCTAGACGCTGGATATTGTGCGGGAAGAGTGCAGCCAGGGGGGTCAGCGCAGCCGTACCGGCTAGTAGACCGGCCGCCCAGCGCGGCAGGATGCCGGCGCGTAATATCGCGATGCCAAACAGCAGGCCGCCGAGCATATACCCACCCCCTACCACCAGCTGATATATCGCGGGGGCGGCCCCAAGGTCGACTTCGCTGGCGCGTCCATAGGAGATCCCCAGGATACCGTCCACAAACTTCGGCGCCAGGCTCGCCATCGGCGGGAGGATAAAGGATTCGGTGAAGACGAAGGCCGTCTGTATCGCCCAGGAGAGGCTAAAGATGAGAAAGCCTGCCAGACCTAGCCAACCTGCTTTGTTTACGTTCCTGGCATAGAGCCCTACAATACCGAGCAGGAGGAGGAGACACATGGCCGTCTTCAAGCCGGTAATGATTGCCCATGCGTTGGTGTTGACTGAGCCAACAACGTCAGCGGGGTGGATCGGCTGAATGGCCGCGAAAATGACCCCTGCGACAATGGTTGATATACCCGTCCAGCGGATGAGGTTCGAGCCTGTTATCTTCATTTTGCTCCCCTTGGTGTCTGCCATGCCTGCTGTTTGCCGATTGGTATTCATCCTGTTCATCTGTTTCTCTCCTTTTTGAATGGAAGTGATAAGCGTCAAGGTTTGGCTTCGTCATTGTCTGCGTTCTTGACTTCCCTCAGAGCATACACACCAATGTAATGAGACAGCATCAACACATGTGTTGATTGGTGTGTTGATCTATCTAACCGATATGCTGCGAGGGACGTGCGGGGGATGAAGTGAGGGCAATAAAAACCCCGGCAGGTTTGTCGTATTACCTGCCGGGGCTGGGCGTTGGGGGGGTTATTTGCGTATTGCTATAACAAACCGAGCTCCTCAGCCCGGCGCACGGCTGCCCGGCGGCTGTCGACCCCGAGCTTGTTGTAGATGTTATTGGTGTGGGTACGCATGGTGTGCAGGGACACCGTGAGTTCGCCAGCAATTTCCGGCCCGGTCAATTCGGTTCTGAGCAGCTGCAGCACTTCAAGTTCACGTACGCTTAGCGGCTCGATCAAAACCTGTTTGGCGGGCGTTCTCTCCTCAGCCCTGCCCAGGGCTGCAAGTAATCGACGAACATAGCTAGAGGCGATCCCGTCCCTGTCGCTTCGCTGCGAAGGACGAAGGATGGAGATCCCTGGCTTGGTGGCCTCTTTCAGCAGAACCGCCATTGGCATCCCTTCGTCCACAAACATTCGGACGTATCCCTCCGGTTCAGCCAGCGTTAGGGCTTGCTCCAGAGGCAGCAGTGCAGCGCCGATGTCTCCTTGTGCATGGTGAGCGAGCGCCTGCAATATCATGATTTCGATTAGACTTCCTGTTCTCCCGCCTTCTACCGCTGCTTTCAGGAGGCGATGGAGGAGGCTCATTGCCTCAGCAACTAAGAGGTCTGCACGATCGATCTTGTACTGAGCCAAGAGCACCCTGGCCAGGGTAATGTGCTCGAACTCCCGCAAGTAGCTGAGCTCGTCACGAGCGGACCGCCCTCGCTCACGCACCCAACCCGCTGCTTCTCCCAATTCCCCCTTCGCTACCCATACCCGTGCCTTCATCGCCTCTACAGGACGCACATTTGGGAAGAAGTCTCTCACGTACACGTGCTCAGCCTCGCGCAGCAGGTCCAGAGCGCCGTCGAGGTCTCCCTGGGCCTCCCGTATTCGGGCCATGGCCACGCACCAGCGATACCGGTTCTGCGGGAATCCGTTGTGCTCGCCCAACTCCTTGCTCTTCAGAAGATGCTGAGTGGCGACATCTAGATCGTTATACTCGCGGTATAGCCCGCTCATTCCCACGTGCATGTCTGCCGCTCCCCGAAGAACAGGCGCGCCCTGCGCCGTCTGTGCCGTCGCCAACTGCAATCCCCGCTCATAGATCCGCATCGCCTCGCGGAGACGGCCTTGCGCGATACGGATGTCAGCCAGAGCAACTGAGCCCTCGATTGCGTCAGAGAGGTACCCAGCCATCTCCAAATGAGCCATGCCCTCAGCAAACGTCCGGTGAGCTGCCTCCAGGTCTCCGCTCGCCCAGGATGCGAGCCCCAGGAGTGCTGCACCCGATCCGGCCCCCAGATGGTCGTCCTCAGGTGTGAGGTCAAGCACCCGTTGGCCGTATTTTACAGCGTTGGCCACGTCACCCAGCAGTAAGGCCAGTCCCGCATGGGCAACAGCGATCTCCGCCGGAAGACGGCGAAATGCCTCTTCGTCCACGACGACCATCCCCGCGCGTGGAGCGTCCAGCCTCACACGCATATCTGTCGTCTCTGCGCGGTCTACGCTCGAGTCCAGGTCCAGCCACCGTCCGGCGTCATGCAACAGGTCCTCAACGCCCTCTAGCTCGCCGATGCCAAGCAACACCTCGGCATATCCAGCGCTAAGCACGGGCCGGCACCTGATTACCTCATTTGGTAGCGCCTTAAGCCAGCCAAGCAACGCAGCCTCCTGTCTGCTCGGGCGCATCACCGGGAGCGCCCGCTCGACAAGGTTCGCTGCGCGCTCGAAGTCTTCGGCGGCCAGGGCGTGTCGGATAGCATTGGGTATTGCGTCGGCTGCCGATCCATTATGCTCGTACCACTCGCTGGCGCGCTTGTGCAGAATAGATATCTGGCCGGGTTGCTCCGCCATTAGATGCGCATAAAGAACGTCGGCAAAGAGATGGTGGTAGCGATACCAGTGGCGCTTGTCATCTAGCGGAATGACAAAGAAGTTGCCTCTCTCAAGGGCCGACAGGCGCGCATTGCCTCCCTGCTGGCCTGTGACGGCATCGCACAGTGGGCCACTCAAGCGCTCGAGAATGGAGGTCTGGAGTAAGAAGCTGCGTACACTTTCGGGCTGACGCTGCAGAACTTCTTCGACGAGGTAGTCCGCGATATAGCGGTGATCTCCGGCGAATGCCCGAATGAAGGCAGGAATATCCTGGTTGCCCTGCATGGAAAGGGCAGCCAATTGCAGCCCGGCAATCCAGCCTTCTGTACGGGTTTCCAGAGCGTCAATATCCTCTTCCGAAAGGTGCAGACCCATGGACTGGTTGAGAAATCCGGCCGCTTCGGAGGGGGTAAAACGCAAGTCTTGCGCGCGAAGTTCGGTCAACTGGTCTCGGGCGCGGAACCGTGCAAGAGGCAGTTGTGGGTCTTCACGGGTGGTGATAACCGGGTGCATCAGTGGCGGTAGGTGCTCCAGCAGAAAGGCGAGGGCCTCATCAACCGCTCTCGCATCAATAACGTGGTAGTCGTCGAGGACAAGGAAGAAAGCCGCCGGGATGGTGATGATCTCGTTCAGTAGAGTCGTCAGAACCGCTTCGGTAGGAGGGGGCTGAGGGGATTGTAGTAAGCCCAACACTCCTTCTCCAATATTGGGTGCAATCGTCTTTAATGCAGCCACCAGGTAAGTGAGAAAGCGTGCCGGATCGCTGTCCTCTTCGTCTAGCGACAGCCAGGCCGCCGGGCGTTTGCTGACTGCGACCCAGTCGCTGACCAGAGTGCTCTTGCCGAAGCCTGCTGGGGCAGAGATTAAGGTTAGTTTGCGGTGCAGACCTTCGTTCAACCGCTCGATGAGGCGGGGGCGCTGCACCACTTTCGGAGGCGGCGGGGGGATGTAAAGTTTAGTAGCCAATATTGGCGTGGACATAGAGCAATTATAGAACATCTATACCCACATCTGTGGTCCGATACTCCCAAGCTAAATTGGTCTCAAGCACCAGGCGTGCTACTGTTATTGAGTGCGGCAAGAATCTAATGGGAGCGGCCACTTGATCGAACTCATTGCAAAATGGGAACAACGGCTGATGCCGTGCGGGTTGGAGGGACCAGCGGCCGATCCCTCCAACCAGGTTCCAGCGAGCTTACCGGACTGCGGTTTGGCTGAGCTGAGGACTTGCGGGGCTTACTTTGCCGGGTATGGGTTGCGCGGCTTGCTCCTCCGCGGCGTTCGTGCGCCGTTCCGACCAGAGCGCATAGCCCAGCCAGGCCAGAGCTAACCCCACCGGTATCGCCGTCTTCGGCTGGATCTCCAGCGGAAGCAGTGCAGCTACGGGAGCCAACATGGTCCCAACAGCAAGCAGACCTGCCGGTATGCGTGACAGGATGCCAGCGCGGAGTGTCGCGATCCCAAACAGCAGGCCGCTCAGCATATACAGGGGCCCTGATAGCGTCCACACCATTGGTAGGGCCCCGAGGTCCATCGTGCCGGCGGACCCGTTAAACATCCCCAGCCAGCCCTCCACAAACGCCGGCGTCGCGGTCGCCAACATTGGCAAGATCAAGACTTCGACGAAGGTAAAGCCGGCAATTACCACCAGCCAGAGGCTAAGCAGGATATAGCCGGCAAGACCAAGCCACCCGGACTCTTTCGCTTGCCTGGCGTAGATTCCCGTAATGCCGAGCAGGCCGAAGAAGCACATGGCCATGGCCAGGATGTGGACGATTGCCCACTGAGGGGTGGTGACTGATGACACAACATTAGGTGGATGGAAGAGCCCAACGGCCACGTAAAAGATCCCTGCCAGCATAGCTGATATCCCTGCCCATCGGATAAGATTCCTGGTATTCATGCGTTTGTCTCCTCTTTGAATGATAGTGATAAGCGTCGAAGCATGCGTCGTCGTTGCCTGCGTTCTTGCTCTCCACCAGAGCATACAAACTGATGTGATGAGACGGCATCGTCACATGTGACGATTGATGTGATGATCTATTAGCCGACATGCCGTGCGGGGCGTGTGGGGAAATAAGAACCCCGGCAGGTGGTTTGACAATCCTGCCAGGGCTCTGAATTGTGGTCGCACAATAACGGTACATATAAAGAATGTCAGGCTTTCAGCCCGAGATCCAGGGTAGAAGCAACGCCGGTCGTTGCGGGCACAGGTTAGGAATTGTATGCCCGCAGAGCCGAAGAAGCTCGTGGGCTTACCTCTAGTCTATGGTCGTAGGTGCTTCTTGAAGAATTCCGTAATCAAGTTGTAGCAAGTTACTTTGTTTTCGTATTTGAGCACATCATGGCCTTCGTTCTCGAAAACCTTGTACTCTACCTCTTTGCTGGCTTTCCTCAGCTGTTCCACCACTTCACGCGACTCTTGCTCGATAACTCGCGGATCGTTGCGGCCTTGCAGCACGAGCATTGGGCAAGCGATGTTTTGCAGGTATGTTGCGGGAGAACGCTCAATTAGAAAATCTCGGTCGCGCTCCGGGTCGCCCACGCTGTTGTGCCAGAGGGCTTTCCAGGCGACAGGTATGCGCTCGGTAGCGGTTACCAGGTCATACTGGCCGAACATGTCTACCGCCGCCGACCATAGTTCCGGGTGACGTGAAGCCAGGGTGAGGGTCATATAGCCTCCGTAGGAGCGTCCAATCACGGCTGCCCGCTTTGTGTCGATGCGGCTGTCCGTCGCCAGCACCTCCATGGCATGCACATGGTCGAGCCGGTCCTGCCCACCCCAATCGCGTTCAACGCGGCTGGCGTAGTCGCGCCCATAACCTGTGCTGCCGCGCACGTTGGGCACGAATACGGCGAAACCGTTGAGCGTCAGGTGCTGGATGATGGGCATAGAGAACCAGCCGAAGTCGGGCCGCTCCTGGCCCTGAGGACCTCCATGCACGTAGTAGACGAGCGGGCGCGGTCGCTCAAACGCAAGCTCTGCGGCCGGCAAATATAGGCGTGCCGATATACGCAGGCCGTCGTGGCTGGTGAAGGAAGCGTCCTCGCCCGACGAGAGATAGCCTGTGGGTATGCCCAGCACGCGCTCGTTTGTGTGGCATACGATTGTCCCCCTGTCGTCACCTTCAATAGTATATAGCTGAGTGGGCGTGCAGGCGGTTGAGAAAGAGAGCGCGTAGCGGTCGCTCTCACTATCGTAACGGGCGGATTGCATCACGCCCCCCTGTAACCGGCCCTCGCCGCAGATGACCCTTTCCAGAGTCATCGTTAGCGCCGCCTCATCGAAGCTGCCTTCGTAGAGCCAGGACGCCCCGTCAATGTTATATTCCACCGCAAAGAGGTTGTCTTTAGCGCAGGTGAAGCCTACCAGCTCGCCTCTGCCCTTATGCTTGATACCTGTAATGCTGACGGGCTTCAGTGTCTGAGGGGCCGCCAGCTCAATATAGCCAAGGCCACCGGCATCATCGAACAGCATCGTGGAGACCAGCACGCCCCTGTCGCCTTCGGTGAAGTGGCACGAATCAATACCGTTCCTGGGCACCTTCTGGCCGGGGGTGCGCTCCTCCAGGGGTATACCGTAAAGTAGCTCGCATTCACCGCCTCCACCACCCTCTCTCCAAAGATAGAGGACGACGTCAGCCCGGTCGTACACATCGCCTATCACTACTTTATCATGGCTAGCGCTGACGGCAGCTACCAGGCCGCCCCACCGGCTCTGCGCCAGCTTCTCTACTTCGCCCGTTTCCAGGTTGCCCCGGAACGATCTGAATGTGCCTTCGCTCAGCGCCATACCGGACATATAGACGAGGCTGTGCTCCGGGTAGCAGTAGGACAGGTAGACCTGGTGTTCTGCTACCTTGTCGCCAAAGGCAGGCTCAGGAAAGCCGCCCTCCAGTGGTATGAGCATGGGCTGGTACTTCTCGTCACCGTCGTTGTCAATCATTACGAGTATCTTGCCCAGGCGGGGGAATACATAAAAGGAATAGCTGCCTTGCAAATGGTGTGGGTCTTGCAAGGAGATGTGCGGCGGCAGCAGCGGCTCCGGCACGCTCCCTCCGTAGTTCATCGCGTACAGGCTCAACCGCCCGCTCATATCGCTGATGAAGTAGAGCCTGTCGCCCACTAACTGTGGCGACAAAAACAACCGGGCTGATAATAACGATTCGATTCTGAACATGAAAAATCCCCTAGTGTAAACAGTGTGGCGCAAATAAGGTGAGCCGAGCGGAGACGGTTCTAGGGAGGGTGTTCAGCCCTCCCTTACAGCCCATATTAGATGTCTATGCTGTCTGTGCTGCGCTCAACAGCTCGTTCGATTGCGTTTTTGCAGAGTAGGAAGCGATTGCAGATGAATTGAAGCCCTTGAAGATGAGCCAGAGGGCAAGGCTGACCTCCCAGGCGAATACAGGGAGACCCGCGATCAGCCCCACTGTCGAACCCTGCGTGTAGAGCCCGAACATCACTGCGGTGCCCGAGATGAAGATCAGCGACCCCCCGGCGAGTCCCAACACCGCGATGAACCGCGGAACCAGCTTGGACCTGTACATCAGGTACGCCAGCATCAGCGTGTTCAGTCCCAGGATGAGGTTCGGTCCGAACAGGAACGTCCAGTTATGTATCCCGACCAAAGCCGTGCCGACAGTGCCAAGGGAGGCGGCGTTTGTGCCTGCGGCTCCCCCAAGGTCCTGCCGTAGCGTAACGACAGCGAGCAAGCTGAGAATGCCGACGATGATGACGAGGCCTTCAGCAAGACGACCGCAGACATAGCCAAGAGCGATGCTTTCGTTCTGTCTTTTGACGACCGGAAAGAGCGTGACCGCTGTGCCGACATTTGCGACTGCAAGGAGCAACTCGAAGAGCGCACCCCAGAACACGCCGTTGTCACCGCCGGCGGAACCCGTGACGATATAGTTGGGGTCGCTCACAACTGCGCCATAGAGAAAAATCGCGCCGATCGCTGTGATCTCGGTGAGCAGGAAGAATATGCCCGCAACCACCGCAGTCTTACGATTTGAATTCACCTTGGACTCCTTCATGTCGTTTCTCGAATTCGTTCTTTCGTTCGTAACCATCGTTTCTCTCCTTTTTGACTATTTCCGGTATTGACAGGCTTCATGCAATTGCACTTGGATAGACTGTGTGGTTGCAGTGCTTCTTGCCTTCCACCAGAGCATACAAACCAATGTGATTAGCCGGCATCATCACATCTGACGATTGATGTGATGATCTATGGAGTGGCTTAAATCTAGCCGTGAGGTAACCGAGAAAAGCCCTGGCAGGTTTGTCAGACCTGCCAGGGCTCGGGTGCCTTTTTGTTCGGGCGTTCGTTACAACAAACGGAGTTCTTCGGCCCTACGAACTGCTGCCCGACGGCTGTCCACCCCGAGCTTGTTGTAGATGTTTCTGGTGTGAGTACGCATGGTGCTCAGGGACACCATTAGTTCGCTGGCGATTTGCGGTCCGGCCAATTCGGTCCTGAGCAGCCGCAGCACTTCAAGCTCACGTTCACTCAACGGCTCGACCAAAACCTGTTGGGCTGGCGTACTTTCCTCAGCTCCTGCAGGTTGGCCAGCCTCCCCGGTCTCTCTGGTCTCCCCAAAGGCTGCCAGTAGCCGACGAACATAGGCAGAGGCGATCCCTTGCTTACCAGCTTCTTCAAGCAGGACCGACATTGGAGTGCCTTCATCGACGAACATTCGGACGTAACCCTCCGGCTCAGCCAGCGCCAGAGCGCGTTCTAGGGGCCGGAGAGCAGCAGGGATGTCGCCCTGCGAATTGTGGGAGAGTGCCTGCAACACCAGGATTTCGATCACACTTCCCGTCCTCCCACCCTCTTCGGCTGCTTTCAGGAGGCGCTCCAACAGCCCCGTTGCCTCATAGATGAAGCGCTTGGTACGCTCGCTGTTATACCGAGCCAGGAGCACCCTGGCAAGGGTAACGTGCTCGAACTCACGCAGGTAGCTGAGGTCGTCTTCAACGGACAGACCTCGCTCACGCGCCCAGCCGACGCTATCGCCCAACATACCTAGCGCAATCCACACCCGTGACTTCATCGCCGCTAGAGGGCGCACATTTGGAGAGAAGTCGCCTATGTACACACGCTCCGCCTCACAAATTAGGTCGAGCGCACCATCCAAATCCCTATGGGCCTCCCGTATTCGAGACATGCCAACGCGCCAACGATACTGGTTTTGTGGTAACCCGGTGTGCTCGCCCAGCTCCTTGCTTCTAAGCAAGTGCTGCGTGGCAGCGTCGAGATCGTTATGCTCACGGTATAGCACGCTCATTCCCACGTGCATGTCTGCCGCTCCCCGCAGTACAAGTGCGCTCTGGCTCGTCTGCTCCCGGCCACCGGTCGCCAGCTGCAATCCCCGCTCATAGGTGCGCATCGCCTCGCGGAGACGACCTTGTGCAAGATCGATATCTGCCAGAGCGATTGAGCAACCGAGTACGTCAGAGATGTTCCCGGCCCTCTGTAGGTGAGCCATGCCCTCGGCATATGCCCGGTGCGCTGCCTCTAGATCCCCGCTCGTCCAGTATGCGAGGCCCATGAGCACCGCCGCCGATCCTCGCCTGAGATGATCGTCGTCAGGTACCAGGTCGAGCGCCAGACGGGCGTAGTGCGCGGTGCCAGCCGCATCACCCTGAGCGAGAGCTAGTCCGGCACGGGCGACGGCGATTGCAGCGGGGAGTTGGCGAAATGCCTCACCGTCCACGACGACCATACTAGAGTGTGTGCCGTCTGGTCCAAGTCGCTCACTGATATCTGCCGTGTCCCTCTTCGTGTCCAGCCACCATTCGGCGTTCCGTAACCGAGCCTCAACATCATCGAACACGCCGCTGGCCAATAACACATGGGCATACCCGGCGCTAAGCACGGGCCTAAAGTGGATCACCTCATCAGGTAGCCCCTTCAGCCAGCCAAGCAGCGCAGCCTCCTGTCTACTCCTGAGCATGGCCGGCACTGCCCGCTCGACGAGGTTCGCTACTCGCTCGAAATCCTCGGCGGCCAGCGCGTGACGGATCGCCTGCGGCATGGCGTCGTCGGCCGAATCATGATGCTCGTACCACTCGCTTGCGCGTCCGTGCAGGGTGGCTACCTGATCAGGTTGCTCCGCCAACAAATGCGCATGGAGAACTTGAGCAAAGAGGTGGTGATAGCGATACCAGTGCCGCTTGTCATCCAGCGGAACGACAAAGAAGTTGCCTCGCTCCAGCGAGGTCAGGCGCGCACTGCCTCCTGCCTGGCTCGTGACGGCATCGCATAGCTGGCCATTCAAGCGGTCGAGAATGGACGTATAGAGTAAGAAGTTGCGTGTGCTCTCGGGCTGGCGCTGCAAGACCTCTTCAACCAGATAGTCCACAATGTAGCGGTGGTCTCCAGCGAACGCGTGGATGAAAGCGGGAACGTCCTCATGTCCTTGTATTGAAATGGCTGCCAACTGCAGCCCGGCAATCCAACCTTCGGTGCGGTCTTCCAGAGCGGCGACATCTTCCGCTGAGAGGCTCAGACCCATTGCCTGGAGGAATTCAGCGGCTTCGGAGGCGGTAAAACGGAGGTCCGTGGCGCGTAGCTCGGTCAACAGCCCCCTGCTACGTAGCCGCGCCAGGGGTATTTGTGGGTCCTCGCGGGTGGTGATGACCAGGTGCACCTGTGGTGGCATGTGCTCGAGCAGAAAGGCAAGTGCCTGGTCAACGGCTGTGGAATCAATGACGTGGTAATCATCAAGGACCAGGACGAAATTGTGCGGAAGGGCGGCGATTTCATTGAACAGAGCAGTGAGAATTGACTCGATTGGTGGTTGTGGGGAACCGGGGGATTGGAGCAGATCCAGCACGCCTTCACCAATGTTCGGGGCAATCGTCCGCAAAGCGGCAACCAGGTAGATAAGGAAGGCTGTGGGATTGCTATCTCCTTTGTCCAGCGACAGCCAGGCGACCCGCCGATCACTGATCTGCAAACCGGCCACCCATGTACTGACTAACGTGGTCTTACCAAAGCCGGCGGGGGCAGAAATGAGGGTTAGCTTGTGGTGCAGACCTTCGCTTAGCCGCTCGATGAGTCGGGGCCGGGGTACCACTCTCGGTGGAGGTGGGGGTATATAGAGTTTAGTGGCCAATATTGGCGTGGGCATGGACTAATTATAGAACATCTAGACCCACAACTATGGTGAGACACTCGCAGGCCAGGTTGGTCTTGGGCACAATGGTGATATAGGTGATTGCAAGCCGTGTGCGTACTCTGGGGTGTCTCTCCTTCGGGGTAGCAGGCTCAGGAGCGTCAGAAGCATAAAAGGACTAGACTCTTCCACACGGCTCGTCAGAGGGTATTGCTCGAGCCATACCCTCCTCTACCCTACGTGCTCGCTTTAGAAACACGCTCTTAATCTTCATTTATCGGAGTAACTACTCAGGCCCACGCCAACTTTGTACTTGTCCGAAACATAACCATTTGGCATCTTTATGCCTTTATTAGCAGACCATCCGATAGATGAACCATCTCGGCACTTACAGCCCATAATTTCCTAGCGACCGCCATATCGGTGGCTTGTGGTGCTGCTGACTTCACATGCGAGTCGTAGAAATACTTCCCCGTAATGCCCTCCACGTTCGGTGAAGAGGCCAGGTAAATCGACGTTTCCGCGCCTTTTGCCGGTGAACGCCCCACGAGCGGGGCTATCATGCCGACGAGGGCGGCCATGACCTTGCCGTTGTTCTTCCCGAAACCTGTCGACGTAAAGCCCGGATGCAGCGCATTGACGGTTACGCCCGTTCCTTCCAGGTGGCGGGCCAGTTCCACCGTAGAGAGGATAGTTGCCAGTTTTGCATTGGGATACGCCCCGTATCCATAGGACCGTTCGCCTTGAAGGTTGTCGAACTCGATTTTGCCGGAGGTATGCGCACCCGACGACACATTTATGATCCGGGACGGGGCACTCGCTCTTATGGTATCCAGCAGCAGATTCGTCAGCAGGAAACAAGAAAGGTGGTTAAGGGCAAATGTCATTTCGATGCCATCAACGCTCAGTTGGCGTTTCATGAACGCAGCGCCGGCGTTGTTGACCAGGACATTTAGGTGGGGGTATTGGCTCTTGAACTGCTCTGCTAACCGCCGGACTTCCTGCTGCGATGATAAATCGGCCAGCAGGGAGTGTACGTTCTTGTTACCGCTGGCGGCGCGGATTTCTTCGAGAACCTGAGCAGTCTTAGGGGCGTTGCGCCCTACAATGACGACCGTCGCGCCCATGTTGGCGAGTGCCAGAGCTGTGCTTTTCCCTATCCCATTCGTGCCGCCTGTAATCAGGCAGATCTTGCCTTCCATGCCTTTCGTGGTTGTATTCATCATCGTTTCCCCCAGCTATCCTTTCGTTGCGTCTCGTCACCTCAAGTAGTATTTGCCCAGGTATGTGCTGAATTCTCGCCTGTCTGGTTCGTACCTGGGCAGTTAAGTTACCTTTTAGATTGCTGCACGATTGGGTTCCATGCTTATGACCACTTTTCCTTTAGCGTGTCCTTTGACAAGGTACCTGACCGCCTCATTACCCTGGCTTAGCGGGTAGCATCTATCGATCACAGGCACCACTTTGCCGGCTTCAAGAAGTCCTTTCACAAAACCCAGATCCTTGGTGTTTGGCTTCGCCGTCAAGTTACCCATTTTCTTGCTCCCTCTCCTCGATATCCATGGTCCCAGGAGCATGGCCTGGAACATTTGCTTATTGGAACCTCCTGTCATGACATACGTTCCATTTGGGCTCAGGGCACGCTTGTAATCCGAAATCGAATTATCGCCATTAGCGGCAATAATCAGGTCATAACGTTGCCCGTTTAGAGTGAAATCTTCCTGGGTGTAGTCAATGACATGGTCCGCACCAATGGAGCGCATGAGGTCCACATTAGCGGTGCTGCACACGGCTGTTACTTCAGCCCCGAAAGACTTGGCAATCTGCACCGCGAATGTACCCACACCGCCGGACGCCCCATTGATCAGAACCTTCTGTCCCGTCTGGATGTGTCCCATATCACGAAGTCCTTGCAGGGCAGTGGTCGAGGCTATAGGGATGGCCGCTGCTTGCTCGAATGTCATATTGGTCGGTTTCAATACCAATGCATCTGCGCTGGCACATACGTACTCGGCAAACCCGCCCCAACCAGACCCGGATAAGTCCCCGAACACCTCATCGCCCGGCTGAAACTGCTTGACGCCACCGCCAACCGCTTCAACCCGCCCTGCGATGGCAGCTCCGAGTATCGTGTTCTTGGGCTTTAGAAGCCCGTAGCCCATCAGGCGCATAAGGAACGGCTTACCGCTCAGTAAATGCAAGTCCGCTGCATTTACAGACACTGCATGAACCTTTACAAGCACTTCACCGTCCTGGGGAGTGGGCGTTGCTACTTCCTGGACCTGAAGAACGTCGGGTGATCCGTATTCGGTACCTACAATTGCTTTCATTTTGCTCTCCTTCATTATTTCGGATGTGCCTAATTGACCTTGGTTGAAACCTGTTTTGACAGACGAGAAAGCGACTGCACTCATGCATACAATCGCTTTCATCAGTATCAGACAGTTGCGCCTTGAGCGCGCGCTACATTGATACGACTGGCTTCGGGGTTAGACCACTTCCATGCATACCCGGCTATAAGTGCAGTACACGCGATCTCTATTACAGAGAAGAATACGTAATAAGAAGTTGGTACGGCAACAAATAGCGTCATGGTCAAAGTAGCAGTCATTATCGAGCCTGCGATGATGTTGGCCCAGCGATTTGCCCGATAGTTCAATATCCGAGACAAAAGAACCATCGAAATCGGGATCATCATGTATATGGAGCCTCCCAACAGGAAGCCTTCAGTCAAGTCAATGGACCCGTGTTTCACAGGATCCATCAGTGTTACAACATCACCGTAGGTGTAGGTGAGCATTGCGAATAACCACAATGACGAAAGTAGTGTTCTCGCACTTACCTTTTCGTTGGTCTTCTCGGTTGAAACCGTTTCTTGATTAGTAATCATCGTTTTTCTCCTTATTGACTATTTCCGATATTGACAAGGGCCGTTGAGTTGGACTTACCCAAAAGTATGGCTGCCCCTCCTGCTACTAGGGGCTGAACGACGCTAGAAATCTATCAATGGCTCATCTCCTTCTTTCAGCTTGTTGTCTCAATTCCGTTTTTGACACCTTTCGCATCCGCCTTATTTGGTTGAACCTGAACATCAATGCTGTGCGCTCGATGTACAGGTAGCATATCGGTTACGCGGTATTGCCGTATAGCTACTAAAGTATTGTTAGAGGTATTGCTGTGGGCTTGCTGAGAAGGGTTAATGAGAAGGAAGTGGTAGATAAAACCAAAGTCTCGTCTACCACTTCACGGCGTTCTTTGTGCTGCCAGTTTTGGGGCAACCGGCGTTTCAGCTAGTCGCCTCAGGCCTGAGCGCCCGTTATCGCAACCGCGGCAGGGAGGATGCCCTTGGCTGGCTTCACGGTCTTCACGCCGACAAGGAGCAGGTATCCGAGCAACCAGATCTCCGCGATTATTGGCATGATGATGAGAAAGAGATGCATCTCTTTTTCAAAGGCGGGAACCAGGAACGCCGCGCACGTGTCAAGTACGTAAGATGCGGTGGCCAAGACCAGCACGATACCGAGTGCTTTGGGGAACCACCCTGACTTGTAAGCTAGATACCCCATGGGCGCCAGCCATAGACCAAAGAAGATCTGCGCGATCAGGGTCCCGAAGTGCTGGATGTCTAGCAAGAGCAACACCAGGGCATTCGAACCCGCGGTGCCGAAGGCGGCCGCATAAGAGCTATGAGTTGCGACCTGCAAGCCCTCAAACAGGAAGACCGCATTGAGAGCAATGATCCCGACCGCGAGTGCAACGAAGACTAGCATCGACCTCGCCACCCCCTTGTTCACATGTTTGAGCAGTTGGTAGAGGGTCAAGGCCATTAGGACAAAGAATGTCGCATCCACCAGGTGGGCGAAAACACCGATGCGCACAAGTTCGGGGTTCGCGAGTACGTTCCCAGCCGTGGCGGCTGCGTCGCCGCCGACATAGATACTGGGATCCACATACCCTTCGGAAAAGCCGCCTGTTATGCCGACGATCAGGTAGAAGACGCCGGCGATTCTCGCGAGGAACTTCGGTGATTTCATGTTGGTCACACCTTCAGTGGGCCCGGGGATTATGGTTGAGTTCGCTTCTTCTCTGGTAGCCATCGTTTTTTCTCCCTTTGACTATTCGGATTAGTTTTGGTACTGACGAGCTTCATGGAATTGAGCTTCTTACCCGTCGGCCTTATAGGCCTGTGGCGCCTAATGCGTGTAACCAATGAGACAGGCGGCAGTATGCCGCCTGTCTACTCCATGCAGTTTTCAGCGACCTTTACTCGGCTGCGGGCTGCAGGATAGGGGGCTTACCCTGCCAGGTGGTGTACAGCGAGAAGGAAGCGCTCTACATGTCAGCCGTGATGGGGGACGGCTTGAAGCCCCGGAAGGTCAGGTAGACGCCGAGCGCGAACTCCCACGCCGCAATCGTGATGCCGGCGACAGCTGTCGGCGCGGACACCGCTCCGATGAGCCCGAACAGGACGGCAAACCAAACAGCGAGGAGCAGAGCCGCTCCGATGAACCCCAACACAGGAAGAGCTCGTGGCACCAGGCGCGACTGGTAGAGCAGGGACCCGAGCAGAACAGCGTTCAGACTTGGGATGAGGCTCCCGCTCAAGTGGAACATCCAGGAGTACTGGGCAGCAAGCGCCTGGCCGGTGACCAACCCAGCGGCTCCTACCCCTGCCTGCCGCAAGGTCACGATCGACAGGAGGGTGACGATGCCGGCCATGAGCAAGGTGCCTTCCAGAGTGCGCGATGCGACGAAGCCCAGTGCGCGCCCTTGTCCTTGTCGCTTGACCACAGGGTAGAGCGCTACGGCCGTGCCGATACCGCAGAGGGCCACGATGATCTCCAGGATGGCGCCCACGAACACGGGAGTGTCCGGGCCGGCACCGACGATGAAGTTCGGAGCGCGCACAGCGGCATAGAGAACAAATGGGGCTGGGATTGAGACGAAAGTGAGTAGGTAGCACACGCCCGCAACGAGTGAGGTCTTCCTCAGTGAGGTCATGGGGACTCCTCGTCTTCGTGCGGTTGTTCTGTGTGTGTTCAGTTCTTCGTTGGTAGCTATGGTAGATATGGTAGCCATCGTTTTTCTCCTTTGTGACTTGTCTAACTGGTTTTGGTAGTGACAAGCTCCACGGAATTGAGCTTGTATAGAACTTTGGTCGCCGATCCTGTTCCCCTGTTCCTGGTTTGAAGCGGACTACAAACTTATCATTGCAACTCTCCTTTTTGAGCAGGCTGTCTCAACTCTGTGTTTGGCATCTTACGCGTCTGCCTGGCCGGATCTAACGCGAATAACCGAGATCAATGGCATACCTAAGTCACGCACTTTTCTCAGCAATCCATGCAACGCGGCCTGATCTATAACCGGGCCAACCAGGAGCGTATTGCCACTGCCTTCTCGCGTAAGGGTCAGGCCCTCGAACGAAACAGCCCGCCTATCGTCAAGGTGTCCCTTGATACGTATCTCATAGGGTCCAGGCTCGTATAGATCCTCGTAATCCTCAGGTGTTGTGTATGTTTCACTCATTCTGCGCCTCCCGCATTTTCCTCATGTGAGGGTTCCCTCTGGGACAGTTGATGCTCTTGGTGGTTGCATTCCCTGGCGTTGTGGGGAACGCTGGCTTCTTGCCTTCCACCAGAGCATACAAACCAATGTAATGAGAGAGCATCACTACATGTAATGACTGATGTGTTGATCTATTAGCCTGCAGGCTGCGAGGGCAATAGAAAGCCCCGGCAGGTGGTACGATATACCTGCCGGGGCTACGTGTGGTGGTTGCGTGTATGTTAGAACAAACCGAGATCCTCAGCGCGGCGAACGGCCGCCTGGCGCTTGTCCACCCCAAGCTTGCTGTAAATGTTACTGGTGTGAGTACGCACGGTGTGCAGGGACACTGTGAGTTCACGGGCGATTTCCGGTCCTGTCAATTCGGTTCTGAGCAGCCGCAGCACTTCAAGCTCACGTTCGCTCAGTGGCTCGATCGAACCCTGTTTGACTGGCGCTCCGTCCTCAGCTCCTGCAGGTTGGCCAGCCTCCCTAGCCGCCCCCAAAGCTGCCAGTAGTCGACGGACATATCTATGGGCGGGCCAGCGTTTCGCGGCCTCTTCCAGCAGGATCGCCATTGGCATGCCTTCATCAACAAACAGCCGGACGTAGCCCTCCGGCTCAGCCAGTGTCAGGGCCCGCTGCAGCGCCCCGAGAGCAGCAGAGATGTCGCCTTGGGTCTCGTGGGCGAGCACCTGCAGCACCAGGATTTCGATGACGCTTCCCGTCCTCTCTCCTGCTTCCGCTGCTTGCAGGAGGCGCTCGAGGAGGCCCATTACCTCATGAAGGGAGCCGTCTGCACGGTCGCCATGATCGCTCTTATAGCGGGCCAGGAGCAGTCTCGCCAGCGTGATGTGCTCGAACTCGCGCAGGTAGCTGAGATCATCCTCAACCGACAGTCTCCGCTCACGCGTCCAGTCCAGGGCTTCCCCCAACCTCCCCTGCGCGACCCACACCCGTGCCCGGAGCGCCGCTATTGGGCGTACATTTGGGGCCAAGCCACTCATGTAGAGGCGCTCTGCCTCTCCAAGCAAGTCAACAGCGCCGTCCAAATCTCCCTGGGCCTCCCGTATTCGAGACATGGCGACGTGCCAGCGATACCGGTTTTGCGGTAACCCAATGAGTTCACCCAACTGCTTGCTTCTCAGCAGGTGCTGCGTGGCCGCATCCAGTTCGTTACGCTCACGCAGGAGCTCGCTCATCCCCACGTACATGTCTGCCGTTCCACGCAAGGCATACTGGCCGAGTGCCGTCTGCTCCCTGGCTCCCTGCCGCTTCGCTGCGGGAACCCTGGCTGCCGGGAACCCTGCCGTCGCCAACTGCAATCCACGCTCGTATGTGCGCATTGCCTCGTGGAGATGACCTTGCGCAATGCGTATATCGGCCAGGGCGATTGCGCCGTTGATTGCGTCAGAGGTGCGCCCGGCCATTTGCAATTGAGACATGCCATCGGCATAAGAGCGGTGCGCTGCCTCGAGATCCCCGCTCAGCCAGGATGCGAGACCCAGGAACGCCGCTGCCGCTCCCCGCGAGAAATGGTCGTCCACGGGTACGAGGTCGAGCACCCGCAGGGCGTATTTGATAATGCCGGGCACATCGCCCAGAGCAAAAGTATATCTGGCACGGGCAAGCGCGATCGTACCCGGGAGACGGCGAAACGCCTCTTCGTCCACGACGATCATCCCAGCCGCCAGGGCTTGCGATCCCGGTCGCGCACCCAAGTCCGCCGGGATGTCTGGCGTGTCTACGCTCTGGTCCATCCACCGTTCGGCGTCCCGCAATCGAGCCTCAACGGCATCGAGCTCGCCGTTGGCCAGTAACGCATGGGCATAGTCGGCGCTGAGAACGGGTCGCATCTGGACCACCTGGTCGGGTAGTGCCCTGAACCAGCCGAGCACCATGGCCTCCTGCCTACCGCTAAACATGGCTGGCACTGCCAGCTCGATCAGGTCCGCCGCTCGCTCGAAATCCCCGGCGGCGAGTGCGTGACGAATGGCATCAGCAGCGGAACCATGATGCTCGTACCACTCGCTTGCGTGCTGATGCAAAGCGGATACTATATCGGGCTGCTCCGCAATCAAACGCGCATAGAGAACCTCGGCAAAGAGGTGATGATAACGGTACCAGTGCCGCTTATCATCCAATGGAACGACAAAGAAGTTGCCTCGCTCCAGGACCTCTAACCGTGTGCTGCTTCCATCCTGGCCTGTGACGGCGTCGCACAGGGGGCCATTCAACCGGTCGAGTATGGAGGTTTGGAGCAGGAAGCGGCGAACAGTTTCGGGCTGACTCTGCAAGACTTCCTCGACCAGATAGTCCACAATGTAGCGGTTGTCGCCAGCGAACGCCCGGATGAACCCGGAAACATCCTGATGGCCCTGGATTGCTATTGCGGCTAGCTGCAAGCCGGCAATCCACCCTTCCGTGCGGGTTTCCAGGGCGTCGATATCTTCCGCCGCGAGATTTAAGCCCATCGCCTCGTTGAGAAATCCAGCGGCTTCAGAAGGGGTAAAACGCAAGTCGCTGGCGCGCAGCTCGGTCAACAGCCCCCTGCTGCGCAGCCTTGCCAGGGGTATCTGCAGGTCCTCACGCGTGGTGATGACCAGATGCATCTGTGTGGGCAAGTGCTCCAACAGAAAGGTGAGAGCATCGTCAACGGCTGGGGAATCAATGAGGTGGTAATCATCGAGGACAAGGACGAGCTTGTGCGGAATAACGGCGATCTCATTGACCAGAGCAGTCAGAATTACCTGGGCCGGGGGAGGCTGAGGGGCTCGGAGTATACTCAATATCCCTTCCCCGATATTCGCCACAACTGTCTGTAAAGCCGCGACGAAGTAGGTTAGAAAGCGTGCCGGGTCGCTATCCCCTTCATCCAGTGAGAGCCAGGCGACAGGACGATTGCAGCCAGCTACCCACTCGCTGACCAGAGTGCTCTTGCCGAAGCCCGCAGGGGCAGAGATGAGGGTAAGGCTGCGCCGTTGACCCTCATTAAGCCGCTCGACGAGTCGGGGACGCGCTACCACCTTGGAAGGAGGTAAGGGGATATAGAGTTTCGTGGCTAAAACGGGCAGAACCATAGGTCAATTATAGAAGATATGCCAAACTTGAGCCGGCGCCTCTTTGGTGAAGCTAATAATGCGCCTCGTTCTCTTCGCCCGTAGCCTGCTCTGCGTCTTCGCCAGGAAGTGGAAGGAAGTTGGCAAGGACAGGGGCCCGCAGATAGAGATAGTGCTGCACCAACAGAGATACGAAAGCTGTAAAGGCCAGGGCAAATACGATGGCAACAAAGACCGACAGGACGTAAAGGGTAACCACGAGTAGGGCTAGCATGAAGTTTGCTGCGGGAGCACGGAGGGTCAGGATCGCTGCGTTACGTACGCCATCGCTCCGAAAGTGAAGACGAGCGCGGAGATAATCCAGGGCGACACAAAGAGCAAGCCGGTTAGAGCCTCCCGCGTCTTACGGTTCATCCTGGACGAGCGCGGTACCGGGCCAGCTTGCACCTTTGTAGCCACTATACTCCTTCTTGGTGATTTCTAATTCTCGCTCCGGCATCAAACGTCGTTCGCCGGACGGTTGAAACGATTGTACTATTCGGCGGGAAAACAGGCCTGGCACACTTTGGACAGGTTCACTGGTGGGTTAGTGCGCGGCGAGCGCTGCGTCAATCTCCTGGCACGCCTGGTCGAGCGCCTCCTGCCCGGTCTGCATGCCTCGGAAGACGCGCTCGCCCGCATCGTTGAGGGCCTTCTGGATCTGTGGGTTGGACGCACCACCCCACACGCCAGGAACGCCATAACTCGCCCCATCATAGAGTACCCTGGAGACCTTGCTCAGCGTGCTGGAACCCTGGAAGAAGGGATCGTTATCGAAGCCCTTGAGCGAGGGCAAGGCAAACCCTGTCTGCAAGATCGCGTCTTCGTTCTCGCGGCTGGTGAGGAATAGCACGAGCGCGGCAGCGGCCATGGGATACTTGCTCTTCGCCGATGCGCCCCACCCTGCGAAGCCCAGCATGGTGGTCTTGACCCCGGTCTTACCGAGTGGCAGTGGGACCGCATCATAATGCACGTTGAAGCCCGAATTGGGGTCATTCAAGAAGGGATTGACCCAGCCGCCCACAACGATGCTGGCCGCTCGCTTCCTGGCGAAGGCTTCGCCCTCCCAGGCGGCGCTGACATCCGAAGAAAGCGTGATGAACTTATCTTGGTACAGGCCATAGAGCCAGTCAAGAGTGGACGCTCCTTCGACACTGTTGATTGCACACTTGCCGTTGTTGGTGTCGATGACGTTGGCACCGTTCGCGAGGACGAAGTTGCCCCAGTAGGGGAAGAACACAGGATCGCTCGCGAAGCCGAAGACCCGCGTCTGGCCGCTGCCGGTTGAGTTCTCTTTGACCCAGGCGGTGAAGTCGTCCTGGTTCCAGCCGGGTTTCGGCGGGGTCTTGACCAGGTCAGTGTTGTAGAAGAGGGCCGTACTGGTGAAGTCTTTGGGCAAGCCGTAAACCTTACCGTCCTTGCCAAGGAAGACCGCGGTGAGACTGGAGAAGTAATCGTCCTTGCTGCGGCCGACCTTCGTCAGGGCAGGAGTGAGGTCCAATAGCACGTTATATGGAATGAGTTGGTAGGGCAGATCCACGTCCAGGTAGAATACGTCGGGCTGCGTGTTGCTGTTGATCTGGGCCAGAAGCTTGGTCCCGTAGTCGGACGGTTGTGGTTCATAGTTGACATTGACGTCGGGATAGACCTCGTTGAAGCGCGCTAGAGAGTCGCGGGTCACCTGCTGTTCCGAGGCATCACCCCAACTGGAGACGCGCAACTGGGCGCCAGGCTCGATAGCGTTTTTCTTATACTCAGTGGGATCAAACTTGAAGGCGGCATGGCTCCCGCCGTCGCTTGTACCCGGAGTCGCAGGCATGGCGCCGATCGTATTGGTTGGCGCAACCCCGGTGCCCGTCGAGGGTGTCTCGTTCCCGCCGCAGGCACTCAATAAGCTCAACAAAAGCAAGCCAATAACCACTAGTACTGCCGGAAATCGCCATCGGGTCGATATAGACATTTACAACAAACCTAACTCGCGTGCACGTGCTACCGCTTCGGTGCGCCTTTGGACCTGTAGTTTGCTGAAGATAATCCGGTTATGCCCTTTGACGGTGCTCAAGGCGAGGAAAAGCCGCTGGCTAATCTCGTGGTTCGAGAATCCCCTGGTAATGAGTTGCAGGATTTCTAACTCGCGTTGGCTCAATGGCTCGATAAGGGGCTGTGCGGATTTTAGATTTGGTCCTTCACTACCTAATCCTGGTTTCTTGGCTTCCAATGCTCCCAGCAACTTGCTGATATAGTCCGGCATGATCCCGCGAGCCGCAGCTTCGGACATTAATTGGCACATGGGAGTACCCTCGTCGATGAAGATACGGATGAAGCCGCCAGGCTCGGCAAGAGCCAGCGCTTCGCCTAACACCTGCACAGCCTTGTCCTTGTTGCCACATATATAGAGCGCCGTCGCTTGTAGAACCATAACTTTGAGTCTCTCGTCCGCCCAACTCTTTGCCTCTGCCTCATCTCGCAATGGCTCTAGCAGCGCGAGTGCTATGCCCGGGTCGCCTTGAGCCATGTGTACACGGGCCTGGCTCAGCGGGAGATTGTGCGTCTCAGCCAGATGCGCAGCCGCCGATAGGTTGCCCTGACGGACCAATGTTAGCACCTGTGCGGCTATAACATCGAGCATCCGAAAGACGAAGTTATGTGTGCGCACGAAGTGCTCGGCCTGGGCCAATAGAGCAGTTGCGCCGGGAAAATCTCCCCAGGCAAGCCTCAGGCGGGCGAGCAACACCCCGCAAGCCGCCACGGTGTCGACACTGTCCATTTGCCCTGTCAATTCGACGCATTGTTGCCCATGCTGTTCAGCGGCAGTCAGATCGTTCCATTGGTAATAAATGCGAGCCAGCCCAAGATGCGCTTCGCACGCAATAGGCCGCGGCGGATCGCCTGCCAGGAGGATGACGCGCCGATATGTCTCGGCAGCAAGATGGAGATGGTTGTCCACTTCCTGTATCTGACCCAGGCAGAGGGTAGCCGCTGTTGTGTAGATAGAAGGTCCAAACGACTTACTAATAGAAATGACCTCGGTATAGGCCTGAGTAGCCGCGGCACGGTCTCCCTTGAGCTGATAGGCATGTCCCAGTGTAAAGTTAGCGGCAGTACGGAGAGGCAAGTTGTCGGGGTGAAGAAACTCAAGGGCACGAAGCGACTGGGCAAGAAGGGCTTCTACATCGTGCTGATTGACAGCTACAGTGGCCCGCAGGGAGGCAATTCGGCCTATGAGGTCGCGGGTTGTGTCGCCCTTGACGTCCGGCTCGAAATCGTTAAGGATGCCTTGCAAAGCGGCTTCCCCGGCCAGGAGTTTCTCCTCAACGGCGGTATGCTGGCCCGACATCATCAGTGCAGAGGCATAGGTCACCCACAGCGAGGGCCTGGCGTTCAGCACTTGCTCATGCAGCGACCCCAGCCACTTTACAACCGGGACACCCGCGCCACGAAAGTGCAGGGGCACACCCTTTCCCTCTATGAGGCGCTCGGCCCGTTCCACATCACCGGCGGCCGCGGCATGTTGAAATGCTTCCAGCTCAAGACCGTTGCCTTCGTACCATCGGCTGGCGCGTACGTGTAGCTCCGCAACGCTCTCTCTTCCGTCCATATTAGATGAGGTTGGATTTCGGGTGCTGTGGTGCAGGCTCTGCTGTAGCCGCTGCCGTAGCAAATCGGCAAAGAGGTGATGATAACGATACCAGCGCCTCTCGTTATCCAGGGGGACTATGAACAGGTTGGACTTCTCCAACTTCTCCAGAATTTCCTGAGCCTGGGTTGCTGCTTGCGGCGACTCATCTCCAACTACGGCAGCGCATAACGAGGCGCACATTCGCTCCAGAATAGAGGTCCGCAACAGAAAAGCCCGGACCTCTTCGCTCTGGCGCTCAAGCACTTCTTCGGCCAGGTAATCTATTATGAAGCGGCTGCTGCCCGTGAAGGTGCGGATGAACCCGGTGTGGTCACTGTGATCGCGAAGCGCCAGAGCGGCCAGTTGCAAGCCGGCAATCCAGCCCTCGGTGCGGTTTTCCAGCGCATCGATGTCTTCCGCTGAGAGGTCCAGGCCCATGATCTGGTTGAGAAATCCGGCGGCTTCAGAGGGGGTGAAACGCAAGTCCTGCGCGCGCAGCTCGGTCAACTGGTTTCGAGCGCGAAGCCGTGCAAGGGGCAGCTGTGGATCCTCACGAGTGATGATGACCAGGTGCATTCGCGGCGGTAGGTGCTCAAGCAAGAACGTCAGGGCCTGGCCAACAGCCGGGTCATCAATAACGTGGTAGTCGTCAAGGACAAGGACGAAATTCTCCGGGATATTCGGGGTAGTGGCAACATTATTGAGCAGCGCAGTCAGAACAGTTTCGTATGCTGGTGCCTGCGGAGATTGGAGCAAAGTCATGGCGGACGTGGTGGCTCCCGGTGCCACCGTGTCAATGGCGGAGAGGACATATCTCCAAAACAGGAGCGGATCATTATCTCCAGAGTCGAGGGATATCCAGGCGAACGGCACGTCGCTGCCGGCTGCTGTTGTGCGCCATGCACTCAGCAAGGTCGTTTTGCCGAAGCCTGCCGGTGCCGCAATCAGCGTCAGTTTGCCCCGGAGGCCGACCTCCAGACGCTCGAACAGCCGCAGCCGGACTACCAGTTGAGCACGTGCAGGCGGGACATTGAGCTTGGCGGCGAGCAGGGCAGGAGTGCCTACCACAATTGAGCCCTCTTCATTAGCGTTAGACGTGAGGGCCAGTCTGTCTCCATCCACTCGGGAGGTCGTGCGCGCGATGCCTGTGCCTTTACCCTTTCTCGTTCCTATGTGTTGGTGATTGTTGGGGATGTTGTGGTAGTAGTTGGTACCACTATACGGGAGGTTGGATACTTGTACAAGGTTCATGACTATGCTGCGTTGAATAATCCCCAACCGCCTGCGTTGGGCTGTCACGTGTCTTCCTGCTGGCAGCCTCAAGCGTCGATCCTGTCTTCTCAGGCCGTGGATAGGGCTTGATTTTGGCCTAGGAGCTGCCCGACTGTCTCGTTTTTAGCTGGTTTTCAGACAGTCTCTTAGATTCAGCTCTGCGTGGTCACTAGGTTTGTAAATAGCCCGATAATCTGAATTGTTCAACGAGGTGTTTTAGCCCCTACAGCACCACGTCACGCCCGATTAGGCTCCCTCCGCGTACAGGAGGGAGCGATATGATGGCAGTTGCAGTTGATCGGGCGGTCACAGACGAGGTCGCGGCACTCTAGAGCTGGTCCGCGGCCCTGCCGGAGGTCCACGAGCGGGTCGCGCAGCGCTTCCGGCGGGTGGAGCACAAGAGCGTTTGGCGTCCGCGTCATCGAGCAACCGCTCGACGTCCAGGTCAAGTGCCGCCGTGGGTAGAGAGGCCCTCGTGAAGGTTGGCGCTCAAGTTTGATAATTTCGTTGAGAGAGCAGTCAGAACGGGTTACACCGATGGTGGTGTAATTAACTGCGTCCGATATGGGTATCCTTGAAGCCACTGGAATACTTCAGACCGTAACCTAGCAGGCGGTCCATGCCGATGTGTGCGAGCCAGATGAGCGCCATCAACACCAGCAACTGGTTGCCGCTCAACACGCCAAACGCGGCGAGAGCTGCGGGCGGCAGATAGTTGTGGAACAGGTTATATAGTGCCGCGCCCATTACCGGCCCCCTCAGGTAGCCCAGCATCGAGACGTCTGGCGCAAGAAGCAGGGTGAGGAAGACCCACCACTCACCCCGGTTCTGTGCATACAGCATCAGCGAACCAGCTAATAAGACGAACCCCTCGATCCTGAGCAACATGCCCGGCTGTCCCAGCACAGGGATCTCGCTCATGGGGATATTGCGTGTGGCTGATGCTTCGGCGTTCGGCGTCCCGATGGTTGTGTTGATATGTGTGTTCACTTTGTATACTCCTTTTTGTTCCAGACTATGTGTTGGCCGAATCTCGTACAACCCCTGCTTGCTCGAATGTCATATTGGTGGGTTTCAACACCAATGCAGCTGCAACAGCATGTACATAGCCGCAAACTCGGCAAAACCGCCCAAGCCCGACCCGGATAAGTCCCCGAACACCTCATCACCCTGCTGAAACTGCTTGACGTTTCCGCCAACTGCTTCAACCTGCCCTGCGATGGCAGCTCCGAGTATCGTGTTCTTGGCCTTTAGAAACCTGTAGCCCATCAGGTGCATAAGGAACGGCTTACCGCTCAGGGAATGGAAGTCCGCTGCATTAACAGAGACTGCGTGAACCTTTACCAGTCCTTCATTGTCCTTTGGGGTAGGATTGGCTATCTCCTGGACCTGAAGTACTTCAGGTGATCCGTATTGCGTACCTACAATTGCTTTCATTAGTTTACTCCTTGAACTGACTTCCACTATAGGAAGCGGTACATAAGACCAAAGTTCTATATACCGCTTCATCACAATCCTGGTGCTGCCAGTCGGCCGGCACCTGAGGTTTCAGCCGGTCGCCTCAGGCTTGAGTGCCAGGCATCGCAATCGCTGCAGGGAGGACGTGCTTGGCCGGCTTCACGCTCCTCACACCGATCAGGAGCAGGTATCCGAGCATCCAGGGCTCCGCGATCGTCGGCGGTATCGACAGGAAACCGTGGATCTGTACGCTCACCTCAGGGGCCAGGAACGCCGCTAGCAAGTCCACGAGATAAGAGACGCAGCTCACGATCAGCACGATGCCCAGCGCCTTGGGGAACCACCCCGACTTGTAGGCCAGATACCCCATCGGCACAAGCCACAGACCAAAGAAAATCTGCGCTATAAAGAGTCCATAGTGGTGAGCGTCGACCAGAAGCAGGGCCAGGGAATTCGAACCCACGGTGCCGAAAGCGGATAGGTTGGCCGCACCCGTTGCGACCCTCAAAGCCTCAAACTCGAAGCCCGCGTTGAGGCACGTAATGCCGGCCCCGATTGCGGCGAAGACTATCATTGCGCCCGCTACACCCTTGTTCACGTGCTTGAACAGCAGGTAGAGGGTCATCGCGACGAAGACCCACGCCGTCGCCTGGATCAGGTCAGAGACGACGCCGGCGCGAACAAGTCCGGAGTTCGCGAGGAGGTTCCCAGCGGTGGCCGCCGCATCACCGGCGACATAGATCTTGGGATACACAAAGGCCTGGGCAAAGCCGCCGAAGATGGCGACGAGCAGATAGAAGATGCCGGCGATTCTCGCGAGGCGCTTGGGTGAGTTAGGCGTAGGCTCTCCTTGAGTGGGGTTGAAAATGTTGGTTGAATTCATTTCTTCTTTGGTAATCATCGTTTTTCTCCTTGTGACTGGTTCGAATATTGAGAAGTCCAATTTAATGAACTTGCGTAGGCCGCCGGTTGCCCATACTGTTCCTGGGCACTGAAACGGGTCAGAAATCTATCAGAGACATATCTCCTTTCCAAGCAGCTTGTATGACAGCTTGTCCCAATTCACTGTTTGACACCTGACGTATCATCTGTCTGGCCGGGTTGAACGTAATTGACCGAGACCAATGGCAGTCCTAAATCACGTACTTTTCTCAGCAGTCCATGCAACGCGGCCTGATCGGCCACGGGGCCAGCTAAGAGCGTATCACCGTTGTCGTCTAAAGTGACGGTCAGGCCTCCAAACCAGGCGGCCCACCTGTCGTCAAGGTGTCCCTTGATGCGAATTTCATAAAGTCCGGGTTCGTGGTGATCCTCAGTCGATCCGTATGGCTTATGCATTCTGCGCCTCGTGCATTTCCCTCATAGTGCATACCTCCTCGTGGTTGCGTTCCCTGGCGTTCCCTTGTCGTTCCCTGGTCGTTGCCGGGAACCCTGATTTCTTTCCTTCCACCAGAGCATACAAACTAACGTGGTGATGATGCGTCACCACATCTAATGATCGATGTGGTGATTTATTGATCGAGCTGTTGTGGGAGGTATGAGGGGTGCTGTGGGAAAACAAGAAGCCCCGGCAGGTGGAATACAAACCTGCCAGGGCTGGGATTGAGGGGTGGTAGTTGGGTGTTAGTTACAACAAATGGAGTTCTTCTGCCCGGCGCACGGCCGCCCGACGGTTGTTCACTCCGAGCTTGTTGTAAATGTTTTTGGTGTGAGTACGCATGGTGTTGAGGGACACCATCAGTTCGCCGGCAACTTCAGGACCATTCAAGTCGGTCCTGAGCAGCCGCAGCACTTCAAGTTCTCGCTCACTCAGCGGCTCGACGAGGGGCAGGGCAAGGGCCCCGGGGCGCAGATACGATTTGCCCTCGCTCCTGGGCCTCTCACCTTCAAGCTCAGCCTCAAGTACCGTCAGCAACTTACCCATATACTCCGTCATCAGCCCATGAGCGGCTGCTTCGGATAATAGTTGTGCCATCGACAACCCTTCGTCGACGAAGATACGGATGAAGCCTTCTGGTTCTGCCAGCGCAAGTGCCTCACCCAGCAGCTGCACCGCCTTAGCCATTTCACCATGAGCACGGAGCGCGACCGCCTGGAGCACCATCACGTTGAGCTGTTCATCCGCCCAACTCTTTGCCTCGGCCTCATCCCGCAATGGCTCTAGCAGCGACATGGCAGCGGCCGGATCGCCTTGAGCCAGGTGTACGCGAGCCCGGCTCAAGGGGAGATTGTGCGTCTGTGCGAGATGGTCGGCCTTCGCCAGATTGCCCTGGCGGAGCAAAGTTAGCACCTGTGCGCCAACAACGTCAGGCATCCGAAACACGAAGTTATTGCGGCGCACGAACGCCTCGGCCCTCGCTAATATAGCAGTTGCGCCTGCCACGTCTCCGTGTACAAGCCTCAGGCGGGCGAGCAACACCTCCGACGAGGCAACCGTGTCGACGGTTTCTGTAGGTAAATGCAGGGTCTGCTGGAGGCATAGTTGCCCCTGCTGCTCAGCGGCCTCCAGGTCGTTCCACTGGTAGTAGATACGTGCCAGCCCAAGATGCGAATTGCAGTTAATCGGCTGCGGTGGCTCACCTGCCATTTGCAGGACGCGCTTGTAGGTCTCGGCCGCCAAATGGAGCCGGTTTTCTGTTTCCTGTACCTGACCCAGATTGCTTGTCGCCGCTATGGTATACACGGAATGCCCCAGCGACTTGCTGATTGATATAACTTCGGCATAGGCCTGACTGGCCGCGGCACGGTTTCCCTGGAGCTGATAGGCATGCCCCAGCGACCAGGTAGTGGCCGTGCGCAGTGGCAGGTTGTTGGGGTGCAAATACTCCAGGGCACGAAGCGACTGGGCAACGATGGCTTCTACATCATGGTCAACGACAGCCACCGTAGCCCGCATGGAGGCAATGCGTCCTATAATGTCACGAGTCCTGCTGTCCGGTTCCATGCCTTGCAAGGCACCTTGTAGAGCAGCTTCAGCAGCTTGGAGCTTCTCTTCGACGGCGGTATAGTCAACCTGCAACTGCGCCGAAGCAGCTATCACCCATAACGAGGGCGTGGCATCCAGGACCGCCCTGGGGAGCGACTCGATCCAGCTCAGTACTGGGGCCACAGTGCCTCGAAAATACAGGGGCATCCCCTTTCCCTGGATGAGGCGCTCGGCGCGCTCAACGTCATTGGCAGCCGCAGCATGGTGAAAAGCTTCTATCTCCAGGCCATTGTCTTCATACCACCGGCTGGCACGAATGTGGAGCTCGGCCACGCGGTCCACCCCATCCCCCGCGGACGAGCTGGTACTTTGAAGAAGCCGCTGCCGTAGCAAATCAGCGAAGAGATGGTGATAGCGGTACCAGCGTCGCTCGTTGTCCAGCGGCACAATGAACAGGTTCGACCTATCCAGCTTTTCCAGCATTGCCTGCGACGACATTAGTTGTGGTGAGCCGGCCGGCCGTGCAACTTCACTGTTTCGGTTGAGCACCTCATCACATAACGAGGCGCACATTCGCTCAAGAATAGAGGTCCGCAACAGGAAAGCGCGGACCTCTTCAGACTGGCGCCCAAGCACTTCTTCAGCAAGGTAATCTATTATAAAGCGGCTGCTACCCGTAAAGGTGCGGATGAACCCGGTGTGGTCACTGTGATCGCGAAGCGCCAGAGCGGCCAGTTGCAAGCCGGCAATCCAGCCCTCGGTGCGGTTTTCCAGCGCATCGATGTCTTCCGCTGAGAGGTCCAGGGCCATGACCTGGTTGAGAAATCCGGCGGCTTCTGAAGGCGTGAAACGCAAGTCTTGGGCGCGGAGCTCGGTCAACTGGTTTCGGGCGCGGAACCGTGCAAGGGGTAGCTGTGGATCCTCACGGGTGGCGATGACCAGGTGCATCTGTGGCGGTAGGTGCTCGATCAGAAATGTGAGGGCCCTATCAATAGGTTCGGCATCTATAACGTGGTAATCGTCAAGCACCATTACGAAATTGTCAGGGATATTGGGGATAGTGGCCATTTCATTGATCAGATCAGTCAGAACTGATTCGGTCGATGGTGGCTGAGAGGCCTGAGGGGCCTGGAGCACTGCCAGCATCCCTTGTCCAAGACCTGGCGAAAGCGTCCGTAAAGAGGCTACGAGGTAAGTCAGGAAGCGTACGGGGTCATTGTCTCCTTCGTCAAGCGACAGCCATGCCACCTGCCGGTCGCTAACGTGCAAACCGGCGACCCAGGCGCTGACCAAGGTGGTCTTGCCAAAGCCTGCAGGGGCACAGATGAGGGTCAGTTTGCGGCGCATACCCTCGTTCAGCCGCTCAATGAGGCGCGGGCGGGGGACAGCATCGGGTCGCGGTGGGGGGATATAGAGTTTTGTGGCAAGCATAGGGGCCGACATAGACCAAGTATAGAGTATATTTGCAAATCTGAAGGCATACCTCGACTAAATACAGCATGCATCTCAGGAATTCGGCGTGAGCGAAGCGGGGAGGGCTGTAGCGAGGGTGCTGGAGGCCGTGGGGCCAATCTTCCCGTTCAATTTTGGAGATGAAAGCTGCCCGACCATCTACTTGATCTCTAGCATCTTGGAGTACGGTGCCGAAAACCTCCCTTTTTGACACTCTCATGACACATCATACGGCTTCACCTTTCTTCGTGCCTCCCGGGGCATCGTAGCGTGTCTCGAAAGTCGTACCACAATCAACGTGTCTTTTGTTGCATTCTCCGAAGACTTCTGATACCCTGTTTACATGAGCATGTTAGTAGGTTACGCGCGAGTATCAACCCAGGAGCAGACCCTTGATCTGCAGCTTGACGCCCTCAACAAGGCGGGGTGCGGTCGCATCTTCACTGATACCATAAGTGGTGCCAAGCAAGAGCGTAAGGGGCTTTCAGAAGCCCTAGAGTTCATGCGGGAGGGCGATACCATTGTGGTGTGGAGGCTCGACCGCTTAGGTAGATCGCTCAAGCACCTTATAGAAACGGTGACCGCTCTCAACGAACGGCGGATAGGCTTCAGGAGCCTCACCGAACAGATAGATACCACGACCTCTGGGGGCAAGCTCATATTCCATGTCTTTGGGGCGCTAGCAGAGTTCGAGCGCGATCTTATACGTGAGCGCACCCAGGCGGGCCTTCAGGCCGCACGTGCTAGGGGCAGACAGGGCGGCAGGCCTCGGCGGCTTGACGAAAAGAAGATCAAGATGCTACTGGGGTTGTATGCTGACAAAAGCAATTCAATAGAGGACATATTGGCTACGCTCAACATTTCGAAGAGCACCTTCTATCGCTATGTGAGTTCCGGGTCACGTTGACTCTAGTGCGATAGTCAAGCCCTCTACAACTTCTATCTTGCATTAGTACAGTGTCCTCCAAGCTACAAACGTCCAGGCTTTAGGTAGAGATGAGGCATGCTGAGGCATGTAGCCCTCTACTCTTCACAGGTCTAAAATTGTACTTTTTGTCAAAGGTACTTTAGTACTATTGACTTGTGCATTACTTTGAGGTTATCCTGCACCTGACGAAAGTACTAGTGGTGGCTAATCATTCTGTTTCTTCCGACAGACGCATATCCGAGACGGATATTCCAGGACACCCGCTCACGGTTTCTTGTCTACACTCGTATAGAGAGTAGACGATTTAGCTATGTGTGGCTCCTGGCCTCTTGGTCTGTTGTGCCTATCTACTGAAGCTTCGCTCGCCTGCTGCTCTTACTCGTTCCCTATCTTTTTGTCTCCTTATCTCCTTGTATTAGGAAAGGTGGTCTTCTCCGCATCTTCTCCCGTGTATAGTTCCCGCCAGTTAATTTAGAGGACGGATTTACACTAAGCCGTCGGCCGTGATCACATCTAACGAGCTCCTTAGCGGTGGCGTGACCACCCAATTATATTATGGCGTTATCATCATAAAGAAACGAAAAGTACGAAAGGAAGGAAAGACGCATGTACCGCAACTTTCGCCACGACCTCGACATCCATTCTAGGAATGCACGTGCACGCAACTCCACTCCATATGCGACTGACTTTCACTCCTCAGGTTGGGAAGTAAAATCAGAGTTTACCGCAACTGGGTGTATGACTCCTTCTACTCGTCACAGTGCCAACGGCTTTCTGCAAATGCTCGCCAAGCGTAAGCCGCGCTACCGCTTCTTACTGAACCTCCTTGTCATCCTCCCGATGCTTGTTAGCATATCGGGTGTAGCGCCTGCCTCGGCTTCGCCTGGCTCTTCTCTCAACGCTGATTTTCCTCCTTCACCTTCTAACTCCTCTCCGCTTGTCGATGCGCATCATGCCAATGCAGGATCTTCAGCCTCTACGTCGTCCGTTGCGAGTAAACCTGAGCTTGCCACTTATAGCGAGTTGCCTCTCTCCTTTGAGCCTAACATTGGGCAGGCAGATTCTTCTGTGGATTTTATGGCTCATTCTCCTGGTGGAATGCTCTATTTTTCGCAATCTGAAGTCGTCTTTGCGCTCACAGACAATGGTAGCCTTAGCAGGACGAAAGACAACTTGGGCAAAGTGAAAAGTGCAAGCATACATAGGACTTCTGATAGGCTTGCACAGAATTCTCCTCATGTGAAGACTAGCCTGCAGTTCAATTCAGCTTCAGATCATTCAAGTATAGTACGCTTGCGCTTCCTGGGTGCTAACCCTCAACAGCGTATTACAAGTAAAACAGCATTATTGGGCAAGATCAATTACTTAATTGGGAATGATCCAGCTAAGTGGAAAACGAACGTTCCAACTTACAGCGAAATCAGATATAACGCCATATATACAGGAATAGACCTGCACTATCAAGGAGTTTCTGGAAAACTGAAAGGTACTTATACGTTGGCCCCTGGAGCAGATCCTGATAGTATTCAATGGCAATATGCAGGCGCTGAAAGCGTACAGCTGGATACGCAAGGCAATTTGCAAATCCTCACCACCCCCATGTCTGGCAACAGAGGACCCGTAGCCTCCGGGAGCGGTGTCACTATGACCGAGCAAGCACCAGTGGCTTGGCAAAATGTGGCTGGAACTGACGGAAAGCGCACAGCAGTAAGTGTGCGCTATACAGTAACCCCTCAAGGTAGCATAGGTTTCCGACTAGGTAATTACGACTCGACTCGCCCACTTACGATTGATCCTATGCTCGCTTATTCTACGTATTTGGGAGGCAGCGGGGATGATCATGGCAATGGTATCGCAGTAGATAGCGCGGGCAACGCCTACATCACAGGCTACACGAACTCGACTAACTTTCCTTTGGCTAGTTCGTACCAACCTAGCAACGCGGGCGGCGCCGATGTCTTTGTAACTAAGCTCAATGCCGATGGTTCGGGACTGATCTACTCAACGTATCTAGGTGGCACAGGAAATGACTATGGGTGGTCGATAGCAGTGGGCGGGAGCAACAATGTCTATGTAAGTGGCACCACCGAGTCTCTTGACTTTCCCACTCACAACGCCTACCAACCTTCTAACCGAGGAGCCTCAAATGCCTTTGTGACCCGCATAGCGGCAAACGGTGCGAGTTTAATATATTCTACTTACTTAGGGAGCACAGGAAATGATCCTTGCAGCGAATCTGGAACAGACATAGGTTACGGCCTAGCCGTGGACGCCAGTGGCAATGCATATATAGCGGGTTACAGTTTGGGCTATGATTTCCCCCAAACTGTTGGATTTCCAAATGGCAACTCGGAAGGGAACTGCGGCACCGCCTTTGCGGCCAAGTTGAACACCAATGCGTCAGGAAGCCCGTCGCTAGTCTACTCAGGGTCTTTTGCTGGCCCTACTGCCCAGGCAAATGCCGTTGCCATCGACAGGGTGGGCAACGCTTACATAGTAGGCAGTTTCGAACGCTATTTCAACCATGATATAGCTTTTCCTATAAAGAACGCAATACAGCCCAGTTATGCTGGGAACGGAGATGGCTTCCTCACGGTACTCAATTCTGCAGGAACGGACTTTGTGTACTCCACGTTTCTTGGTGGTAGCGGTATTGATAGTGCTAACGGAGTGGCACTCGACACAGTGGGCAATGCTTACGTGACTGGCTCTACAAGCTCCACTGACTTTCCTACGCATAATCCTTACCAAGCCAACAACGGCGGGGGCCAATCTGACGCGTTCATAACCCAGCTCAACGCTGATGGTTCCGCGTATATTTACTCCACTTATTTTGGAGGGGCAGATGAGGACGTCGGGTATAGCATCGCTGTTGACGGATCAAGCAACGCATACTTCACGGGCTTGACTTACTCGACTAACTTTCCCACTCAGGATCCTATTCAGCCTATCAATCATGGCGGTGGTGACGCATTTGCGGGTATGTTGAATGCGTCAGGATCAACATTGGGCTACTCTACCTACCTGGGTGGGACCAATGCTGACTACTCCGCGAGTGTGACGGCGAGTGCCTCCGGTGATGCTTATCTTACCGGCACTACTTCCTCTACGGACTTTCCCACTCGTAATGCTTATCAATCAACTCAGGCGGGGAGCGCGGATGCATTTGTAACAAAGTTGTCGAAGAATACACCACAAGCAAACGAGATGCGTTGTGGAGGTAGCCCTTCTCAGATACAGACCACGAACAGTGTTGGGGACCTGGTGAATACAGGCACCGGGTACTACTGCTACGCAGACAGCTATCTCTCGGTGCCAGGTAGGGGCGTCCCCTTGCAGTTCAGCGTGGCATATAACTCTGACATGACGACCCAGTATGGGCCAATTGGGTATGGCTGGACGCACAACTACAATATGTACATAGATAGGGACCAATACAACAACTATCTTGTGCATGAAGAGAATGGCAGCGTCTCCACATTCGCCTCAGATTTCAGCCACCCTCTTCGGGTGATGGCTACTCTTACCGCCACTACAGGCACTAACCCTGTCTTTACCTTCACGCGTAATCATGGGCAAGAGCGCTTCTACTTTAAGACGCTGTCGCTGCTCTCTACTGCTAAGATCTACAAGCTGTATCAAATCACTGATCGTAATGGCTATAACACGTTACTAAATTACAGCGCAGGCGGGGTGCTACAAAGCGTTAGTGATACAGAAGGGCGCACTCTTACCTTTAGCTATAATGCTGGTCTGTTGACCAACGTACACGATGACACTGGCGCTCGTAATGTCTCATTCAGCTATCCCAATAACACCCACATGACTATTACTGATGTGGGTGGCAAACAGACTAGCCTCCTACTTAGCTCAGACCACATGCTACAGGCTGTGACGGACCCTAATGGTGGCGTAACGACCAACGTTTACGACAAGAGCTATCGTGTGGCCAAGCAAACAGACCCGGAAGGCCGCTACCTGAGCTTTGGATATTCATTGCCTGCGGGCGTCTCAACCAGAGTCACAGATACCCTCGGGCTTGTTACTTTATACGAGTACACAAACAACAAGATACAGCGTGTTACCGAGCATGTTGGCTTGCAGCCTGCTGTGTGGAACTATGCCTACCAACCAGGCACTACATGGGTCTCCTCTGTGTCCGACCCCCTTACCCATGTGTGGAGCGCTACCTGGGACAACTCCGGTAACAAGCTCACCTCCACCGATCCTCTGTCACGCACCATCCAATATGCCTATAACACAGCTAATGATCCTACAGTTATAACCAATAGCATACATCTAACCACTACATACGCGTATGACAGTGTAGCCTCGGGCAACCTCTTGAGTGTTTCCCGGCCAGTAACAGAGACGGGAGAGACTGCCTCCATTCACTACACTTATGACCCTGCTCCAGGGCGTGCGGGTGATGTGATTACCATTACTAACGAGCTAGGGAAACAATGGGGACAAAGGTACAACAGCTACGGCTATTTGACGAGTTCCTCTGACCCTCTGACCAACTCTACCCTCTACAACTACGACACAGTAGGCAGACTGCGTAGCACGACCGATCCTAATGGTCATCCTAGCTACAGCGTACCCAACGCTTACGGCGATCCACTCACCACAACCAATACTCTTGGTTTTGACACCATCTACAGCTACGACAACAATCGTAACCTCAAGACTGTGCAAGACCCCAAGAGGCAGGTTACCACCTATTATTACGACTATGATAACCAGCTTACACGCACAGTGATGCCGGACAGCAGCTACAGTGCCACTACATACGACGGGTTAGGTAGGGTATACACCCAGACCAACCCACTGAGGCAGCAGACCACCTACACCTACGATGATGCCAACTGGCGCTACAACGTCCACGACCCGCTTGAGCGCAGCCAGGAATACGCCTTCGACTTGGCAGGTAACTTGTGGAGGAAACAAGACGCGCAGGGCATCTACACCTACTTCTCCTACTACCCAGATAATCTCTTACACACCATAGACTATGGAGACCCCTCCACACCTGATGTGTCATACAGCTACAACAGCCGCGGCTTACGCGCTAGCATGTCTGATGGTACAGGCTCTACTACCTATGGGTATGACAGCCTGGATAGACTTGCAAGCGTTACTGACGGTAGTGGTCATGTAGTTCGTTATCATTACGACCTGGCGAGTAATGTGCAACAGGTGAACTACCCACCCGTGCTCAACGGTGATGCTTACGATCCACGTAGCGTCTACTATACACACAATGATGCCAATCGCATCAGCCAGATAACCTACCTGACTAGTGGCTTCGCTGTAGGCTTGGACTATGACCCTAACGGCAACCTGACTACTGAAACTTACCCCTGGACTGCTTTCACTCAGAAGAAGACAGCCTATGATTCTGCTAATCAGGTCATCTCCACAACCACTTATGTAGCTGGGGAGACCTCTCCCATAGACATTCAATACTCAAGAGATCCACTGGGGCAGGTCTACACTTCCACTGAGAGAGTAGTCAATGGTGGTGGTAGAGTAGCTCACCAATATGCATACGACAAGCAGAACAGGCTAACTGGTGACTTGCTCACCAACGCCACAGCAGGCACCACACTCTCTACCACTTACCACTATGATGCCGCCTCACAGCTTACCCAAACCCTCTCGATACCTTTATCGGGTCCTGGCGCTGGAGAGACCCTAACCAGCACCCGACAGTATGACAGTGCGGGCGAACTCTACTCGCTACAGGAGTATACCCAGACCCGCACGCTCAAGGACCTGACGTTAACCTATGACCCTCGTGGCAACCGCCGAACCCTCAACGATGCTGTAGGTGGAATAGGTGGAGGTGGGCAGGTCTTTACTTACACCTTCAATATGGCAGACCAGCTTGTTTCTTACTACAATAACGCTTACCAGGCAGAGTATAAGTACAATGGGGATGGGTTGAGAACAAGCAAGATAGACCCCACTTACGACATAGGAGTGGCAAGGCCGATCAGCTACACCTGGGACATACTGGGAGTAGGAGCAGGTGGGCTGCCGTTGATGCTGCAAGAGCAAGAGCCGCAGGGTGTCGGCTTTGACAACGGTTACTACACAAACAGCTACATGTACAGTGTTGGCGGGGAGGTGGTCACCAGGGAGGTGGTGAATACTCCTCATAGGCCCAATGGAGCAGGTAATTTTCCTGGTGCTCTGCTTGGTAACCCTGAAGCCGGAGGAGTTGGAGGAGTTGGACAGAGTAAACCTCACCCCAATGCACCTGTAGAGAACGGGCTAATTTACCTGGGAGACGCGCAGGGTAGCATTCGCCTCTTCAGGAACGACCTGGGGCAGGTACAAGCAAGCTACTCATATGATGCATATGGCAGGCGCACCTGCACAATGCCAGGTGGTCCCTCCGAGTGCGAAGCCTCCACTCCCTTCGGCTACACAGGCCAATACACTGACAACGAGAGTGGTCTGCTCTACGAGCGAGCCAGGTATTACGATCCTCAGACACAGCAGTTCATCTCTCGTGATCCTGCTGTAGAGAGAACAGGGCAGCCATATGGGTATGCCTATGGCAATCCTGTAAACTATACAGATCCCTCTGGTCTAGAGGGTATGGACCCTATAGAGCAGCCGAATGGCACGTGGGTGCAGCCATCGCTGCCTGGGTTTGGAGAGTTGCTCAGGAGTGTTGGGCAGGGTCTAAACGGAGGAGAGGGTGGCCTGCCGGAGGGACCAACTCCTATTAGAGGACGCCCCGTAGGGACTACACGTCCTGACTACGACCGTACAAACGGCAGGGGAATCTACGTTGGAATAGATGGTGAAGGGACGGTCCGCTATGTTGGGCAGGGCGACGCTCCAAGCAGAGTGCGGAATCACATGCTAGAACCAGAGCATGATGATTTGAGTTGGGAGATTGTTGCCAACAATAATCTAACTAAGTCAGAAGCTAGAGGTCTGGAACAACTTCTAATTGATCATTATGGCGGTAGAGGTGGTGGCCAGTTACGCAATGATAACAATGGCGCAGGAGCTAGAAACCGAAATTTACAAGCCTATCTAAATGCCGGACGCCCTCTACTTAGAGAAGCACTGGACATCATCCAAAATGGACGGTAGATGCACGTTTAGCGAAAAGCAGTAAGGAGTGTGAGATATGGGTACATGGGGCACAGGTATCTTCGACGACGATACGGCAGGTGATACACGTGATGCTTTCGAGGACGAACTTTCGAGGGGGGCTGACGGAGCAGATGCTGCTAGACGCGTGCTTGTCAAGTTTGTGGCTGACCTGGATGATGAAGACGAAGGGTCGATAATATACCTAGCGCTGGCAGCATTACAACTTGAACATGGTACTGCAAGCGAAGGCATCCGCAGGCGAGCGCTTGAGATAATAGACACTGGAGTTGATCTTCATCGCTGGGAGGAAGCTGGCTCAACTAAGCTATCTCAACGTAAACAAGTACTAGAAAATCTACGAGTGCAACTAGACCAGTGATGCCCTATGGTAATTTAAGCACTGGCTGCTATTAGAACTCAAGGCTGAGTTAGACCCTGGGAACGCCTAGCAAAACCTTAGTCAATCAGCTACCACATGCGTAAAGGGGTCTCTTAGATAGCCCTATAAGAGGTTTTGTTAGGCGTTGTTAGTGGGTCCATATTGGGTCGGCGGGTTATCAACGAAATGGCTTATCAGGGTAGGGCACTATGGAGGTTTGGTTAAGGCCTGTTGGGCGCGGAGGAACAAGCGCCCTCGATCTGCCGGCGCGCAGAGCCGATATTGGAACAGTTCCAAGATACGCTGCCGCTGTTTGAGGATGGTCCGTTTATTGAGAGGACGCAGTTTGGGTCGCGGTCCATATGTTGCATGAGGCCCACGCCCAATATCGGGGAAATAGCGTTGGAGGAGGTGGTTCACATCATCGCCAACGTCATGAAAAGTGAAGGCGAAGAAAAGCTGTTTGGCTTTAAAGTAGCCCAATTGAAGGATGAAGTACAGTTGGACGTGAATCTGCGTAAAGGAAGCAAGAAGGTCTTTCTCGGACTGGGTCAGCGTAAAGGCGTGACTGCGTTCGTCTTCGGTAAAGAGCGGTCTGGCGTAAAGGGCCTCGATTTCTTCATCGTCCAGAATGTATAACCGCTTTGGTGGCTTACTGGCCTTGCTCACTTCCAGGTTTGTCACAAGGTCGGTCACACTGCTCCTTCGTCGTCATCATCACCAGTAGGTCGTCACAGGACCACGGGACAATCGCCTCAAAGTCCAAAGTCTCAAAAAGTATACAATTAAATCCTAGCAAGTCCCACCTCTTTGACGCGTCGCATAACATGTCTCATAATCCACTTATCATAGCCCCTTAGATTTTCTGAGACGGCAAGGCCGCAAGGCAGCAAGGACAGATAACAAGAGAGACATAAGGCACAAGGACAGATAGCAGGAGTATGTGATGGCGCTGATTGGCTATGCCCGGGTCAGTTCGGTGGGGCAGAGTCTCGAGGTCCAACGAGATAAACTGAAGCACTGTGACAAGCTCTTTGAGGAGAAGCGCAGTGGTAGTGGTACTGGCACAGGCACATCGGATAAACGTCCACGCTTGGTGGCCTGCCTGGAGTACGCCCGCGAAGGCGATACACTTGTTATTACCCGCCTGGACCGTCTGGCGCGTTCAACGCTTCACCTATGCCAGATTGCCGAACAGCTCGCACGCAAGGGGGTTCAGTTGCAGGTGCTGGATCAGCAAATCGATACCAACTATGCCACCGGACGGCTACTGTTTAATATGTTGGGAGCTATTAGCCAATTTGAGACGGAGATCCGTGCAGAACGCCAAATGGATGGCATCGCGAAGGCCAAAGCGCGAGGCGTGCCGTTTGGCCGTCGCAAGACCTTGAAGACGCAGCAGATTGCCGATATGCAAGCCAAACGGCAGCAGGGGACGACGATCCGAACCCTGATGAAGGAATATGGCGTCTCCAAAGCGACGGTTTATCGCTACCTCC
>JADEYI010000526.1_pt1 | contig 50638 bp, 49 predicted proteins | sample 8542331 | NCBI WGS metagenome assembly JADEYI01 (sample SAMN16510988, study PRJNA670497) | mine drainage metagenome | isolation source: biofilm near Copperflume 1 | place: Germany: Marsberg coppermine Kilianstollen | collected 2018-02 | reverse complement strand
GGGAGGGATTCGAACCCTCGGTACCGGTTACCCAGTACGCCAGATTAGCAATCTGTTAAACTCACCTTTTTGTGTCTGTATCCTCCCGTTGCAAATAGTTTCCTTATGTTTCAAATATGCGAGATTAACAGTCTGGCCGTTGGCGTTCCTCGATCTTAGGCTTGTTTCGTGAAGTTACGGAGCGTGTCACAGAGATTCCTACGGTTCTTGCAAATCTGTTAGCCCCGTGTTAGCCTGTGCAAAGATGACAGATACGGTTGTCGCGGCGAACAATGCGTAATTCTCTTTCAGCAGCAACGGTAGTAAGCGAACGCCTGGCTCCGGCTAGGGGTCGCAGGGTCATTTGGGATCGCAAGACACCCGGCTTTGGCCTGCGGGTGACCGTGACCGGGCACAAGACCTGGGTCGTGCTGTACCGGATGTCCGGCAAGCTGAGGTGGCTGACGCTCGGAACGTATCCGCCGGTGAGCCTTGCCGATGCGCGGAAGGCCGCGAAGGATGCATTGGCGGACGTTCACAAGGGTATCGATCCTGTGGCTGAAAAACAGTCAGCGCGTGCCGCTGATACCTTCGGCGCTCTGGCCGCTCGATATCTGAAGGAATGGGCTCGCGAGATGAAGAAGCCCGGGTCCGTCAGGGAGGACGAACGCAACATCGGCAAAGAGCTTCTTCCGATCTGGGGTACACGGAAGGCTAATGAGATACAGCGCCGTGACGTCATCGCGTTGGTGGATAGCATTGCTGCCCGCGGCGCCAAAATCCACGCGAATCGAGTGCTGGCATTAGTGTCGAAGATATTCAACTTCGGGTTCGATAAGGAGATCGTCGACATGAACCCGGCTCGTCTAGTGAAGAAGCCAGGCAAAGAGCATCAGCGCGATCGTGTGCTGCAGCCCGCGGAGATTCGCGCCATATGGGAATCGATCGATGCCGAGTCGGCAGATACCGCCGCGCTCTTCAAGTTGCTGTTGTTGACTGGTCAGCGGCCTGGGGAAGTACGCGACATGCCGTGGTCCGAAGTCGATCTGGAATCCGGGTGGTGGACGATCCCCAAAGAGCGGACAAAGAGCAAGGTCAAACAGCGATTACCGCTCGTTGGGATCGCGCTGGAGATACTACACGGACGCTCCTCTACGCGTGATTCCGAATATGTGTTTCCAGGCAGGTTCAAGGATGACTCTCTCGCCAGCCATCAAAAGCAGTTCGCACGGATCATCGAACGCTCGAAGGTGGACTTCCAGGCGCGTGACCTTCGTCGCACCTTAGCCACTAACCTTGCTGAGTTGGGTGTTGAGCGAATGACCATCAAGAAGATACTCAACCACTCCGAGGGCAAGGACGTGACCGCCATCTATGAGCGTCACTCCTACGACAAGGAGAAGCGCGAAGCACTCCTAAGATGGGAGCGACGCCTTAAAGAGATCGTCGGCGTGGTCGTCGACCGTCCCAAGGTCGTACCCCTTCGCTCCTAACCTTTGCTAAATCGCGTGTGACGGTGTGACAGTGTGACAAATCGCTTAAGTAGTTGATTTTATTGAGATATTGCTGTCACACGAAAATTTTGAGCTGTGTGAGAATCAATAGATCGGTGTGACAGAGGAGAAGAATGGCAATGAAAGTGAGTTTCGCGTTTTTCAAACCGGGCGTCAAAAGAGCCGAGTATGGATTGGATTTTGAGATGCCGGCCGTTCCGCAGCACGGCGACATCGTGATCGTACGTAGGCCCGATACCCCAAGTGGCACGATTCATCCCGAAGAAACCTTTGTAGTTCGCCGCTCCGAATGGCTACTGGGCTCGCCAATTCATAACTCGGCACCGGCGCAAGGCAGAACAATAGGAAGTGTCGATCTTTTGACCGTCGAGTGTGAATTCGTGGACCCGAAGGATCATTAGCGTCGAACGAAAGGAATGACCGCGACGGCTCGCGAATCAGCTTGGGCGATCTCATCTAAACCGAGGAAACCATCGTGACGATCGCCCCACGCGCCGCCGCGCGGATTCAACGCTTAACTCGCCGGATATTTTGATGGTCCGGCTAACATCCGGGAGTACGAAAATGAAAGCATCCGCAAAAGTCCGCCGAGGTTCCCTGAAACTAACCACCGAGTTCGGCTGGAAACGACGATATCTGATTGATCGTAGAGGGTCGAAAATCGAGGTTACGCTGGACCAGTTCGCTCCCTTGCGGGCATTACTCACTCGAAAGACCTGCGGTTGCCTCGCTGTAAATCACACTACAATCAACCACGAAGAGATGGGTCGAATCATCGCTGCCCTTGAGCAGCGTGCGATATAGCGCGCGACCCTGACGCCGCGTCGACGAATTTTTGCCAGACCTCGGAATCCGTCGGCGCGGCGACAAATCCATCGTCACCGGGGCAGCCACGAATCTCGCAGTGATCCAGTCTCTCACCTACGGCGAGTAGTAGTGTGCAATTTGGACAAGCGCGCGCGCCTGGTCGTGGACACCCACTTCTGCTCGGGCTCGCGGTTTTTCGCGGCCGAGTGTCGATACCCAAAGGTGCGACGCCACGCTTGAGTACGGGGTCCCAGGGAGATCGCCGGCGGGACTTCATGCTGGTTACGCGACGTCGTTGTCCCATCGCATGACACCAGGGCGGCGTTTCTTCAATGGCACCGACTCGGGTGTGAGTATTTGAGTGGTGCCATCCGCTCGAGGAACGCGACGCCACAGCCTCATCGGTAGGCGTGGTCCACCGGGAAAAATTGCAGTGGTACAACCGTTCGGACATTCGATTTCGTTGAAATCGAACTTACGTCGGCAGCGCGGGCAAAGCGCGAAGCCAGTCGCTGACGTGTCTAGAATTTGTTCCATCCCCTCCTCCACCGCTCCGTCATCTTAACGACGGACGCATCGTCCTCGCGCGCGATCTGCGCACCGTTGCCATAAAGCCGATTGGTGCTCGTAGAAGGTCCATCGAATCCCACCCGAGGCTGACGCGGTGCCGGCGTGAATTCGATTCGGCCGGGCACTTGCCCTTGTTGCACCGCACCCAAGGCGGCCTGAGCGAGCGCGACCACGACGTCTATCTTGTGTGACTGTTTCTCTTTCGCGATACGCCAGCCGCGCGTCGTTTCGAGCGCGACGGCCCGACTGATAGCGAGGCGCAAATCAGCGTCCGGGTAGATGGATAAATTGCGACCTTTGATCACCTCGTAGAGGTTTGTCGACGCCTCGGTGAGGTTGCCAACGGTTTGCGGGAACTCCACCATAGGCAGGCCCACACCAGTAAGGCGTTGCGCAACGGAAACAAGCTGGTATGGGTCGTATCTGATTTCGCGCACCCAGAACCGGCGCTGCAGCTCGAACAAAGTCTTTTCGATGGCCTGCTCGAAATCGAGCGGGTCTGTCGGCGAGGGCTGAAAGATCCGATGCCACGCGAGTCTTACTTTTCCGCCAGCGAAGGTAGCCGCCACTATCGCGGTGCTGTCACGCTTTACCGAGGCGTCCACACCTACCCAGACGGACAAGCCCGGATTCGCCAGCTCGGGTGTTAGCATGGGATCGACGCAGCCGTCATACCATTCCATGTCGACGAAGCTGCTCTCGTTAGTGACGAACCGATTCTCGATCTGGCGAAGAAACGCATTCGGCCGGAGCTGAGTGCGCATCTGCTCGATCCACTCCGGAGTCTGCCAAGGCGCTACCGGCTTGTGATGCCAGGCCGCGAGCAAGCCTGGTGCGCGGTGTAGCGATGGCGCGATCTCATCTCCTTCCATCGCGCGTTTGTACAGTGTCTCGAGGAGCTTGGATTCACCTTCGAAGCCGGCATAAGTAACTGTTAGCCGCGCGGCGACTTTGCGAGTAGGTGGTGGAACCATTTCGTCCCACATGCGATAGGCGCGCTCGCTCGTATATGCCCACAACTCATCAAACACCGTAAAAGTCGGGTTGGCGCCCGCGGCGCCGGCGTAATCGCTCGCTATGGCCGTGATGGTAGCGCCAGTTGAGGAGAACTCGATCCTGTTGGCAGTGACTTTGGCCGAATCTCGAAGCATAGGGCTCGCTTCAATGATGCGGCAGATAGCTTGGAAGACGCGTCCTTGCGCCTGATCGAAGTCGTTAGCTGCGCAATAGCCCTCGGCAAAAGGCCCGCCTAAAGCGACGATGACGTAGAGCATCGCCATCGCGGCAGTGGCCGTCTTTCCCGATTTCTTGATAGCCGCATACACGAGTTCGGGATACGGCAACCGACCATCGGCAGTTGGTGTTAGTGCTTCGCGAAGGAAAGTGATCTGCGCAGGATACAGTTCGAAGGGTTTACTGGTTTCCGGATCGATCAGGACCCTCGCGATGAACGCGATCGGATCGCGTCGCAACTTAGCCAGATTCGCCATCGTCACCCTCGGCGAATGCGCCAGCCAGGTCCACCGGTTTCTCGTTTCTGATCTTGTTGAGCGCCGTCGGCGTCAGCCCGAGTTCGCGTCCGAGTTTTAGTTGCTGCCCCACCAGCCGCTGGAAGGTATCGACACTGGAACGCAGCTCTCCGTCTTCATTCAGCAAACCGCCTTCGCGAAGCGTTTCGTAGCCGTCGAGTGCCAGAAGACTAATACGGCCGAACGAATTCAGAAGCGGTGCGAACTTGGGATCGTCCAGGTGTGGCGCGACGGCCAATAACTGCCGGCGGAAACGGCGCAGCCGCTGATCGCGTTTCCGTGAAAGTGAATAACGCGAAATGGGATGCCGGGTGGACGGGGGCGCAGCGAGGGTCACCCCGTCCGTCGAGGTCGGAGGTACCTCGCCGCCCGGCAAACTTTCGTTCAATTTATGTCGCATAGTCAAATTGTAGACAGCCGGGAAGGTGTAGGTAGGAAACTACTACCTACACCCATAACCGCGAGTGCGAGGCACGGCCCCGGCTAGAGTAATCAACCTTCATGTGCAAAGCGCACCAATATCCGGCGCGACGACTGCGCCACAACGGAATTCGGATCGCAGCGTTGTTCAACGGCAGCCAGGAGACAGCGAGCCGCCGCTGCGAGCCGAGCGTCGCCATCCATGTGGTCATCGACGTCATCACGAGCGTCGAGATGGTTCCGCGCGCGGCTTATCAAGTCTTCGGTATCTATAGATTCGGCAGTATCCGTCGCCGCGATCCGCCGCAGGGCGTTTGGGAACGTGTGCAGCGCGTCGCGCCGGGCAGCGCGCATGTCCGCATCCTCATCGCCCGCCGCAGCATGGGCGCTCGCCCTAATAGATGCGGCGGCTTCGAACTCTTGATCTGTAACGCCCATCATTCGCGCAATCTTTGCTTCTATTTCGCTCACCATCGGTGCTCCTCGTGACTGAGTAATTGACTGTGGTGCCCTAGACTCGGAAATCGGAACTGGCTGGCCCATGCCAATCATGAGATGGCTGGGGCGTGGTGTATTTCTTGACCGCCGCATCATCGAAGCACCTCCGGTGCTGTTATAGGAGGCAGGGTCGACAAGTAGTGGCGCCAGCCCTCATCGGAATAGGCGGCCGTTCTGAGGCTTTCGCGCAATTCCGCCCGGCTCAACTCACGGCCGTCTACCTTGGCACCAAACCATGTGATGCTTGAGATTTGAGACGGATCAACCCGCGAGAGAAGTGCATCAGTTTCAGCGGAAAGCCAACCAGCGGCAGATGCGCGCGCGTATACGGACTCGTGCACCGCGGCCTGGCGCGCTTCGCTCGGACGTTTGAGCTTGAGTTGGCGCACCTTCTGTTCGAATTCAGCCGTGACCGCCGGCAACTTGGCATAGTCGAAAATGCTAAGGAGCTGGGCGCACCGATTGCCATATTCTTCAACATGACTCGAAACTTCGTCGGGCGAGAGCCCGTTTCGCTTCGGGATGAGTGTCGCCATCTCGATCACATATCCGCGCGGGTCGGGAATCGCATTGGTGGTCTCAGCCAATTTTTCGATTGATTTCATTGTTCTCCTCAGAATTCGAGCCTCTCTTTGCGGATGCGCAGGGCTTCGATCCTCTTCAGAAGCTGCTCATCGTGTTTGCTGAGAATTGCTAAGATACGAGCCTCGAGATCCGGATCGTCGGCCTCGCCCTTGATGATGATGGTCGGCGAAGAGTGAATGACGATGTTGCCCGGGTTCGGTCCCGCGAAAGCTGATCTTGCCGTGGCCGGTGCTATCGTCGGAATGGGCCCAGCGAATGCGGGTCGGACAGCCGGCGCCATCGTGGGTACGACCATCGCTACCGCAGCCGCGGCCGCGCGTACCGCATTGATGACCGGCTTGGGTCTGAGCGAACGGCTTATCTCGCGGCCGAGGTCGAGATCGTGCAGCGGACCTTCAGGGATCGGACTATGGCCGACGAAAAAGCGGCCGATACTACCGGCCATCTCCATGACCGCGCTTTTGATGCGAGGCCATGCCGATCGGATCATCCCGGGCAGTTTGATGAACGGATCAACGAGCGCGTGAAAAACGTAACTCCCGACCTCTCCGAAGAATACAAGCGAACTTTTCAGGAAGTCCTTTACCGCCTGCCAATGGTTGATCATGTAGCCGATAGCTACCCCGACGCCGACCAGGGCGATGATCAACAGACCGATCGGATTCGCATCGAGTGCGACGTTCAATAGCCATTGTGCCGCTGTCCAGAGCTTCGTGAGGGCGCTCATAAGGCTGATCGCGCGTGAGAATGCGAGTAGTGTCGGCAGGAAGCCTACAAACCCCATGAGAGCTGCGCCGGCGAGCGCGAGACCACCGCCGAGCAGAAGCACCGCGGAAGTGATCATCGCCGCGACCGCAGCCATCTTGACCCAGCCCTGATGCGCCTTGGCGAAATCGATGGCAGCTTTCGCGACTGGCTTCAGCGCTTGGGCGAGCCCGACCATGACGGGCAGGATCGCGTACCCAAGTTGAATCAGGACCTGCCGCATGTTCTCCGAGAAAACCTTGAACTGCTCTTGCGGAGACTTGAGCATCTCATCGCTGAATCGTTTCGCTGCACCTGCGACATCAGCACCATCGAGCGCCGTGCGCATCGAATTGAACTCGTCCTTGTCGATGAGCAGCGCACGTAGCCCGCGTTCGCCGAAGGTCTTCTGGATCTCCTGAAGCACTGGGACAGGGATCGCCTTCATTGAGCCGTATAATTGGGTGAAGTGCTGCCTGACGTTCGTCAGCGATCGCGCGAGATCGACACCACCTTGTGCATTACGCGAAAGCGGAATCCCCAGCTTTTCCTGCATCTGCAGGACGCCATGCAAAGACTCTTCGAGCGCTTCACCGGCAACGGAACCAGTCAGTCCGTGTCGCGTGAAGTCCGCCAGCGTCGCGACCAGGTCCTTGAAACCCATGCCGGCGGACAGCGCCGTCGGAGTTGCAAGCTCGAGCTGTGATCGAAGCTCTTCTACATTTTTGTAATCGAACTTCGCCGTGGCATAAGCCATCACGTCGCCAAGCTGCTGGATGTTTTGCGCAGCGGTCTTGGACGGATCCTTGAAGTTGATAAACGCGAGATTGAGTGTTCGTTGAGTCGCTTCGAGATCGCCTCCCATACCCTGAGCGACGCGAGAAGCGACATTCATAGCTTGTATGGAATCGGCCATCGACAAGCCAGCCGAGGTGCCCAGGTAGACCTGCTTCAGAAGACCTTCCTGCGCAATACCCAGTGTGGTCGATGTACTGGCCGTGGCTTTTTGCGCGGCGGCGAGCTCTTTCATCCCGGCGACGCCCGGGTCGAGCGTGTTGCGCAAGCGATGAAGCTGATCCTCCACTTCCATCGCGGGGCCCACGATCGACTTGAGACCGTATGCGATACCACCGCCGGCGCCCAGCATAAGGCCGCCGGTTATTGCGAGGTTGCCTGCGGCCTCACGGAAGGCGCCGGCCTCTTTATGTACCGCGTTGATCTGGTTGGCGACCTTGCGGAGTTCCCCCGACGCCTGGTTGACGGCGCGGATGACAATCGACATGACGAGGTTGTTTGCCACCGCGTTACTCGATTGCAGTCCGTCGCATCTGTTGTTCGAATTTTCTGAGCGCCGTGAGCGCGGCGTCGAAGGCCCTGGCTTGCTCACCGCTCCTCATCGAATCAGCCAGCTTGCGGAACGTTCGTACGACCAAGGCATGTTCGGCTTCGGGTAAGCCCATGCCTTCGATGCGACGCACCGTCGCGACGATCTCGGTAATTGAACTACTGAGGATTTGAAGCCCGGCGACGTAATCGCCCACGGCTGCAGTCAGAGAATCACTACCCCACCTCATCGCACACCTTCTCTAGCTCAACATCTCCTCGAAAGAGCGTGCCTCGCAACCCAACTCCCAGTTGTAGGTTCGACACTCACTAACCTTAAACTGCAGTGATCGTCATTCCCGCCGGATGAGCGACTTGGCGGTCGAGGCGGATGACGTTAGTCACTGGCCGCTGCCGTCAGAGTTGGCCTGGCTCCCAGCGCATTGTATTTCCCAAAATAGACGTGCCAGGCGCTGATAATTGTGGGATAGTCCGACGAATGTCGTCTTGAGAGGGACCGACTGTCACTATGATTCTTGAACAATTGGTAATCGCGCAGAGTTGGCCCGATTGGTTTTGGCAAAACGCAGCGACCTTGCTTTTGGCGGCGCTCGCGATGTGGGCTGGCTGTATCGCTTTCCGCACCTTGAACGCAGTCAGAGCCCAAGTGGACATAGCCAATAGAGGACTCACCAAACTTGAAAGAGCTTGGATCATGGTCGTTCCTCATGCGGTTCGAGTCGAACCACAGGCAGGAACTGCCCTAACGCAACGTTCGATCACTTTTTCGTGGACTATTAGGAACGTGGGCCGGAGCCCTGCTTGGATCACTGGAGGGAAAGCTCGAGACGAAAAGACTGCACAAAGCAACCTCGTTCCGCTTCCCAATTACGGTGAGGTCGGGCAGTATTCACCCACCCCAATTCCACCAGATGAAAAAGGCCGAGCCGAGTCTATCAGGCGCACCTTTACGGCCGCGTACAATCGCTACACGTGAGTATATCTTCTGTCTGATCGGAATCGGTGATATCCACGATCCGGAGACTGATTACGCATCGGCGAGTTGCCGTCGATCGATTAGAATGATCTCATTCCCACGACGAAGTCTCACTTCGCTGTAGCTGGGGTCGTTTACACTCAAGTAGTTTCCGGCGACGAGCAGCAGGTCTCCGGGCTGTAATAGATCACGCAGGCGCCTCCATTCAGCATCACCCCACTTGAAGAGTTCGGTGCGCTGCTCATGCAGCGCCTTGAGCAAGGCGACCTGATCGTCCAGCGATGGCTGCTGAGGACCCGCGCCGCACCGCCAGCAGCATCGCGGCTCACCAGTTGGACTTGGCACCTCGTTCGTCACCGCCAGGTGCTCCTCGGGCGTTTCCGTGGTTCGCTGCTTCCGGAATTCAGATAGGGGAGGAATTTTGGTTTTCATCGTCGGCCTCGAAGATCGCTGAGGTGATGCGGTATACGCGCGTAGTCTTATTACCAAGCGCAGGGATGCGTTCGGAGCGTGAAGGCTTCCCGTCGGGAGACGCCACAATTATGTCCCGTCGTACCAGTTCTCTCGTCAAAGATGGTACGTCAAACCCGTTACAAACCTCAGTGCGAAACACTTGCGGTAGAATGAAATACTCCCAACCGCCATCGCTCGCTCGACGTTTGAAGCCCGCCCTATTGATCGTCTTCTGCCCATCCTCATCCCAAGACGAAAATCGACTGTCACCATGAGCCTCCAGAAACTTCCGAACCTGCCTTATCCCGGATTCGATTTCGAGAGGCCCTGTTCCACCACGCATGGATAGCCAGGCTCGGAAGCATTTTCCGACGGCCTCAGAAGCGGCCCCTTCCTCCCAGCCGGTGATCCCCATCTGAGTTGCAAGCTCGCCGGCCGCGGCGATGAGCGCAAACCTGCCGGCGGCCCTTTGTACTTGACCGTCGCAGCCCGCGATTTTAAGCTCGGACATGAACTGGTTGCAGATGGTTTCCACCCAATCTGCGCAACCACCCGGATCATCAGTCAGTTCTCGAAGATAGGTTCGAATCGGAGTCCCGTAATAGGTGGCTGCGGCCTCATTAATCTGTCGCGCGAAGACGTCACCGTCCTTTGCGCCATGGATATCCTCGAAAAGACCAAAACGAGATCCAGCATCCGCGGGAATGTCGAGGACGCGAACGGCCTGACCTGCCATAGCACGACCGAAACCGGCCTCAGTAATCTTAGTCGCGAGGGGTACCTCACCGGTACTCAGAAAGAGGAGTCGCCATGACAATGGTACCCGTCCGGAACCATCGCGCCGGGCGCGCGCCTTCCCCTGCCCATTGGCGAAGAGATAGGCAGCCTCCGCGACGGCTCGCGAATCAGCTTGGGCGATCTCATCTAAACCGAGGAAACCATCGTTGTGTATCGCCGCAACTCCTTCCAGCCCGTTGACCGTCGCCCGCCAAGCTCGCTTGAAACCAAACCGGCCTCCTCCCCATACGGAACCGGCAGCGTTCAACGCCGTTGTCTTACCAGTAGAAGAATGTCCGACTAGATTGGCGCCGCCGGATTCTTCGCTGAGAAGGTCTAGCAGCGGAGGCGCAAACGCCATTGATACCGCGAACGTAAGTCGCGAATTCCGAATGCAAAGCGCTCCTACATTCTCCCGCCATTGATCTAGGGTGCCAGCAATCTTGAACGCATGCTCGATAGGCTGAGGCGACTGAAAAATCATCAACTCCCCAGAAGGGGAATCACCGAACACTTGGTCCGGCAAGACGAACCGCCCATTGTGCCAACCCAGTCGACTAACCGCGATTGCGCGAGCAGCCGGTGAGCAGGCTGATATATATCTCGTCAGTGCCGCACGAGCCTCAGCGCTCTGTTCGATTCGGAGCCCGAGATCGAGGAGCCGCTCTCTGTATGCGGTGCCGTCTCCGGCGAGCATGGACATAGGCAGTGGGTAGTCATGCTCGGTGCGGTCCATGTCACGAAACCGCAGCAATCGCCCCCACTCATTACCAGATTCACTTCTGGTCAATGCGACCACACGAAGCGGATCGCATATACGTATCCACTCTGGTATCCCACCTCGGTACTTCACAAACTCGAGACTATCTACTCCGCCCGGAGCCCCTTCTTGAATCCTGAACCCCAGCGGCAAACCCACCGGCGTTCGAGCCGGTGCGGTGCCATTTTGTTGTGACATCACGACGCTGCATCCATGGCGGCTAGGCGGCGAATCTCGTTCTCACCGTTGTACGCGGCTGACGCTTCCTCATTGACGACGCGCCCGAGGCAATCAAGAACGACGCGGCGGGTTTCACCCCGCAGGCCCTCAAGGCATCGGCGGACCGAAAGCAATCTGTGCGCGGCGGTGAGCAGCCCTAGCTCGAGTTGCCGGAGAGTTGATTTGGGCAGGCCTTCCGCTTGCCATTGCGCTGTAGTTCGAAGTACACGGCGAATCGGCTGTGAATCGTCTTCGAGGCCCTGGCATATTCTTTCCGGGAGCGTCAGGGCACGCGGCGGTCGCGGCTCACAAATTTGGCACCCGACGTAATCGCGATCACATCGATACTCCGCGCGACAATAAAAACAACGCCGCCTATCTGCAGCTATACAGCCGGAGCAATAGGTCTGATGATTTCGAATTTCAGCTCTGCAAACCCAGCACTCACCATCAACAGGGTCATTGACAATTTGTATATCGGCACGTACCTTATCCACGCCATCCACCACATCATCAGTTGAGAAAGCCGCACGGTTGCCGCCGAGCGGTTTTCACGTTTCATGGCCATTAGTCCTTCGCCGACGCCGCTAAAGGTACCGTCACTGACGCACCCCTATACGCAATCGCGCGCGGCTGGTCGCTGATCCATTTGAGTACCTCGCTCTCGAGCCAACCAACGCGTCGACCGCCGAGCGAGATCGGCGGGGGAAATTCCCTGTTCCGCACCTTCCGCCAAATTGTGGTCCGGGACCACGGAACCTTCGCTTGAACGCCGGCCAGGTCTAAAATCCTTTCGCTCATACGACCTCCTGAGTCTTTGTCACGTTTCAACTCAATTAGAACAGAAAAAGCGTGCCATACGGTTGAATGCTCAAAACTGTCTGATTTATGCTGCACGCGAACGACTATGTGCGATCGAATAATGGAACACGAATGAAGCGCGGCCGCCCACGGGTCATCAGCGCGAAAGAGATGCGCAGGTTCCGAAACGCAGGGCCGACGAGACCACCAGGCCCGACATACCGGCGCGCGATGCAAAACTATTACTACTGCCGTCGCGCGCTACGCATTCTGTGTTACGGGTCAGTAGAAGTATCGCGCACGATGATCACTCGGGAAGCTGAAACGCGGTGGCCGTGGTTGTTTGATGTGACGGTGAGCGCGAAGGGAGACCGGCGGGGGTTCTATCAACGCGCCCAGCGTAGGCGGCGGACGGTGCTGACCGCGCTCGGGCGCTGCCATCCTGTTGCTGTGCCAGTATTCGCTGATCGTTTGTGCGAACTTGCACCCGGGACCGCGAAAGGCGCTTCGCTGGTTCGCCACTGGCGGAAGCAGTTCGACGCGATTGTGAGTGACCCGAATGCGGACATTGAAGGCGTGGCCAAACGCGTAGTGCGACGAGAGATGCAGCCGCTGTCACACGGAAATCGGCGCGGTGTGACAAGCGTGTGACATATCTTGGAGGGTGGAAGATAAAGAAAAGCCTTATATTTATTATGTAATAAGTGATCCTCTATCTATCTGTCACATGTCACACCTGTCACACCGCTTTTTAGTTCCGCGCGGATTTTCTACATTCAAACCCAAGCCACAGACTGGCGGCACCCAGCAACGCCACGGAAGCCAGCGGCCCGATACGCATCACTTCGCGCTCCTTCTGATGACGAGCAAGCGCGCAAGCTTAGAGCGGTTTTTGACCTACAACTTTCGTCATTTGTTAGCCCGGCGCTAGCCCGATACCGAAATAACGGCACTCTAATGGCGGACTGCAAACAGAGTCGGCTCGCAAAGCCATTGGGCCACAATGACTTTGGCGGAGAGGGAGGGATTCGAACCCTCGGTACCGGTTACCCAGTACGCCAGATTAGCAATCTGGTGCCTTCGACCACTCGGCCACCTCTCCGCGCAATGAAATCGAGTATTTATGCGGTATTCGCCTTCGGAGCAACCTCCAAAGTGTCCAAGATTTTTGGAGCCTGTCGGCAGACTCTTCGCCAGCCTGTCCACCGAAGCGGTCGCGACGTTCTTGAACCAATACGAATAGAATTTCAGCGTGACTGCCGGACTGGAGTGTCCAAGCAGACTCTGAAATTCGGTCACCGGTGCTCCCGCCATGATCATCTTGGGCGGAAAAAAGCGCGGACGGACCGGACCGTCATCCTGCTTCACGCAAGCCCACGAATTGTGGTTCGCCGCTCGCTCTCTCCCCTGGTCTGAGCGGCTGAACGCCGTCTCCGCGCTGCTCCTTTGTCGCCTCATCCTTGAGTTCAGTTGCCCCCCATGAAGGCATGCTCGGCGTCCGCGGCGGGGTTTCCAGTTGAAGTTTACGCCGAACCGCCAGCTTGAAGATTGCCGCGGCCGTGGTCAACACAGCGTTCACGCTTTTGGCGCTCAATTTTGCGCGAAGTTCGCGCAGCTTTTCGATCAGCACGACGCTTATAAATATGATCCGCTTTCACAGGGACATTACGGCCGGTAAAACAGCCCGCTAACGTACCTTCACAGGGTTCCAGTTTCGCCTTACACCGATCGGATCAGATCATCTGCACCGCTCCCTCGGCGCCCCGATTGCCGCGACCCGTCTGTTCGTGGCAATAGAACATATCCAAAGCGAGACGCCGAGCAGCCTTCGAGAGCGATGAACGCATCAGACGAATTGAAAATTGAGCCCAAGCGCCGCATCCAGTTCGCATTCACCGACGAGCAGGAGCAGTTCCGCTCGGCAATTCGGCGATTTCTCAACGATAAATCTCCAACGACTGAAGTTCGCCGCCTGATGGCCACTGCCGAGGGCTACGATCCCGCGGTATGGCGCCAGTTGAGCGAGGACCTGGCGCTGCCCGGCATCCATATACCGGAGCAATATGGTGGCGCCGGGTTTGGCATGGTCGAGCTTTGCATCGTGACCGAAGAGTTCGGTCGCGCGCTGCTTTGCGCGCCCTATTTCTCGACGGCGGTGCTCGCTGCAAACGCCATTCTGAATTCCTGCACCGAAGCCCAGAAAGCGGCCTTGCTGCCGGACATCGCTATGGGCACGCGGCGGGCTGCGCTGGCGATCACCGAACCCGACGGTAATTGGGATCCGGCGGGTATCGAGGTCGTGGCCACCCGTGATGCGGACGGCTATCTTCTCGACGGAGTCAAAAGTTACGTGGTGGACGGCCACACGGCGGACCTGCTGATCGTCGCCGCACGCACGCCTGAGACGATCAGCCTTGAGGGGTTGGCGCTATTCACTCTCGATGCGCATGCCAGCGGCGTGGAACGGCGCCTGCTCGAAGCGATGGATCCGACGCGCAAGATCGCGCGCATCGAATTTCGTCGCGCGCATGCGAAGCTGCTCGGCAACCTCGACGGTGGCGCAAAGCCCATCGTGCGCACTCTCGATCAGGCGGCGATCGCGCTCGCCAATGAAATGGTGGGCGGCGCGCAGGCGCTGTTCGACGCGGCGGTAAATTATGCGCAATTGCGGGTGCAGTTCGGACGCACGATAGGCTCGTTTCAGGCGATCAAACATCGGCTCGCCGATATGCTGCTGGACGTGGAACTGGCCAAATCGGCGGCCTATTATGCAGCGCAAGCCGCCGCGGCGGACGATCCCGAATGGCCCGCGCTCGCCAGTCTGGCCAAGGCTGCCGCGTCGGAAACCTACCTGCAGACCGCTATCCAATGTATTCAGATTCATGGCGGCATCGGCTTCACCTGGGATAACGACACGCATCTGTGGTTCAAGCGGGCCAAAAGCTCGGAGGTGTTCCTCGGGCAGCCGGTTTATCACCGGGAACTCTTGATGCAGCGTTGGGGAGTTTGAGCGATGAGTAAAGTAAACGAAGCCGACATTCGGGCCGAAGTACGCGAGTGGATTGCGGCCAACTGGAATCCGGATATGTCGCTGGTGGAATGGCGCGGCAAGCTCGCCGATTCCGGATGGGGGATGCCGCAATGGCCCCAGCAATGGTACGGCCGAGGGCTACCGTTGGCGCTGGCGCGCGCGGTGGAAGAGGAATTAAGCAATGTCGGCGCGGTGAGCGTGGCCAAATCCGGAGTGCGGCTACTGGCGGCGGCGACGCTGCTCGAGCACGGATCGGACCTGCAGAAGAAGAAGTTCCTGCGCCGCATTCTCACGGGCGAGGACACCTGGTGCCAGTTTTTCAGTGAGCCGGGCAGCGGCTCCGACCTCGCCGGCGCCACCACCCGCGCGGATTTGAACGGCGACTACTGGATCATCAACGGACAGAAGGTATGGACGACGAGCGCACATCATGCCGACCACGGCCTGTTGCTCGCCCGCACCGATTGGGACGCGCCGAAACACGAGGGCATGACGTTTTTCGTGATCGACGTGAAGCAGCCGGGCGTCGATGTGCAGCCGCTCAAACAGATGAACGGCCACGCGTCGTTTAATCAGGTGTTTTTCACCGACGCGAAGGTTCCGGCCGAGAACCGGGTCGGGGATGTCGGCGAGGGCTGGAAGGTGGCGATGACGACGCTCGCGCACGAGCGCCGCGGCGCCGATGGGCTGCCGCCGCCGTCAAAGCGCGGGACGCGGGTCGGCCGGATTCACGCCGAAGAGCGCGCCGAAACCGAAAAGGCGAATCAGCCCTACAAATGGTATCCGCAGCGCGCCGGGCGCGTGGATCTCGTCATCGATCGCGCGAAGGAAACCGGTGCGAATAGGGATACTAATGTGCGCCAGGAGATCGCCAGGCTGATGATCATGGCCAAGTCGGCCGAATGGACCGCGCGCCGCGCACGCGCTGCCCAGCAACAAGGACGCCCGCAAGGGCCGGAAGGCTCGCTCGGCAAGCTGGCCGCCAGCAATGTCGCGCGGGCCGCCGCCCGTGTCCATACTTTGATCACCGGAACGGAAGCGATGCTGACTGGAGGCGCAAGTCCGCGTGACGGAATCATTGCCGAGATTCTGGTTTCGGTGCCAGCCGTTTCGATCGCCGGAGGCACCGACGAGATTCAGCGCAATATCATCGCCGAGCGGGTGCTGGAATTGCCGAAAGAACCGCGGTTCGACACCGGCCCGTTCCGCAACGTGCGCAAGAACTAGCCCACGATGAGCCCGCGGCAACGAATCAACTTGCCCGGCGTTGTGGCTCCGGCGCTTGCACCGGAAAACAAGGGATAGATTTTAGTCAACTCGGCCGTCAGCTATTTAACTGACTATCCCGAATGGCGGAAGTTTCAACTACTTCATGCAAATCTTCTGCTCCGCCTTCCGCGAGGATATTCATAGCCCGTTGGGACGCATCAGGACTCTGAATGCGTACGGAAACTATCGTCCGGCGCGCCCGCGCGTCGACCGCCTGTTGCTTAGTCTTGTGGTCCGGAATCCGCATTCCGAGGAGTGCTCCACAGGCCACTCCGGCGGCGCCACCCGCTACCCCATAGACTAAGGCGGCAGCCATCGGGCTGCTGAACGTAAGTCCGAGACTGGGAACAGCGTAGCTTGCCAACCCGATCAAACCGCCGACAGCCCCCAATATAAAGCCGCCCGTTACGCCTCCGATGATTACACTCTTCAACTTATTTGAAAGGCGACGAGGTTTTTCGTCGGCAGGATCGCTACCAGCCTTATGATCTGATGCGATTTTCGGTTCGTGGATTAATTCATCATCAGGCGAGATCGCCGATAAATCCTGCGGTGGAAAACCCGCGGCTTGCAATAATTCAATCACGTGTCGAGCCTGCCCGGGCGTCCTGACTGAACCAAGCGCGAGCGTCGCAATTCTATCGTTCGCTTGCATAGCCGCCATTTTAATCTCACCTTCTTTGCTTAAAAGCTCTCACATGGCGACCGTACAGGTGTCGCCTACCTCAGACAGTGCAGAAGTAAAAAGGTGGGATCGCGAAGATCCCACCTTCAAGATTTTCTGCTTCGTTACGCAACGCGAGCGGCTGTCGTCTGATCTTTTGAGACTGAGGCTTCACCGGTATAGGAGATATCCTCCGCACCACCGTCCTCAAAGATCTTTTTCGCGCGATCGCGCTCGGCGCTGTCCTCGGTATGGACAGAGATCAGAATGTTCCCGTTTTTTACTTTTCCTTCGTAACGCTTCGCCTCGTACTCAGGAATACCCATGCCGATGAGCGCCCCGGTAAGGCCTCCGACTGCTGCGCCGCCAGCGACACCCGCCATAGCGGCCATAATCGGACCCGCCGCGATGAAGGGGCCGAGGCCTGGAATCGCCAGTGCTCCGATACCCACCATCCAGCCCAAAGCGCCGCCCAGAATCGCGCCGCCGGTCGCCCCGGTCGCCGCGCCCTCGGGTCCCTTGGTGTGCTGTTCGTGAGCGAAGTCCCTGGTTCCCTGCTTGTCAGGAAAGAGCACCGAAACGTCGTTCGCGGAAAACCCAGCCGCCTTTAAATTGTCAGCTATAGTGATCGCCTGGGACTGATTTTTCGCAATACCGAAGACTGCTTTAACCATATGATCTCCTATCGTTCCTATTTAACCTGAAGTTGATTGTCGACGTTGCCCGCGCCAGCGATTGACTGAGCTTTGCTCGCGATAGCGATTCTTTCCGCCTCGGTGTTGACCGGACCGCGCAACGTAACTTCTCCGTTCGCACTGATAATTTTCACGTTATGCGCGAGCATCGAAAGTGAGTCGTCTTTGACCACTGCGCGGCGTATTTTGCGCGTCAGATCCACGTCGCTTGCAGCGCTGGACTGTTGATCCGCGGTCATCGCTCCGGGGGCGCGATCGCGGACGTTCACTGCCGTGTCGTTCGGCGCCACAGGTGTCGAATTCTGCGCCATAGCGGCAGTCCCGACTCCCATCAATGCCGAACATAGCACTAGTCTTAATGCTATCTTTTTCAATGGCAAGTACCTCCTGTTTGCGGAAATAATAAAAAAACATAAAGTTCCAATCGAGTACCGGGCCATGGGTACCGCTACGGGAAACTCAAGTTCGAGACTCGATCGACTGTCTCGGTGCCTTTAATCTAACACGCGCAAAGTGATTTAGTACGCAGTGATCTCGAATAGCGGTTATCTTGAGCACGAAGACGGCCGAATAACACTGGGTCCTATTTGTCGCATGGATAACATCTCGTTTTTTTGGACCTGCGATAGGAGTAAAGTGTTTTCTTCCTGCCAGGTGCTCCTATGAACAATCTGAAGACTCTCCGCGAGGCCGATTTCCGAAAAAACTCGGGCGGCTCAAAATCCTTTCCTGGCTGAGTCCGGTCGAGCTAATAATACTGGGTGCTTCGCGTCGTATTACGATTTTGCAGAGTTGAGTACGCGCAACTCCGGTTTCCGATCATTTCCACAATCGACGGTCTCGGTACTGCATATAACCATTTCAAGCCGATGCCGCGTAGCTTAAATGTTTCCCATGTTGATACAGTTAGAGAGTCGGATCGACATAGGAATCGAGTCCGATTTTGATCCAGCCCCACAGTGGCCATTCGCTCGCCTTCGACCACGTCCGCTAGACCAACGCAAAGTGTCGGGACCGAAGGCTTGCGAAAGAGGTTTGTATGCTTCCCATTTCATTAGGAACAATTGTTGTGATCGTGGTCGTACTATGGCTTCTCGGCGTGGTCTGAGTATCCGCGAGCGCTGGGTTAATAAGGAATTTCATGAAAAGGGCAATATTTGGTATAGCCGATAGCGAAGCTCAGGCAGTGGGCATTTTCAATCGGCTGCTGGAAATTGGCTTTTCCGATCATGATATATCAGCTCTATTTCCAGAGACGGACGAAACCAGGCATTTCGCGCACGAGCAGCATACCAAGGCGCCAGAGGGCGCGGCAGCGGGAGCCGGCGGCGGTGTAGTCATCGGTGGGGCTCTAGGCTGGCTGGCGGGTATTGGGGCTCTGACGATACCAGGGGTGGGAGCGTTCTTAGCCGCGGGTCCCATCATGGCCGCGCTCGCCGGAGCCGGGGCGGGGGGTACGGTAGGAGGCTTGGCCGGAATCCTTATCGGGATCGGGATGCCGGAGTTTGAAGCTAAGCAATACGAAGAAAGAATGAGGGGCGGCAATATTCTGATCTCCGTCCATTGCGAAAATGGGAAAGAGCGCACTCGGGCGAAAGAGATATTAGATAACGCCGGTGCGATCACAACAGCAGAAGACGTTATGGATCGAGCCTACGGAAAGCCCTCTGGTGCCGAGTCTGGAGCGAATTCCCCACTCCACGAGATAATCGATCCGTTCCTGCCCGAACGCGATCAGGACGTCTGATGGCTCCGCGTCGCCGTGATCAACGATGAGCGATCTTTACAAACATCCAGAGGAATACGACCGCGAGCATCTGGGTGACGACGAGGATATCGGATTTTATCTGTCGTTGAGCCGGAGGCTCGCGCCACGCAAGGTGCTGGAACTCGGTTGTGGAACGGGAAGAATCACTTTGCCGTTGGCGCAACTGGGCTTTGAGGTGGTCGGTCTCGACAATCAACCTGAGATGCTACAAAAGGCCGAAGAGCGCCGGCAGCAAGCGCCATCTGAGATTCGTCAACGGCTCCAATTTATCGCGGGTGACATGCAAACCTGGTCGGCGGGCTCCGATTTCGATCTGATTCTGATTCCGGCTTCGTCGATAACGCATGTGCTTAGCCTGGAAGACCAGCTTGCGGTATGGAAAACCTGTCACGATAATCTTCGCCCGGGAGGACGGCTGCTGGTTGAAGCCACGATGCCCAATATGGCCTCGTTCGCGGATTCCTTCAGTTTCCCGCCGCGCACACCAGTAGAGATTGACATCGATAACATCGATGAAAGCGATGGTACCCGATTGATTCGGCGGAAGACCACGCGCTATCTGAGCCATGAACAACGCGCTCAGATCCGGTTTATGTACGAGAAGTATCAACACGGCCGCGCGGTCGGCAGTTACATCGACGACTTTGCATGCCACGTGTTCTTTCCCCGTGAACTGCGTCTGCTCTTTAGTCATACCGGGTACCAAGTCGAGGAAACATTCGGTGACTATCGGGGAAGAGCGCTTATGGCTAATTCACCGGTAATGATTATGATCGGCAGACGATCCGGTTGATATGAAAGGCGTATCCGGCACCGGGAATAAACCAACTAACAAACGGGATGGTTTCCTACATCGACGGGTCGCTGCATTAACTTAAAACGATTTCAAAAGCGGCAGAGCACGCCGCTCGCGATGTGCGACTGGCGACAAGTGCGACACAAATTGGTGCTATGGCGCGGGTTTAATGTTTTGGTTAACACGGAAGAAATTGTCGGGATCGTATTCGCGTTTGATCCCGGTCAGGCGAGCGTATTTGCTCCCGTACGACGAAACTACTCGCTCATCACCTTCGTCTTCCAACCCATTTACATAGACCGCTCCTGTCGATAGTGGCTTCATCGCCGCATAGAACTGTTCGACCCATTCCCATGATCGCTTTCGTTCGCCGGACTTTTTCCAATAGGTGTGTATCCAATATTCAAATCCGGTACGGCGAAAGCCGAAAGCATTATCATGCGAACCGGAGCACCATGGTCCATGCCAGTATATGATCGAGATTCCACTCGCTTCACTGGGCGCCGAATGCGTATAGTCCGCGATTACATCGATCACATCCGCAGTAAGTTGATCGAAATGGCCCGATTTGCGATGGCTGGAATAATCACCTTCAGCCGGCGTACCCGTGCCGGATCGCTGCTCTTCCAGGTAGGGATTAACTTTGATCGAATCCTCGAAGGGTTTCAAAAAAGTGCGCAGCGGGCGCAACACGCGTTCGCCGGCCTTCTCTTTGCCGGACCATACCACCGCGACGTCAAGCATCCGGTCGCCAGGATACGGCAGTACCGCCGCTATGAGGAAAAGCTCATTTGGAATTGCCGGTGCGTACTCCGCAAGAAAGCGTAAAATCCGCTTGGCCTGGCGAAGAGGATACTTGAGATGTCCCGACAGAACGGTCTCGACCGGATGTAGCTGAAACTCAATTGAGGTTGCGACACCGAAATTAGCACCTGCGCCGCGCATCGCCCAGAACAGGTCCGTGTTCTCTTGCGCGCTCGCGACCTGGACTCGACTGTCCGCAGTGACTACTTCAAGGCGAGTGATACTGTCACATCCATAGCCGAAGTTGGGTGTGAGCGAGCCTTCTCCACCTCCGAGCGAGTATCCCGCGACGCCTACAGATGGACACGAACCCAGAGGGATCGCCAGCTTAAATGCCTGTGTGAGACAATCCAATTCGCCGGCGATCACGCCCGTTTCGATTGTGATGAACTTGCGCAGGGGGTCGATCCAGGATCGTTTCATGGACGAGAGGTCAATCACCATTCCGCCTTCGCAGACCGCGTGACCCGCAAAGCTGTGACCGCCCGAGCGGAGGGCGGTTAGCAAGCCATAGCGGCGCGCGAACTCAACCGTACGAACGACGTCCTGAGTGTTCGCGCATCGTGCGATTATCGCCGGATGGACATTGACTGCATGATTCCAGACCCGACGCGCTTGGCTGTAACGATGATCACCAGGGACAATTACGTCACCGCTTAATGATGCGGCAAAGTTACGTATTGAACGAAGGTCGATGCGTTCCGCCCCGCCCACGGCGGTTTTCGTCCGGTTTGCAATAGTTTGCTTCGCCATATTCAGCACATTGGGGAATCCATTGGGCTATGAGTCCTGCGCCGCGGTCTAATCATATCTTGTTTGAGGTACTGTGCATGCCCGCGCAGAGTTACTCGAGGTAGTCATATTATCGGTCTGGCCACCTCTTGCGCCACAAAAATAGGTCTGTCATTGGCATTTTATGAGATTTGCGATCAACTTGCCGAATTTTGGCGAATTCAGCGACCCGCACCTACTCGCCAGACTCGCTCGTGAGGCCGAGGATGCGGGATGGGATGGTTGCTTTATCTGGGACCATATCCAGGTGGAACGATTGGTACCTGTGGTGGACCCCTGGGTTGTGCTGGCCGCGATGGCGCTTGTCACCAGACGAATCCGTATTGGCCCGCTGGTTACCCCGTTGTTCCGGCGGCATCCGTGGAAGGTCGCGCGCGAGACCGTCACTCTCGACCACCTATCAGGCGGACGTCTTACGCTGGGTGTTGGTCTGGGAAGCGATATGTTCGGCGAAATCAGTGCGTTCGATGGTCCGCTTGCCGATCGTCTGCGCGCCGAAATGCTGGATGAGAGCCTCGCAATTGTCACTGGTCTTTGGAGCGGAGAGAGTTTTTCCTTCGGTGGAACGCACTTTCGCGTTAACCATGCACTGTTTCTGCCGACGCCATTGCAGTCGCCGCGAATTCCAATCTGGATCGCGGGCACATGGCCGAAAAAGCCGCCGTTTCGGCGCGCTGCGCTCTATGAAGGAGTTGTTGCAGTCAGAGGGGATATCGACTCCGCGCTTGCTCCGGCGCAGGTCAGCGATCTAATCGCGTATGTCAGGCGGTTTCGGAGTGTCGATGCGGCCTTCGATGTAGTACAGTTCGGCGAAACACCGGGACAGAATAAGGCGGAAGATACTGAGATCGTCGCTCCGTACGCCGCGGCGGGTTCAACCTGGTGGGTCGAGAGCATATTTCCTCGCCATCGCGAGGTCGAACAAGCCCAACTGCGAATCCGGCGAGGTCCGCCCGGCCATTAGCGTTTTTCGATATATCTTCGGACTTCACTTTACCCTCCCCTCGGTTTGCCTATTTATAGCAGCGTAACAATCATGCTGGAGGCGACGGCAAGCATGATCGCCGTAGCGATCCATCCGATAATCTTCTGCGGCAGCGGCAAGCGGACCGACCCGGTAATTTTTTTATTGGTCGTCATCAGCATCATCACGATCATGATCGGCACGGCAGCCGCACCGTTGACCACGGCGCTCCAGAAAAGCGCCTTGATTGGATTGACCGCGGTAAAATTCAACCCGATCCCGAGCAGCGTCGCGCCGGTGAGAATTCCATAGAATCCTTTCGCATTACGGAGTGTGCGATCGAGACCGATCGGCCATTCGAGAGCCTCAGCCAGTGCGTACGCCGCGGAACCCGCGAGAACTGGAATCGCGATCAAGCCCGTTCCTATAATACCGACGCTGAAGAGCAGGAAAGCCAATTCCCCCGCCAGCGGCCGCAGCGCTTGCGCCGCCTGGGCTCCCGTCTGAATGTCGGTGATGCCATGAGCGTGAAGGACGGCGGCTGTATCAAGGATAATAAAAAAGGCGATGACGTTGGAAAATGCCATTCCCAGGTAGGTGCCCTCGCGCATCCGCCCGAGCTGCGCAGGAGCCTGCTTTGGAGCTTCCTTGAGAGGCCTCTCATCCAGTGCGGCCTCCTGTTCCTGCACTTCCAGCGAAGCCTGCCAGAAGAAAAGATATGGACTGATAGTCGTACCAAAGACCGCGGTCAATGCGGTTAAATAGCTATTCGAAAAAGACAGCGACGGGATAATTGTCCCCATCAGCACGGGTTTCCACGGAACATTAACTATCAATCCAGTGCCTACATATACGAACAGCACGAGCGTCGACCATTTTAGTACCTGAGTGTAGCGTTCATAAGGCACGAGGATTGCCGCGATCACCGAAAAGAGTCCAAACCCGACGGCATACAGCAATGCGGATCCACCCACGAGCATTCGCATAGCGCTTCCCATTGCTGCGATGTCGGCGCCAAGGTTGATTATATTAGCGATGAGCAAAAGCGCGACTAACGGATAAAGAATAACGGGTGAATAGTGACGGCGGACGTTGCCCGCAATGCCAACGCCGGTTACCCGCCCGATCCAGGCGCTGATTTCCTGAATACCAGCCATCAATGGATACGTCAGGAGCATCGTCCAGAGCATCGCGAATCCGAACTGTGCGCCGACCTGAGAATAGGTCGCGATACCGCTGGGATCGTCGTCGGCGGCGCCGGTTACGATGCCGGGACCCAATCTTTGAAAGCCGCGAAACAGTTTTGCTATTAGTCCAGATAGATAGGACGTGGTCGCTCCCGGCGCTTCGCTTCGATTGGTGTCGCCGGTAACCGCTTTCTTTCCCATCGGGAGAACCTATCAAGTTTGCGAGAAGCCAGAAATCGTTTGAAGATGAAAACCCTTGACTGCATTGATAGGTCGGTCTAGGTAAAAGTTTATTGCCGACCGCGGTCCGTCTCGGCGCAGGTCACGTCGACCGGAACGATCGAGATCAGTTGCTCACCGGGCTTGCAGATGCTGTTCTTCAGGTTACATACTGAACTTGCCCCCGAGTTGGTGGACAGCGTGCTAAGCACTAAAGTGCACTATAGGAGGGGGATCAGACAGTCGTAAGAGTTGGCAATTCGGATTACTGAACGCGTCGAATGAACAGGAGCGAGAGCAATCATGTCAGTCAAAATACAGCCAATGGTCTGCGGATGGCTCGAAACGGCCGCCGCCGGCATTCTGGCCAATGAGCCCGGACGACTTAAGCTTCCGATACCGAGCTATTTGATCGAGCATCCCAAGGGCCGGGTGATTTTCGATACCGGACTTCACCGCGAGCTTCAGCGCGACAGCAGCCGCATCGGCCCGCTGGCCAAGGCATTCACCATCGAATTTCACGCGGGGGAAGAACTGGCCGGGCGGCTTGCGGCACGCGGCGTCGATCCCTCGCGCATCGACTACATGATCAATTCGCATCTGCATTTCGACCACGTCGGCGGCAACGCTGACCTGCCCAATGCGAAGCTGGTAGTGCAGCGTCGCGAGTGGGAGGCTGGCGCGGATCCCGATCTGATTCGCCGCAACGGATATAATCGCGCGGATTTTGATCTGGGACATCAACTCCAGTTGATCGACGGCGAGCAAGATCTGTTCGGCGATGGCAGCGTGGTCTGCCTGCCCACCTATGGCCATACCGCGGGCCATCAGTCGCTGCGCGTGCGGACGGAAAGCGGCGAATTCGTGATGACGGCGGATTCCTGTTACATGCGCAAGGTGCTCGAAGAGATGGTGCTGCCGCCGTTCGCGTTCAGCTATGACGCGATGCGCGAGGTGATCGAGCGATACCGCAAAATGGAACGTGCCGGTGCGCGATTGATCTTCGGCCACGACGCGGCGCAATGGAGGCCCGACGGATCCCTCGCCGTCCCGCTTGCTTGACGCTTTCCACCAGGGCCATTCATTTTCGCCGTGGATTTGGTGCCGCGAATGTGAAAGTCAAAACAGGATATCTGACTTGCCACGAGGCAAGCGGGTGGGGCTTTATTATCGGCTCCACCCACAAGATCCGCTGTACATACACGTCGAATAATCATCACACCGAGTATTACAGCGGCTCTATTTCCAAGTTCGGCGCGGACATCGGTTACCTGGAATCCGCGGTGATTTTATGGGCGGTTGCCGCTCCAACCACTGATCTGAGTGCAGGTGCTCTGGCCGGGAGCTATGGTGGCGTGGACGCGAGCGTGGCGTTGGGAGTTGGCGCTGGAGCTAATGTCCTAGTCGGTGGTTTTCAAAAGTCGATCGCGCTGCAACCCATATCAGTAGAAGGCCAGAATGGCTTGAACGTTGCCGCGGGTATCGAAGGTCTGAGTCTGAAGTACGAAGGAAGCAAGCGTCCGCAGTAATTTCTTAGAGTGCGTTCGAATCGCCTGGAGCCCGGCCGGTGCGAGGACCCCCGTTTCTACGACCGTGTGCTCCTTACTAGTGTCCTGAGTCTGAAGAACGTTTACAAAATCGAGCGACCGATTCGAGGATTTGGTCGGCGGTCTTGGTCCAGATGAAGGGTTTGGGATGACGGTTGCTGAACTCCAGGTAGCGGCGGATGGCGTCCTCGAGTTCGCGGGTCTGCGGTGAGCGCCGCGCCGAAGCTGTTTTTCGGTCAGCGCCGCGAACCAGCGCTCGACCAGGTTGAGCCAGGAAGCGCCGGTCGGCGTGAAGTGCAGATGGAAGCGTGGATGACGCAACAGCCAGCGCTGGATCGCCGGAGTCTTATAGGTGGCGTAGTTATCGATGATCAGCTGCAGTTGGAGTGCGGCCGGCACCGTCTGGTCGATGGTCTCAAGGAACTTGCGAAACTCGATTGCCCGATGCCGCTGATGCAACTCGCCGATCACGGTGCCAGCTTTGAAGTCGAGCGCCGCGAACCGGTTGGTCGTGCCGTGGCGCAGATAGTCAGGCGTGCGCCGCTCGGCTTGGCCAGGACGCATCGGCAGCACTGGTTGGCTACGGTCGAGCGCCTGAATTTGCGACTTTTCATCCACGCACAAGACCAGCGCGCGGTCGGGCGGATTGAGGTAAAGCCCCACGATGTCGCGCAACTTCTCAATGAACAGCGGGTCTTTGGAAAGTTTGAAACCCTCGGTCCGATGCGGCTGCAGCGCAAACGCCCGCCAGATGCGGCTGATCATGGTCTGACTCAATCCGCAGCGCTTCGCCATCGCGCGGGTGCTCCAGTGCGTGGCGTCGGCGGCGCACTCTCCAAAGTCAGCCGCACTACCCGCTCAATCTGCGCATCGCCCACTTGGCGCGGTGCGCCTGGCCGCGGCTCATCGAGCAAGCCCGCCAGCCGCCGCTCCCGGAATCGTTGGCGCCATTTGCCCACCGTCTGGTGGGTCACGCCGAGTCCCTGCGCGACTGCGGTGTTCGGCCTGCCGCTGGCGCACTCCAATACTATCCGCGCGCGTTGGGCCAAGGCTTGCGCGCTTTTCGGTCGTCGCGCCCAGCGCTCCAGCGCCTCACGCTCATCATTCGCCAAACCCACAGGTGCTATCGGTCTCCCCGTCCGCATCGGCGTCCTTTCCTCCTATACGAAAGACGCCGACAGACTACAAATTATTCAACGTTCTTATGACTCGGGACACTAGGGAACCTCGGACAAGGCTCCGCGGTCACCCTGAGCGCAGCGCATGGGTCCCGGATCCGGGATTCTTCGCTGCGCTCAGAATGACAACCTGACTTGTACAGCGGTTCCCTAGTCGGCGAGAATCCGGATATTGCATTCGCGATGCGTCCGGCCGAACTCGTTGAGCTCTCTTTCGATCGGCGTCGGCGCCGCCTTGGGCTCGCTGAGCATCAGCACGCGCGCCGCCGCGGGGTCGATTCCGTCGGCCTCGACGGAGAGGTTATGGTCGTCGCACATGATAAAGGCCATCGGCAAAGCTCCTTGAAGCGTCTCAAGCTACACGATGCGTTCGCGGCTGTCAGCCTCCGTAAGTCCCGGCCGCCGCCGGCCGCACGATTAACCGCCGCCGCGCCATTTGTGCTAAGCCCTCGATCGAAATCCTCAACAGGAGCGCCCCGCGCATGAGTCTTAAGAACAACGCCGCGGCGATCGGTATCGCCGAACTCAAACCGACCAAAGACGCGCCGCCCGACGCCACGCCGCTGGGCCTGATGGCACAATTGACGGCCGACGCGATCGCCGACGCCGGCCTCGAGAAAAGCGCTATCGACGGCTTCCTGGTCGGGATGCCGGTGGCCGACCCCGGCTTCATCTACCCGGCCAGCGCCGCCGAAGTCCTCGGCCTCAACCCGCGCATGCTCAACGTCGTCGATATCGGCGGGGCCAGCCCGGCCGGCATGATCTGGCGCGCCGCCGCCGCGATCGGCGCCGGCATGTGCAACGCCGTGCTCTGCCTGGTCGCCGACCTCAATCGCCTCGGCGATCAGCGCGTCCCGGTCATTTCGGTGCAGCGCGAATTCGAGGCGCCCTACGGCAATATCGGCGCCAACTGCGGCTATGCGATGATCGCCAATCGCCACATGTTCGAGTACGGCACCACGCCCGCGCAGATGGCCAAAGTGGCCGTCGATCAGCGGCGCAACGCGCTCAAAAATCCGCTCGCCGCCTTCGGCGACCGCCCGCTCACCATCGACGACGTGCTCAACTCGCGCATGATCGTCGACCCGCTGCATCTGTTCGAGATCGTGAGCCCGTGCAGCGGCGGCTCGGCGGTCATCGTCGCCTCGCCCGAAATAGCCAAACGGGCGAAAAATCCGCCTGTATGGCTGATCGGGGCCGGCGAGTATGCCAACCATTCCTCGATCACCTACGCGCCCTCGCTGACCGATTCGCCGATCCGCCCGGCCGCCGACGCCGCCTTCAAAATGGCCGGGGTCGATCGCCAGGCGATCGATCTGGTCTGTCCCTACGATTGCTACACCATCACCGTGCTGGTCACGCTCGAGGACGCCGGCTTCTGCAAAAAGGGCCACGGCGGCCCCTTCGTCGCCGAGCACGACCTCACTTACGCCGGCGATTTCCCCTGCAACACCCACGGCGGCCAGCTCTCCTTCGGCCAGCCCGGCCTCGGCGGCGGGATGAGCCATGTGGTCGAGGCGATTCGCCAACTGATGGGCCGTGGCGACGGGCGCCAGGTCAAAAACGCCGCGATGGCCTACGTCAACGGCAACGGCGGAATCATGAGCGAGCAGGTCAGCCTGATTATGGAGCGACGGTCATGAGCGATTACCTCAAGCCTCTCCCCAAGCCGACGCCGACCAGCCGCCCCTTCTGGGAGGCCGCGAAACGTCACGAACTCAAGCTCCAGCATTGCGCCGGATGCGGTGCGTTTATCTATTATCCGCGCCCGCGCTGCCCGCAATGCATGTCGGCCGAGCTCAACTGGGAGCGCGTCAGCGGTCGCGGCACGGTCTACAGCTATACGATTGTCCGGCGCGCCTCGACCCGCTCGTTCGCCGACGGTCCCTACGTGCTCGCGATCGTCGAACTGGCCGAAGGCCCGCGCCTTACCACCAATATCGTGGCGCCGGCCGAGAGCGTGAAAATCGGGATGCCGGTGATGGTCGCGTTCGACGACATCACGCCCGATCGCACGCTGGTCAAATTCAAACCCGCCTGAAGCATACGCGAGGAGCCGCACGCCCGCCGTGCGGCTCCTCTTCGCGCTCGCGCCAAAGTGCGATCAGCCGATCGGCAGTTTGGTCAGAATCGTCAGCGTCTCGTCCTCGATAATCTCGGCGATGCGCGGGCCCCACTTCGCGAACTCGGGGTCGGCCAGCGCCGCCGGGACCGCGTCGGCGTTGGGAATCTCCCACCAGTCGACGACCGTATTGAGCCGGCCGACTACGCTGGCGTAACTGCCGAGCAGCTTCCATCCGTGCTTGCCGATGAACGGACTGATCTCGCTGAGCAGCTTGACAAAATCCGGGAGCTTCCCGGCACGGAGCTTGATCGATGCCTGCACGTACATCATGAGTGTTGGCCTCCTGGGTATGCGCCTCGGATAACGCCGCTCGCCCGCGCTGTCAAGCGCGCGCCACGCGCGCGGCTGTCTGGGCCAGCGGCACCGCGACGATTCCGGTGAAAAAGACCGCACGCTGTTGCTCCGCGGCACGCCGCAGGTAAGATTGCGCCCGGGGTTCCTGTTGAATGAATGCCAGCGACCGCATTGAACTGCTCGCGATGCTCGCGCGCGAATCCTACTTCGAGCGCGAACTGACGCTCGCCTCAGGCCGCGCGTCGAATTTTTACATCGACTGCAAACGCACGCTCTATCTGCCACGCGGCGCGCATCTGGCGGGCGAGCTGATGCTCGACCTGGTGGCTGCCGAGGCTATCGCGCAGATTGGCGGGATGGCGGCCGGGGCGCTGCCGGTGACCGACGCGATCGTCGGCGCGGCTTTCCGCCGGTCCTACAATCTGACTGGGTTCTTCGTCCGCAAGGAGATGAAGGCGCACGGCCTGCAACAACAGATCGAAGGCGCCTTCAGGCCCGATCGCGCGACCGCCGTGATCGACGACACCATCACCACCGGCGGCTCGAGCCTGCAGGCCGTCGAGGCGATGCGCGCGGCGGGGGCGATCGTGACCGCCGCCTTCGCCCTGGTCGAGCGCGGTGAGGGCGCCGCGGCGGCCTTTGCCCAGGCCGGACTCAAGTACGTCCATCTGTTCACCGCCGAGGAAGTGCGCGCGGCGCGCCAGGCCGCCCGCTGAGCGCGATGGGGGCGCCCGGTGAACTCGGCGGCCGCACGCTGCTGGCCGCCGTGCTCGGCGATCCGGTCGAGCATTCGCTGTCGCCGGCGATGCATAACGCGGCCTATGCGGCGCTCGGACTCGACCGCGCCTACGCCGCCTTTCACGTCACGCCCGCGCGCCTGCGCGACGCGCTGCGCGCGATCCCGGCGCTCGGGATGCTCGGGGTCAACCTGACCGTGCCGCACAAGCAGCGCGCGCTGCGCCTGATGGCTCATCTGAGCGGCGAGGCGCGCCTGCTCGGCGCGGTCAACTGCGTGCTCAACCGCCGCGGCGAACTGCATGGCGACAACACCGACGCGCGCGGCCTCGAGGCCGACCTGCGCGCTAATGCGATCGCGCTCGACGGGCGCGTCGCGGTGATCGTCGGCGCGGGTGGCGCGGCGCCCGCCGCGGTGCTCGCGGTCATCCGCATGGGCGCCGGGCGCATCGTCGTCTGCAACCGCACGGTCGCGCACGCCAATCGGCTCGCGCGCCGCTTTGCGCATTACCTGGGCGAGCGCGGGGGCGGCCGCGCACGTCAGACGATCGAGGCGCGCGGCCTCGACACTCTGACCAGCGCGGCCACGATGGGTACTGCGGCAATCGTCGTCAACGCGACCCCGATGGGCCTCAAGACCGGCGGCTTCGCGCCGCTCGCTTATGCGGCGACGCCCGCCGCCGCACTCTTTTACGATTTGATCTACGCGCGCGAGCCGACGCCGTTTCTCGCCCCCGCGCTCGCGCTCGGCCGGCGCGCAATCGATGGTGCCGGGATGCTGGTCAACCAGGGCGTGCTGGCCTTCGAGCTGTTCAACGCCGTGGCGCCACCCGTCGGCGTGATGCACGCCGCGCTCATGGCCGCGCTCGGCCGTCCTCGCTCGTAAACGGCCGGATCGGCGCAGATTTAAGTCATCTCGAAGTAGTGCTTGGAATCAATTTCTTGAATCAGGGTAGCCAATCGGCATAAAGGGTCTGAAGGGAAGCGTAAGGCGAACGCCTATGGATGACGCACTGAAGATCGGTGTGTATGTATTGCTTGTGCTGCCGGGCTTCATCTTCGTCCAGACGCGGGAGTACCACCTTCTCCGGGAAAAGCGGTCGCAGTTCGAAAAGACGCTGGAAATAGTGCTCTGGAGTGCGGCACTGTGGATTATCGCCTGCGCGAGTCCAACTTGGTGGCCATCGGATCCGAGAATCCTTGCGCTGCGTGAGGCGAGAGCGACAATCCGGGATTCTGCTGCCGGTGTGAGCTTGGATTGGCCCAAGCTCCTGAATGCGGATGCTGCTTTATTCTTTGGAAGTGTGTGCCTGTGGTCATTCGTGGGCGCAAATTTTTGGGGATATCTGCGCAAGACCCGATACATAGATGCCAGCATTCGATGGGTGACTGGCCGTGATTGGTATCCTTCCGTCAAACAGAAGTTCTTCGACAAAAACCTCAATGCCGCGGTAATCGTGCAAACGCCATCGGCGCGCTACTTGGGGATTTTATTTAGCGTGCCGGACACCAAGGAAGACCCGCATATTATCTTGAGCGAAGTGTCACTCCTGCCAAAGCCCGGGGATGCCTCCCGGGAGATTGAACCTCTCCCGTTGGTTCGCTGGGTACTGATCAAATTTGATGATATTATTGAGATTCAGGCGCTGACGTCAGCGGCCGTTGAGCAGATCGATAGCGATTCGAAAGACGGCAAACGAGGGGAGCACTAAATGGTGGACGACAAAAAACGGCTGGATGAATCCTTTAGCAAAGAGGCTCTTCGAAAGAGCTTGGAAGGAACTACCGGAACAAGACCGGCATTAGGAAGAATCCAGATATCTCCAAGCGGGCAAGTCCAGCCTCGACCTGCCAGTTCTCAGCAATCCGAGGGTCCAACGCCGATGGCGACAGGTCCGCAGAGATCCAACGACTAGGCACCCGTTCCGCCCGGTCGCGCGGCGGTGTGCGCTCGCAATAAAAAACCCTCCGGTACGGCGGAGGGTTGAGGGGCGCGCTCGGATGACGCCGTAAATAACCGCATCCCGTCAGCCGAACATCTCTTTGATCTTGTCGACGAAGCCCTTCGCCATCGGATGGTTCACATCTTCGCCCGAGACCCGCGCGAACTCCTCGAGCAGCTCGCGCTGGCGCGCGGTCAGCCGGCGCGGCGTTTCAACCACGATCCGCACGAGCTGGTCGCCGCTGCCATAGCCGTGCAGATCGGCAAAACCCTTGCCTTTGAGCCGGAAGACCTTGCCCGATTGCGTGGCGGGCGGCACCTTGACCTTGATCTTGCCCTCGAGCGTCGGCACTTCGATTTCGGCGCCGAGCGTGGCCTGCGGAAAGCTCACCGGCACCTCGATCACCACGTCGTTGTCCTGGCGCACGAAGAGCGCATGCTCCTTGACGTGGACCACGACGTAGAGGTCGCCGCTCGGACCGCCGCCGAAGCCGGCCTCGCCCTCGTTGCGCAGCTTAAGGCGCGATCCGTTGTCGACCCCCGGCGGAATCTTGACCGAGAGCGACACCGCCCGGCGCTGGCGGCCCTGGCCCTGGCACTTGGGACAGGGGTCGGCGATGATCGATCCCTCGCCGCGGCATTGGCCGCAGGTCGTGGCGATCGAAAAGAAACCCTGCTGGGTGCGCACCTGGCCGGTCCCGCGGCAATTAGGGCAGGTCCGCGCGCCTTCGCCGCCGCCCCGGGCGCGCGAGCCATTGCAGGCCTCGCATAGCGTCAGGCGCTGGAACTTGACGACCTTCTCGGTGCCGTGCGCCGCCTCTTCGAACTCGACTTCGAGGTCGTAGCGCAAGTCGTCGCCCCGCCGGCTGCGCGCGCGCGAGCGGCCGCGGCCGGTGCCGAAGAAATCGCCGAAGATGTCGGAAAAAACTTCCTCGAAGCCCTGCGAGAAGTCGAAGCCGCCGCCGAAACCGCCCGGCCCCTGCGGTCCCTGAAACGCGGCATGGCCGAAACGATCGTACTGGGCGCGCTTGTCGGAATCGGAGAGAACCTGGTAGGCCTCGCTCAACTCCTTGAATTTTTCCTCAGCCTGTTTATCGCCGGGATTGCGGTCGGGATGGAACTGAATCGCCAGGCGCCGGTAAGCTTTCTTGACCTCGTCCTCACCGGCGCTCCTTCCGAGCCCCAGAACCTCGTAGTAATCGCGCTTCTTATCGGCAGGCATCGCTGGGCAATCTTATGCGAGTTGCGGGGGAGAAGTAAGCGGGTACGGCGAACGAGTTCGTGCGCCTTGCAATGCCGCATCGGGCGCCCTCGATCGGCGTCGGCGGAGCGCGCCGCGCCCCGGCCGATCCGCCCGGGATTATTTCGCTTTCAGCCATGTTTCATTCAACGATGTGACGGCTTCGCGCAGGCACGGGGCCGGCGCACACGCGCCCGGCCCGACACTCGCACGCGGTCTCATTTGACTTCTTTGAAGTCCGCGTCGACCACATCTTCCTTGGGCTCGCCGCCGGCACTCTGCGCGCCCTCGGCGCCGTTGCCTTCGGCCGCGCCGCCCGGATGCGCGCCGGCTTCGCCGCCGTCCGCACCGCCGGCCTGACGGGTCTTGCTGTACATCGCTTCGGCCAGTTTGTGCGAGGCGTTCTGCAGCGCCTCGGCCGCGCGATTGAGCTCGTCGGGCTCCTTGGCTTCGAGCTTGCCCTTGGCCTCGGCGAGCGCCTCCTCGACGGTCTTGCGCGCGGCCTCGTCGAGTTGCGTGCCGTACTCGTGGAGGGTCTTCTCGGTCGAGTAGATCAGGTTGTCGAGCTTGTTGCGCCCCTCGGCCAGAGCGCGCCGCTGGCGATCGTCGGCGGCGTGCGATTCGGCCTCCCGCACCATCCGCTTGATCTCCTCCTCGTTGAGTCCCGAAGAGGCGGTAATCCGGATCGACTGCTCCTTGTTGGTGCCGAGGTCCTTGGCATGGACGTTGACGATACCGTTGGCGTCGATGTCGAATGTCACCTCGACCTGCGGCAGTCCGCGCGGCGCCGGCGGCAGCCCGATCAGATCGAACTGGCCGAGCAGCTTGTTGTCGGCGGCCATTTCGCGCTCGCCCTGGAAGACCCGGATCGTCACCGCGGTCTGATTGTCCTGCGCGGTCGAAAAGACCTGGCTCTTGCGCGTCGGGATCGTCGTGTTCTTCTCGATCAGCTTGGTGAAGACGCCACCCAGCGTCTCGATGCCGAGCGACAGCGGCGTCACGTCGAGCAGCAGGACGTCCTTGACCTCGCCCTTGAGCACGCCCGCCTGAATCGCCGCGCCGATCGCGACGACTTCGTCCGGGTTGACGCCCTTATGGCCTTCGCGGCCAAACAGCTTCTTGACCCGCTCCTGCACCGCCGGCATCCGCGTCATCCCGCCGACCAGCACCACCTCGTCGATCTCGCTGGTGCGCAGCCCGGCGTCCTTGAGCGCCGTCAGACACGGCGCGTCGAGCCGCTCGAACAGGTCCGCGCATAGCGCCTCGAGCTTGGCCCGCGTGAGCTTCATGTTGAGATGCTTGGGACCCGACTGATCGGCCGTGATGAAGGGCAGATTGATGTCGGTCTCGGTTACCGTCGAGAGCTCGCACTTGGCCTTCTCGCCGGCCTCCTTGAGCCGCTGCAACGCCATCCGATCCTTGCGCAGATCGATACCCTGATCCTTTTTGAACTCGTCGGCCAGGTAATCGATGATGCGCTGGTCAAAATCCTCGCCGCCCAGGAAGGTGTCGCCGTTGGTCGCCTTGACCTCGAAGACGCCCTCGCCGAGTTCGAGAATCGAGATGTCGAAGGTGCCGCCGCCCAGATCGAAGACCGCGATCTTCTCGTCCTTCTTCTTGTCGAGGCCATAAGCCAGCGAGGCCGCGGTCGGCTCGTTGATAATGCGCAGGACGTTGAGTCCGGCGATGCGCCCGGCGTCCTTGGTGGCCTGGCGCTGGCTGTCATTGAAGTAGGCCGGCACCGTGATCACCGCTTCGGTGACCTTCTCGCCGAGATAGTCCTCGGCGGTCTGCTTCATCTTCTGCAGGATAAAGGCCGAGATTTCGGCCGGACTGTATTTCTTGTCGCGGATTTCCACCCACGCGGCGCCGTCGTCGTTCTTGAGCACCTTGTAGGGCAGAATCTTCATCGCCCGCTGCACTTCGGGGTCTTCGAAACGCCGCCCCATCATCCGCTTGATCGCGAAGATCGTATTGGTCGGGTTGGTAATTGACTGGCGCTTGGCGATTTGTCCGACCAGCCGCTCGTTCGAATCGGTGAAGGCGACCACCGACGGGGTGGTCCGTGCGCCCTCGGAGTTGGCGATTACTACCGGATCGCCGCCCTCCATGATTGCGACGCAGCTATTGGTCGTGCCCAGGTCAATTCCGATTACTTTGGCCATTGTTCAGCAAACCTCTGAATGATCGATCCTTCCTGGAAAGATCCTTATTAAAAGATGAATAATCACGTTTCAGCTATTTTCAACGCCCGCGCCGCCGGTATTCCCGTTGCCGCCATTTCCGCCGCTGTGCCCCTTGGCCACTGCGACGCGCGCCGGCCGCAGGGTCCGATCCCCGATCGCGTAGCCGCGATGAAACTCGCTGATCACGGTATTGGGCGGATAGTCCGCGCTATGCACGTGGTCGGCCGCCTCATGCAATTGCGGGTCGAACGGCTGGCCCACCGCGTTAACCGGTGTGACCCCATGGGCGCGCAAATAATCGATGAGCGAGCGCAGCACCAGTTCGACGCCCTCGACAATCGGTTGGCCGTCGCCGCCGCCGCGCGCGGCCTCGACCGCGCGCTCGAGGTTATCGACGATCGGCAACAAATCGCGCAAAAAGCTCTCGCGCTGGATACGCACGCTCTCCTCGCTCTGCTGGCGGATCCGCTTGCGCGCGTTGTCCGCATCGGCCAGCGTGCGCAGGTATTTGTCCTTGAGCTCGGCGATCTCGCGCTCCTGCTCGGCGATTCGCGTGCGCATCGCGGCGGCGTCGGGACCGCTCTCGGCCGGATTGTCGCTCCCGGCCTCGGCACCACCCGCCGCGAGGCCCTCGGCGCCGGACTCGTCCGCCGCCGGGGCGACGCCCGACTTGCTGTCGTTATCCACGTCCGTCGACCGCTTCATCATCTTTGAGAATTTCACCCGTTTTTAACGTAAGCACGAATTCGGCCGCCGCCAAGTGGTCGCGCGCCAATTTCGCCAATCAATCAGCCGCGCTTTTATCGATCCTGGCGGCGCGGCGGCGGTAACGAGGAGCAGGCGAAGCTGTGCCCATCATTGGTGTAATTGCAGACTCCCGTCGGCACCTTGTAGACCAGCAGGTTGTAGACGCTCGTCGGGGTGGCGTAGCCGCAGCTCAGCGTGCAGGTGCCGATCACACAACTGAACGAGGCCTGGGCAAAATGCAGGATCGCGTCGTTCGAATGGCTCGGCGACCACGGATACTGCGCCGCCGCCGGCTTGATCGAAATCACCTGCGGACAATTCAGGATGACGGCGCGCGCGTCGTTGGGCCACGCGACCATCGTGGCGAACGCCACCAGTACCAGCATGATGCGAAGATGCATTTGAAGTTCTCCTCGGCGAATGGATATAGCAGTTCGCCGCGCCTGGCCACCAGCCGGCGGCCCGCGCCGCCCGTTCGCGATCAGAACTCGGCAAATTCAGGAGGCGGAATCCGCGATGTGAGAAGCGCTCGACACCCTACGATTTGCTTGTCGGCGATTGCGCTCGAAGCGTCAGCTTGATTGGCGTCATCTGTAACGATTCCCAGCGATTTCGTCCGCTATTGTACATTTTTGTTCTTCGAGCCTGCATTCGATACTACCGTTTGTTATTTCAACGTCTCGGTTGGACCAGACGGCAATAATATGCCGCCCGGCATTTCAGATCGCATAGAGGGGGGACTGTGCGTCTATTGAAATTAATGGCTGCCGCAATAGCGCTGCTCACGTGCCTGTTGAGCGGTTCGGGCTTTGCCGCAGTTACTCGCCCAAAGCCGCATCGCCACAGTGTGAAACCGGCGACGACGGGCGCGAATTCAATTTTCGTCGCCAACCCTACCGGCGGGTCGCTCAGCGTTTTCCCGGGCGGCAGTTCCGGCAATGTGCCGTCGCTCGTTACCAATCCAGGCCTGGCGAGCCCGAGCGGCATCGCGCGCGATGCTGCGGGCAACATTTACGTTGCCAACTCTGGTGGGAGCGCGATTGCGGTGTTTGCTCAGGGGGCAACTGGCAGCCCAAACCCAATCGGGACAATCGAGGGTTCCAACACGGGCCTCAACTATCCGGTTGGGGTCGCCCTCGATTCGAGCGGAAACATCTATGTGGCTGACGCAGGCAGCTCCGACGGTGGCACCGACAACATTTTCGTTTACCCCCCTGGCAGCAATGGAAACGTTTCGCCGACCGCAGTCATCAGCGGGGCCTCCACTGGTCTCCATCTCCCTTCTGGGCTCGCGTTAGATTCGAGCGACAAAATTTACGTGACTAACGTCGGCAGTCAGGATGGTACTTTCGATAGCGTCACGGTTTATAGCGCAGGAAGCAACGGGAATGTGATGCCCGTGATCACCGTCGCTGGCAGCAGCACTGGTCTGAGCACCCCGGAGGGTATTACCGTCGACTCGTCCGGCAACATTTACGTAACGAATGACGATTATGGTGGCGGCGATATTGACGGCACGATTGAAGAGTTTCTGCCCGGCAGCACCGGTAACGCAACACCGACGGTCACGATTTACGGCTCCTGCAGCGGGCTGGACACCCCGCAGGCCGTCGCGGTGGACTCCGCCGGTAACATCTACGTCGCCAACAACGGCCAACTCATGTCAGACCCCAACATCGCGATGTACGCCGCCGGGAGCGACGGATGCGCGACGCCTTCCGCGATTATCTCCGGGGCCGCCACCGGTCTCATCCAGCCGGCCGGCCTGACGCTGGATTCCAGTCTGAATATCTACGTCACGATTTTTACGCCAACGCCATCGCCGTCTTCTCAGCCAGAAGTACCGGTAACGTCGCGCCCACCGAGGCAATTGCCGATCCCAATACCGGCATCGACTTTCCTCTCGGCGTCGCCATCAATGGCCAGGGGCTTATCTATGTGGCTAACGCGGGCAGCCAGGATAACTACGGCGGCTTCGATAGCATCACGTCTTATCCGGCCGGCAGCAATGCCAACGTTGCGCCCACGACGACCATTAGTTCGGGCGGCGCCACCGACAAGACCGAGCTGAACGACCCCGACGCGATCGCTTTGGGCCGCGATGGCGGAATCTGGGTGGCAAATGCTTTGGGCGGCGCGAGCGGCAACGGCACTCTTACCTGGTACTCAGCGAGCAGCAACGGCAACGTCGCTCCGCAGGTCATTATTGGCGGATCTAGCACCGGGCTGAACTACCCGATCGGCCTGGCGGTCGATTCCGCCAACTCCCTGTATGCGTTGAACGCGTCTGGCGGAACAGACTATGCCGGCAGCGTAACCGCCTACTCTTATACGAGCTATGGGAACGTGGCCCCAATAGTGACGATACAGGGCACTAATAGTAGCAACCAGACGGGCTTCGAATTCCCCAGCGGCCTAGCCCTCGACAGCAGCAACAACATTTACGTAACCAACGACGGCAGCGTTAGCGGCGGAGCCGATTCGGTGACGATCTATGCGGCTGGCAGCCACGGTAACGTCGCGCCGATGGCGACCATCTCCGGCCCCTTAACCCAGCTCAATCTGCCGAGCGGCATCGCGGTGGACTCGAGCGGAAACATCTATGTTGCAAATGACGGCAGCGACGGAGGCAACATCGACAGCATCACCGTCTATCCTCCGGGCAGCAACGGCAACGTCGCGCCGACGTTCAGTATTAGCGGTGATAGCACGGGGCTCAGCCAGCCAGCCGGCGTCGCGCTCTTACCCGGTTCATGAAATCCGGCGTTACAGAAATGCCAAACGGGGAAGGAGAGCACCCATGGGCAGAGCTTCCTTAAGACGACGAGGCGCACTAGAGTCTTGCGCCCCTATTTGGGGAAATGATGAAAGATCGATGTAAGTCGCGTCCGCCGCGCCGCATCGTTATAGGTTTCGTCGCATTGGCAATCGTCGGCACATGCGGATGGGATCGCGCAAACGCCCAAACGACGTACGACTTTGGGGCACAGCAGGTAAATGTTCCCGTAACACAAACGGGGCACACCACATCCGGGGCTCCAAGTAACTGCTCCACGGAAATCACGGGCTATTCAACGGACCCGCTACAAAATTTCACCATCACTTACCCTAAAACTGGCAGCAACCTTGTCAGTTGTCACGACTACGTCTTTAACTCAAGCAACAACGGGACCACCTGCTACTTTTACGTCACATTCAATCCACAGTCGACCGGAACGGACGCCCTGCTAATCGCTCCGCAGCAGACGGGAACCTGCGACTTGGGAGCCGGTATTGATACTTACGGTGCCGGAGTCACATTGACGCCCTCCCTCAACGCACCCGAGCCCTCGCCTACGCCGACGATCTCGGTGCCGAGCGATTTCGCAGCCCTTGAGCTAAATCCCAACTCGCCGTTTTCGGAATACAGCTCTATCACCTTTGACTCGGGTGACGCTTCGGTAAAGTGGACCCCAAAGCTTCAATATCAGACTGTCGGCAAACTTCCTAAGATTGCGGCCGAGCCGTCTCCTGCCCCTACGCCTTTTACTACGGACGCCACCCCGATTACCCTTGGGTTTGGCACGCCGATTCCAGGTGCTTCGCCAACTCCGACCGGGGACTATCAGGTTGCCGGTGGATTAATGACCATCCAAGCAAAATACAGCGCTTCACCCCCCGCTCATAACGATCCGGTAACGAACACCATGCAGATCTGGATGACCGGCGTTTTCCCTTCGACGACTGGCATTCCATACGCCGACATAACTAATCAGCTTGATACGACTTTATATTCTACGGTGACGCTCACCAACGATTCGTCCTTCAATTCGAAAACTGATCCGGAAACTCCTGAACTTATGGCCCAAGTTGCTTCTGTTGAAAGCAATTATAAGCAGTTTTCTAACGAAGACCTAAATGGCGTTGTTGAATCATGGCCAAACGAAAGCTACCCAGTTTACAAGAAGGAGAATGGGAAGCGCGTGCTCGTTACGCCCCAAGGGGCGCATATCGGCCTCACACAAGTTCCGGTTAATATGATGGACGCTTGGGACTGGCTGCAAAATACGAAGGACGGTGTATTGTGGCCTGGCGGTAAGGCCAATTATTCTTTCGAATATAAATTGTACCATGATTACAAACTTTTTTCTAACTCCACGGTGCTGGCAACACATCCCGGGCTTCTGGGATTGAATTCGTGTCAATTGGAAGAGATGGCGCTGGAGTCAAATGGCCCTCATCCCGGTACAGTCGCGAGTCAACAATATTACGTACCACAGAAAGTAAATGGTTCGTATCAATGGGCAATTAACATGAAAAATATCTGCGGAGTATGCTATGTAACAAGTGTTCGCAATACCACTCCGTTTAGCTTGCCGCATGGTTCTTCTCCCTCTTCGTGTTCTGCGATGGATCCTCCCAGTCCCTCAAGCATCACGGCCGCATGCAATTCTAATTTCTGCCCACTCAACATTCCTAATTGAATAAAATGAATAAGCTAATCGTTGCCGCAGCGAGTTTTCTGGTGTTCTCCTGTCTGTCCTTCGCAGAGGCTCAAACAACCGTACCGGACCCTGGCTTGTTATCCGGCGATTGGTCGGTGAAGCATGCTAAGAGTCTGAACGCCGAGTCCAGGGATGCCGTATGGAAATTCGTGAATAATCTGTGGGGCAACAGTGATTTAAGTCCACCGAATGGCAAGCTGTGCGATTTTCAGTTCGCGGACCTGCGCCATTCAGGTGAATTGTCGTTGGTGATTGGCGACGACTACGGCGGTACAGCGGAATGTAATAATGTCGACATTTTCGACAAATCCGGAACCGGCTTCGAGTATTATTGGTTTAGCCAGACGGGACCGTCATATTACGACGAGATCGACGACCTTGCCCGCGATGGCAATCAGGAATTGGTTGTGGACCGGCCTTTTGACTCGGGGGGGATCGATCACTGCACGGCAACCTGGCCGGCGATCTACGCCTGGACAGGAACCGGATACAGCGATGTCAGCAGCAATTTCAAGAGCTACTATGAAGAGCAACTCGCCTCCTTGCAAAAGGAGATCGCTACGGCTGAGGCCCAAGATCAAGCGGGTAATGGAGCTGTCCCTCAAAGCCGTCAGTCTGCCGCAGAGAGCCCTGCGCTGGCATCGCCGCAGGTGAAGAATGGACCTGGCGTCACGGGGATCGTCACGCCAAGGCACTCATCAGGATCGCTGGAGACGCCCGCACTCTCAGACTCCGCAACATCGGAGGAACCGATTGAAGCGAGTGAAATCATGTGCCTCAAAGCAGAGGCGTACAAAATCGAACGCTTTCTCGGCGTGTCCCGTGATGCCGGGATGAGAGACGCCATAGAATGGGCGAAAAGCGACGATCCGGTTGACCGTGAATTTGCCGCTAACGCGCTGGCCGGCATTGGAACAGCGGAAGCGATTGAAGATCTAAAAACTCTGAGCAGCGATCCGGATCGGAATGTCGCCCTTGGAGCGAAAGCTGACTTGGCCCTCGTCAAAACGCCGGTGGCTACGTATCCAATGATTCAAGGAGAATTGCTTACTCCGAATGTTGGGAACCCACCGGCCAAATGATTCGCGGACCATACGCGCATTCGGAGAACTGGGTATCCCTGAGCGCGAATTGGCATTCGCGCTCGGCGCGTTCTGACTATTCCTGCAGTTAGTGTTCCAGGGCGCGGGAGAGCGCGCGCGCGGTGTACGCGACCAGCGGGATCACCCGCTCGTAGTCCATCCGCACGGGACCCAGCACGGCGAGGCTCCCGAGCGGCATCGCCCCGCTGGCGTAGGACGCCGCGATCACGCTGAAGCCCGAAAGCCGCGCATCAAAATTCTCCGACCCGATCGAGACCATCGGATCGCTCTGGCGCAGACTCTTTTCGAGCAGTTCGAGCAGCGCGGTCTTGTCTTCGAGCGCGCGCAGCAGTTCGCGCAGGCGGGCCGGATCGGCGAACTCCGGCTGATCGATCGCCTTTAAGCTGCCGTCGACGTAGAGTTCCGCCGGCGACGGATTGCGCGCGATCGCGCCGCCCAGGAACAGCGCCGTGCCGATGAAGCGATCGACGTTGGCGCGATCCTCGCGCAGCCGCTCCTCGATCCACGCGCGGGTCTGCTCGAGCGAACGGCCGCGCAGCGACTCGTTGAGATAGCCGGCCATGCGATCGAGTTCGTCCTGGCGATGGTCGGCGAGCGTCCCGACCAGCCGGTTCTGCACCCCGCCAGTCATCGCAACGAACACCGCCAGCACTTCGCGCTCGCGCAACCGGATGAAAGTCACCCGTTCGAGCATCACCGACTCCAGCCGCGGCGCCATCACCAGCGCCGCCTGCCCGGTCATCAGGGCGAGCAGGCGCGAGGTGTCGCGGATGATCCCGTTGGCGTCGGCCGGCGGCGCCGAATAGTGCAGCTCGATCTGGGTGCGGTCCTCGAAGCCGATGCGCGGCGGCGTAAGATGATCGACGTAGTAGCGAAAGGCCTTGTCGGTCGGCACGCGCCCGGCCGAAGTATGCGGCTGCATCAGGTAGCCGGTATCCTCGAGTTCGGCCATCAGGTTGCGGACCATCGCGGCGCGCACCCCGAGCGTGCGGCGCGAGGCGAGTTGCTGGGAGCCGACCGGCTCGGCGGTCGCGATAAATTCCTGCACCGCGGCGATCATCAGCGCGTGCTGCCGGCGTGAGAGATCGTGATGTGCTTCGCCGCTTGGCATAACCGCGGCGGGTGGGGAGTCGCGGCGAGGGCGACCGAGGGGAAGACGCCGACCGCGTTCCCGGACCCGTCAGTTACGATTTTGTTACCTAATGCGTGCGCCATACAAGCGCCGCGTCGCGATTTGTGTCGATGGCACGCGATTGCATGCCACGATAGGCGTCGGACGTGACGCTCAGGCGCGGCCCGGCTTGCGCATCACGAATTGCGATCGGCGCTTGAAAATCCGCTGCGCGCGGCCGCCCGCGACGAACTCGTCGACCGCGCGGGTCACGCCGTCCTCCCAGAAGCCGGCGTGATGGTAGTCGTCGCAGACGATATAACCGCCCGCCTTGAGCTTGGGCCAATAGAGCTCGAGGTCCTGTTTGACGAACTCGTAGCTATGATTGCCGTCGATATAGAGCCAGTCGAACTGGCCGTCGGCGAAGTCCGCGGCCGCGTCGGCCGAAGCGGCCCGATGCAGGATCACGGCGCGCCCGGCGATATCGCTGGCGAAACGCTCGCGCACGAAGCCGTAGCGCGAGGTGGTCTCAAGCTGGCGCGGCGACGTAGCGGGCGCGGCCGGTGCTCCGGCCGGCATCTGCTGGCGATATTCGCCGCTCTCTCTGGTCCACGGATCGATCAGATGAAGTTCGCGCGGGCGGTTGATCACCAAAATCCGTTCCGAGAAGTCGCCGAGGTCGACGCCGATCTCGCCGACCACGCCGCCCCGCGGCATGCGCGCCAGGATAAAATCGCGCACCGCTTCACGCTCGGGCCGCCGCCCGGCAAAACGCAATCGCCAAAGTACCGGATGCATCGCAACGAATTTGGCGATACGCGCCTCAATGCGCAAGCGGGTAGCCGGTCACGGGCGGCAGCGCTGCGGGCGTTGCACGCTGGAAACTGAACGCGGCGGGATCCCAGCGGTAGCGCGCGACGGCGAAGCGCGGCGCGCCGGCGCCCGTCGTATCACGGGAATACGCCGTGACGCCGGTGACGTCGCCGGCGATCGTGTGGTCGAAGAGCAGCGTCGCATGATAGCCCGCGCCGCCCCGCGCGGCGCTCGCCGGAGCGCCGGCCGCGCGCGCACCGCCATGGCGTTCGATCGCAAGCGACAGCACCACCCGCGCACCGGCCAGGCGATCGGCGATCACCACGTAACGGTCCTCGGCGATTGCGCCCGGCGCGCCGCGCGTGGCGAAGATCAGGAAGGCGCCAGCGGCCGTCGCGCCCTCAAGTTTGAGATCCTTGTCGAAGCCGGCGTGATAGAGCGTCGCCGGAGAATCATGCGGATCGCCGAGCGCGACGAAGCGGATCGCACCGCGCCGCGCCGACAGGATCGCGACCCGCTCGCTGTAATACCGCTCCAGTTGCGGCGCGTCCGACGCGCATCGATAGGCGAGCCATACGGCCGACCCGCCGATACCCAGAATCGTCACGGTGACGCGCGACGTGCCGCCCGCGCCAGGCGCAAATCGTGCGGCCAGCGCGGCGCATTCATGGCGCATCCGCGGCGACGCAGCGGCCGCCAGTGCGTTGGCGACCGGCGCCGGCGGCGGCCCGGGCGAATAGGGCGGCGCGAAATAGACCGCCAGGCGATGCGCGTCGCGTGGCGCGAGCATCACGGTGGCGTCGCTCTGCGGATAGGCGCCAGTCGCGGTGGCGGCGGCGCTGACGCCGCATGCGATTATTGCGCTACCGAGCACGGCCACGGCGGCGTATCGCACCGCGCGCATGGCGATTGCGATTGGCGCATCGGCGCGCCGTAGCGGTAGCGCCTTTCGCTGAGGCAAAGATTTTCGCGTCATGGTCGATCGGCCGCCGTCGCCGGCCCATTCCGGCGGCCATCATATTGATCGGATACCGCGATGTCGCCATATGGGCGCAAAGATTCGCCGGGTCCGGCTATGTTATGTTTCGTACGCGCGTCGGGCGCCTGACGCGCGGGGCCGCAACTGTCGCGCGCCGCAGGCGCCTGCTACGCTAGCCGTTCGTCGGGCGATCTGCGGCTGCCACGCCACGCGGCCGGCCCGGCGATTCGCCATGGCGCGCGCGCGCAAAACCGTCAAACCCCGTCCGCTCTATATCCCGGTCGTGCCGGACAGCGCGGCGTGGATCGCCAACGACGGCTACGACCGCCGCGCGTGGAGCGAGCTCGGCCTGAGCGCGCCCACGATCGGCGAGCTGATCGCGGCGGGCGAGCGTCTCGTGCCGCATTTCCGCGCGCTCATCGCGGACCTGTTTTTCGCGCTTTTCAAGTACAACCTGGTCTGGCTCAAGCCCGACGCGGTGCGCCGCAGCGCCGCGCTCAACCGCACGATCCTCGAGCAGATCGTGCCTTCGCCGGCCTTCGCGATCCTCAAGACGCGCACCCTGCTCGAAGAAGACAAGGCGGTGATCGCGGCGCTGGTGCTCGGCGAACAGGTGCTTGAACTGGTCCGTGCGGAGCAGATCATCAACCGCCGCGAGATGCTCGACCTGTGGGACTTGCAGCATCAGGAGGAGCAGCTCCGGGAGCAGGCGGCGGCGCTCAAGAACGCGGCCGAGCTGGCCGAGGGCAATCAGCGCGAGCCGCCGCCGCAAGATCCGGCTGCCGATGCGCCCGAGCGCGGCGTCCCCGCGCCCGCCGCCGCGGCCGACCGCGCCGCGCTGCAAAAGAAAATCGACGCGCTCAAGGAGTCGGCCGAACGCGCCGTGCAGGTCGCCGAGGCGCGCCTTAACCAGAAGGCGCGGATGTTCGACGACCAGGTGCGCCAGAGCGATCGCGGCGCGCTCAAGCGCCTCCAGCTCGGCGCAGCGCAACTCGCCCAGGAGATCGATCGCGTCGCGCAAGACAGCCACGACTTCAGCCTCGAGTTCGGCCAGGGCGGGCGGATGGCGGCCGGCGAGCGCCTCGAACTCGGCCGGCGCCTGGCGCGCAATCGCAAGCTCGGCGAGCTCGCCCGGATGGTCGGGCGCTTCAAGCAGGAGGCGCGCGCGCTGCGCCACAAGACGCTCGATCGCGGCTCGGCCGAAGCCTACGACCTCGAGCGCGGCGCCGATCTGGGCCGTCTGATGCCCTCCGAGTTGCTCGCGATGCATCATCCGGGGCTCAAGGCCGATTTCCATCGCCGCCTGCTCGAGGGCGAGGTGCTGCAGTACCGCCTGCGCGAGGACGAGCAGAAGGGCAAGGGCCCGATGGTCGTATGCATCGACGTGAGCTCCTCGATGCAGGGCGACAAGGAGCTCTGGGCCAAGGCGGTCAGCCTGACGCTGATGGATATCGCGCGGCGCCAGCGGCGGCTGTTCCGCGCGGTGCTGTTTTCGTCGGGACCCGCGAGCCTGCGCGTCATCGACCTCAATCGCGAGCGGCGCTATCAGCCCGATCTGCCGAAAGTGATCGAGATGGCCGAGTATTTTCCCGGCGGCGGCACCGATTTCGAGGCGCCGATCGACGCGGCGGTAGCCTTGCTCGAGGAGCGCAAGCTCAAGCGCGGCGATATCGTCGTGATCACGGACGGCGAATGCGCCGTCGCGCCGCAATGGCTGGCCGAGCTCAAGCGCCGCAAGGACGAGCTTCAATTTTCGATCTTCGCCGTGCTGGTCGACGTCGGTTCGAGCGAACTCTCGACGCTGGCGCAGTTCAGCGATCGCGTGAGTTCGGTCAAGCAGCTCACGGCCGCCGGCTCGCGCGAAATATTTCTGAAAATCTGACGCGAGAATTTCGCGCGGCGCGGCGCGCCGTCGAGATCAATTGGAATAGGGACTGTAGTCGCAGGTGCGCTATTTCATAGAGATCTTCAGTTTGAGGTCCGATTTTCGGCGGAAAATTATTGTTTTCCGTCGGCGGCCGTGGACGGTTCAACCTTCGGAGCAGGCGTCGCTTCTTTCGGCGAACCGGCACTGAGCGCTAAGGCGCCCGACAACACCACCGCCACGCCAGCAACCGCGAGTAGTGGCAGGGATTCTATCGCCATCGCTACGATTGCGACGCCGGACGCGACGAACGCCGCTGAATTCGCTCCGGCGGTCAGCCTGTTGAGGTTTGTAACTGTTGCATTCGCCATGGCAATTTTTATTTTATTCCTCTACATCCGGCGCAGCAAGAAGAAGAGCCCGGCGAACGTAGTAACTCCGACAGTGTTGCACAGGCCACCCAGCCAAAGTTTTCGCTGCGTCGGTGTCGGATGTTGTTTCGGATCGTAGGACTGATGAATTCGCAGAACGAACAGATACGCAAACGCGGCGGCGGCTGCATAGGCGCCCATGATGATGGCATCCTTCCCAGAGCTTCTCAGGACAGTTGCCGACGCGCCGTTATCCACGAAGAATAAGCCTGAAAAATCAATGATGTGGCCAATACCTGAGCCAATGCCGACAAAGAATCAGATCGGGGCCCATGAACCACGAGTCCAAATCGTCTCTTCCTCGAATTAACCCTTTGCCAAGAATGCCGACAAAGAGGAGCAACAATGGAACGACGAAGTCTTTCAGAAAATCCATGAGTGGTAATCGCTCTATCTGAAATCTAAATAATAGGGCAAGAAGCGATGTTTAGGTCGAGTTAATAATCATCCCGTGCATCCGAATATGAATAATGGCTAACTGTCCCGTCTGATTGCCAATCAGCGGCGGCGCGCGCTGAAGAAGTCGCGCAGCATCGCGGCGCATTCGCTCTCCATCACGCCGCCGTACACTTCGATGCGATGGTTCAGGCGGCCGTCACGCCCGATGTCATAGACCGAACCCAGCGCGCCGGCCTTGTCGTCGCGCGCGCCGTAGACCACCCGCGCCATACGCGCGTGGATGATCGCGCCGACGCACATCACGCACGGCTCGAGCGTGACGTAGAGCGTCGCACCGTCGAGGCGGTAGGCGCCGAGGCTCGCGGCGGCCGCGCGGATCGCCGCGACCTCGGCATGCGCGGTGGGATCGTGCGCCGCGATTGGGCGGTTGTGGCCCACTCCCGCGATCGCCCCGCCGGCGACCACGATCGCGCCGACCGGCACTTCGCCGGCCGCCGCCGCGCGCCGCGCCTGTTCGAGCGCCCGCGCCATCAGCGCCATCATCTCGGAGTCGTTTTCGTTCCCCACCGCTTCGATGGTAAGTTCTTTTGTGGTACGGCGAAACTCACTGCGGGACGGGGTCACGATGGCCGAAATTGGCGAAATCGAACCGGCGGAACTCCAGGCGCGGCGGCTGCGCGGCGATCACGTTGCCGTGCTCGACGTGCGCGAGCCGGGCGAGGTCGCGATTGCCGCGATGCCCGGGGCGACGCATATCCCGATGAACGATATTCCGGCGCGGATCGCCGAGCTCGATCGCGAAGCCGAATGGGTCGTCGTCTGCCATCACGGGATGCGCAGCGCGCAGGTCGCGATGTACCTGGCGCGGATGGGCTTTGCGCGGGTGAGCAATCTGACCGGCGGCATCGACGCGTGGTCGCTCACCGTCGATCCCGCGACGGCGCGCTATTGAGCGATACCGGGGCCGGCCCGTCGCCGCCGCTTCATTGGCCACGGCGTATTTCGACCTCGCGGAGTGATTCGACGCCACGGAGTAAATCGAGATGACCTTGCTCGCGGCCGCGATCCAGATGTCGACCACCGGCGACAAGGCGGCCAACCTCGCGCGCGCGACTCATCTGATCGGCCTGGCCGCCGCGCGCGGCGCCAAATTCGTCGCCCTGCCCGAGGTCTTCAACTGGCGCGGCAAGCGCGCCGATGAGGCCGCCGCGGCCGAGACCCTCGACGGCGAGACGCTCACCCTGATGGGCCGGCTCGCGCGCACCCACGATCTCTATCTGCTCGCCGGGTCGATCACCGAACGCGGACCTGGCACCGGCAAGAACTTCAACACCTCGGTCCTGTTCGGACCCGACGGCGCGCAGCTCGCGGTCTACCGCAAGATCCATCTGTTCGACGTCGACCTGCCCGGCCGCGTGACCATCCGCGAGTCCGACGCTAAACTAAGTGGCACGGAAGTCGTTTCGGTGCCGACCGCGATCGGCACTATCGGCCTGAGCGTCTGCTACGATTTGCGCTTTCCCGAACTCTACCGGCGCCTGGCCTTTGCCGGCGCGCGGCTTATCGTGATTCCGAGCGCCTTCACCTTTCCCACCGGCGAGGCTCATTGGGAGGTGCTGATGCGGGCGCGCGCGATCGAGAATCAATGCTACGTCGTCGCGCCGGCGCAATTCGGCCCCAACGTCCACGGCTTCAGCGATTACGGCAATTCGCTGATCGTCGATCCGTGGGGCCGGGTGCTGGCGCGCGCCGCCGACCAGGAGGGCGTGGTCGTCGCGCCGATCGATTTCGACTATCTAGAGCGCGTGCGGCACGAATTGCCCGCGCTGACTCATGCGCGGCTGCGCTGACTCATGGGTTGTCCGCTTCAGCGCGGCGGGCGATGGCTTGACGCTGCGTGGCGGGCGGGTTAAGCAGGCTCACATGGTCGTGGTCGCATAACGGCTGCAATAGCGATCTGAGCCCCGCGCGCGGCGCTCTGGCGTGTATCGCGGTATTAATCGAATGGGGCATTAATCGATCGAGTCGGCAGACCGGGCGCGCATCAAGGTTCGCGCCGAGGAAGGACGAGATGGCAGAAGGACCACTGGCAGGGTTTCGCATCCTGGATTTGACCCAGGTTGTTTCGGGGCCGTTTTGCACGATGCTGCTCGGCGATCTGGGCGCCGACGTAATCAAAATCGAGCCGCCCGAGGGCGACTCGACGCGCCTGTTCGGCCGTCCGTTCAAGGGCGGGGTGACCGCGACCTTCCTCAATTTCAACCGCAGCAAGCGCGGGATCGTGGTCGACCTCAAGCAGGAGCACGGTCGTGATATCGTGCGCCGGCTGGCGGTCAAGGCCGACGCGATTATCGAGAACAATCGCCCGGGCGTTGCCGATCGCCTCGGTATCGGCTACGCCGACATCCGGCGCGCCAATTCGAAAATCGTCTACTGCTCGATCTGCGGCTTTGGTCCCAAGGGCGAGTACGCCAATGCGCCGGCCTACGATCCGGTAATCCAGGGCTTCTCCGGGATGGCGATGCTGCAGGGCGGGCGCGAGGCCAAACCGATCGCCGTCAAGATGGCGCTGGCCGACAAGATTAGCGGCATGACCGCCGCGCTCAGTATTGTCAGCGCGCTGCATGCGGTGCGCGTGCGCGGCGTCGGGCAATCGATCCGGGTGGCGATGACCGAAGCGATGATCGCCTTTATGGCCAACGACTCAACCTTTCTCGGCTACACCTTCCAGCCCGAGACGGATTTCAAGGACAAGGTGCCCAAGAACGGCAGCCTCGATCCCTTTCAGACCCGCGACGGATGGGTCACGATCGCGCCGTTCAAAGACGAGCAATGGGAGCGGCTGTGCGCCGGCGCCGGCCATCCCGAATGGTGGCAGATCGAGAGCCGCCCCGATCGGATGCGCGCCGCCTTGCGCGGTATCGCCAAACTTTTCCCCGAACAGGACACTGCGCACTGGCTGCGGATTTTGCAGGAGGCCGACGTGCCCTGCGGTCCGGTGCATAGCTACGACTCGCTGTTCAGCGAACCCGAAGTCGTGGCCAACGAGAACTTCACCATCTACGAGTATCCAGGCGCCGGTGCGGTGCGCGGCACCAACCCCGGGATGCGTTTCAGCGAGACGCCGGCGCGGATGTGGCGGATGGCGCCGCGCCTCGGCGAGCATACCGAGGAGGTCCTGCGCGAGGCCGGTCTGCCGCGCGAGCAGATCGAGGAGTTGCGCGGCGAAAAGGTGATCAACTAAGGAACCTCTGCACAAGGCTCTGCGGTCACCCTGAGCGCAGCGCATGGGTCC
>JADEYI010000525.1_pt1 | contig 50820 bp, 37 predicted proteins | sample 8542331 | NCBI WGS metagenome assembly JADEYI01 (sample SAMN16510988, study PRJNA670497) | mine drainage metagenome | isolation source: biofilm near Copperflume 1 | place: Germany: Marsberg coppermine Kilianstollen | collected 2018-02 | reverse complement strand
GAGTCTGTCAGGCGCGAGCTTCAAGGGTTTTGGCCGGTGGCAGGAATCTGCGTACCCGCTGCATCATAACGGCGAATCCCGCGAGCTACCACAGGATCGCATGCAGGTTGCTGCCTCGGGGTTTGAACTAGTTCACAGGCGGCAGTCAAACGCTCCGTGTCTCGAGCGTATAGACTGACACCCGTCTGGAGCCCGTGGCTGCAATCCATGTTGCAATTTCTTGTAAAAGCCGGTGGCCGCTTGGCGGTGCTTGGATTGACCGCTGTACTCAGCGTGCAGGCGGCTCGCGCCGGCGGATTATCCCCCGGAATTCCCGACCCTTGCGCCGGGCCGGGCGCGATGCTGGCGTTGCTGGACCGACCGACGGTGGGCGACAGCCCCTGCGTGGTGAAACCGGATCACATGGTGCTGGAAGCGGGGGTCGCGCGTTATGCCCTCTATGGCCTGAGCGGCCATGCCTGGGGCTACCCGCAACTGGAACTGCGCTGGGGCCTGCCCGGCCATAACGAGTGGGTGCTCCTGCCGCCCAACATCAGCCGCGTGAGCATCCCGGCGGCGGGCGGCGTCAATCAGGCAAGTACCGGTGGCAGTGCCTCGGTGGCGGGCATCAAGCATGAATTCGGCTACAACGAGCACTGGTTGTGGGCAGGCGAGATGCTGATCACGCTGCCCTCCGGCAGCCCCACCTTCGGGTCGGCGGCTACCGGTTACGCGGTCAACGGCATCGTCAGCTACAGCCCGGCACCCGCCTTCGGACTGACCCTGATGTTCGGCGGCGCGCACTACGCCCAGCCGCGTGAGGTGCAGGGCGGCGCCTATTATTGGACCTTGAACCCGGATCTGGTGGCCACCTGGCAACCTGCGCCGGACGTCCAGTGGTACGCCGAGGTCTATGGGCAGGAACATGCCGGTCCCGGCCAGGCTTCGGCGTACAACGCGGATGGCGGCATCCAGTATCTGGTGAACCCGGATTTCGAGCTGGACGCGGAAATCGGCCAGCGGCTATCCGGCAATCTCGCCGGCTGGTCCCATTATCTCGGCGTTGGTTTGGGACTGTTATTCTGAATCAGGATTACACGCTACGCCGCAACCCACGCTTCTGCTCAATGGCCGCCCGGCATCCGCCGGCCCGCGGCTTCCAGTCTGAACAGGATCAATTGCGCCATCTCGCTTTCGAGAGCGTTGTACAGCACGTTGGCCTGTTCGGTATCGCCGATCACATTGGCCACGTCATAAGCATAGTCGCGCGTCAGCGTGAGCGTCTGCGCTGCCATGAGCGTCTTGCCGCCGGCGGCGGTGAGCGAGAACTGCACCTGGTAGGCCACCTGGTACTCCAGCGGCTGGCCGGTATTGCTCACCGACAACACCCGCTGTAAGCGCTGGGATTTCAGGATATTGAGCACCGCCGTGGCGGTCGTGGCATCGTGGGTTACGTTGGTGGTAGGGGTGATCAGATTGCGACGCAACTCGCGCACCAGTTCGGCGTCACTGCCGGTATCGGCGATGTAGGTTCGTTGCATGGCGGCGGGCAAATGGATGGCCTGACGCAGCTGGAAACCACAGCCGGCCAGCAGCAATGGAATGCCCATCAATACAGCAAGACGCGCGAGTTTGCCCATCAAACCACCACGTTCACCAATTTCCCCGGAACCACGATCACCTTCTTAACCGCCTTGCCTTCGACAAACTTGCGCACATTGGCATCCGAGAGCGCAGCTTGTTCCAGTTGGGCGCGCTCCGCGTCTGCGGGTACCGAAATCCGGCCACGCAGTTTGCCGTTCACCTGCACCACCAGCTCGACACGATCCCGCAGCAGCGCAGCCGCATCCGATCTGGGCCAAGGCACGCTCATCACCGATGAGCCATGGCCGAGTTCGCGCCAAAGTGTCTCACAGATATGCGGGGTCATGGGTGCCAGCAGCAACGCGATGGCCTCGAGGCCTTCCTGTTTCACGGCCCGATCCTGAGCGGCCGCCGGCTCGCTGCGCGTCAGCGCATTCAGGAGTTCCATGACGGCCGCGACCGCCGTATTGAAGGTGTAACGGCGGCCGATATCATCGCCCACCTTGACGATGGTTTCGTGGATCTGCCGCCGCAAGCCGCGCTGAGCGTCGTCGAGCGCGGCAACCTCCAGTTTTGGAACGGGGCCCGCGTTGACATGCTCCGCCACCGCTCTCCACAGCCGCTTTAGGAACCGGTGCGCGCCTTCCACACCGGTTTCGGACCATTCCAGGGTCTGTTCCGGCGGCGCGGCAAACAGCATGAACAGCCGCACGGTATCGGCGCCGTACCTGTCCACCAGCGTCTGCGGGTCCACGCCGTTGGCCTTGGATTTGGACATGGTGCCCATACCGCCGTATTCCACCGGCTTGCCGTCCGCATTAAGTGTTGCGCCGATGATCTGGCCGTTCCCGTCATAAGCCGGTGTGACTTCATCCGGGTTGTGATAGCGGATGCCGCCGGCGGTTCCCTTGCGGTAATAAATATGGTTCAGCACCATGCCCTGGGTCAGCAGCTTGGTGAACGGCTCGTCGAACCGCAGCAGTCCGAGATCGCGCATCACCCGCGTCCAGAAACGTGAATACAGCAAATGCAGGATGGCATGCTCGATGCCGCCGATATACTGGTCCACCGGCAACCAGTAATTGACCCGCGCATCCACCATGGCGCGCTCGTTATCCGGACAGGCATAACGCAGGTAGTACCAGGACGAATCCACGAAGGTGTCCAGGGTGTCGGTTTCCCGATGTGCCGGTTTGCCGCACCGTGGGCAGGATACGTTTACAAACGCTTCACATTTCACCAGCGGATTGCCGCTGCCGTCGGAAATCAGATCTTCCGGCAGCACCACCGGGAGCTGCGCATCCGGTACCGGCACGTCGCCGCAATCTTCACAATGAATGATGGGGATGGGACAGCCCCAGTAGCGCTGACGGGACACACCCCAGTCGCGCAGACGGTACTGCACACGTTTCTTGCCCAGGCCCTTGGCGGCGAGATCCGCGGCGATGGCGTCCACTGCAGCCTGGTAGCCCAGCCCGTCGTACTTGCCGGAATTGCACACCACCACGTCCTTGCTGACCACGCCCAGAGCCGTACCGTGGACGTCCGGGACCGGGTCCGCCGGGGCGCGCACCACGACCTTGAGAGGCAGGCCGTATTTCCTGGCGAACTCAAAATCCCGTTCGTCATGGGCCGGCACACCCCCTATCGCGCCTTCGCCGTAGCTCATGAGCACGTAATTGGCCACCCACAGTGGCAGTGACTCATGGGTGAGGGGATGCCGTACCGTGAACCCGGTGGGTACGCCTTTCTTCTCCTGGGTGGCCAGTTCAGCCTCGGTGACACCGCCCTGGCGGCATGCCTCCACGAAAGCTGCCACTTTCTTGTCCTGGGCCGCTGCCTTCTGCGCCAGCGGATGCTCGGCGGCCACCGCTATATAAGTGGCGCCCATGAGCGTGTCGGCGCGGGTGGTGAACACCTTGAGCACGCCGCCGTCGCAGGGAAAGCCGATTTCCACGCCCTCGCTTCTGCCGATCCAGTTGGCCTGCATGGTTTTGACGCGCTCGGGCCAGCCGGGGAGCCCGTCGAGCGCGCTCAACAACTCGTCCGCATACCCGGTGATGCGCAGGTAATACATGGGGATCTCGCGTTTCTCCACCAACGCACCGGTACGCCAGCCGCGGCCGTCGATCACCTGCTCGTTGGCCAGCACCGTCTGGTCCACCGGATCCCAGTTCACGCTGCCGGTCTTTTTGTAGGCGATGCCCTTTTCCAGCATGCGCAGGAACAGCCATTGGTTCCATTGGTAATAGCTCGGATCGCAAGTGGCGATCTCCCGCGACCAGTCAATGGCAAACCCCAGGGACTGCAGTTGCTTGCGCATGTAGGCAATGTTGTCGTAAGTCCATTGCGCCGGCGGTACGCCGTTTTTGATGGCGGCATTTTCAGCCGGCAGGCCGAAAGCATCCCAGCCCATGGGTTGCAGCACGCTTCTGCCCTGCATGCGCTGATAGCGGCTGATCACGTCGCCGATGGTGTAATTGCGCACGTGTCCCATGTGCAGCCGGCCGCTGGGATACGGCAGCATGCACAGACAGTAATATTTCTCCGCGTCATTCCGCTCCACCGCCGCAAACAAGCCGCCTTCCTGCCAGAGGCTGCGGGCCGCGGCTTCCAGTGATGGCGGGTGATAGTGCTCTTGCATCATTCGGCTGACTTCAGATTTGTCTGTGAAGCGGCCCGCGTATCCAGCAGCGCATAAAACAAAGCCATGTAAATCACATACCAAGTGATCATTATTGAATGCAGGAAAATCGTGTCGGTCAGCGCATAGATGGCGAAACCGGCCACGGTCAGCACACCGGCCAAGCCGATGGCATGAGACGCGTGCACCGGGCTGCGCGTCGCCCGCAGAAAGCGCCACAGAGGAATCAGCAGTATGGCAAGCAGCGTCGCGAACCCCAGGAGTCCGCGGCTTGAAAGCGCATCCAGATAATCGTTGTGCGGATGATCGTAATTGCGTAAAAAAACAGCTACCTGTCCACGCCGGATCAACTCATGGGTCTTTGCCTGGAAGGCTCCCGTACCCACGCCTAAAACCGGATGCCTCAGGAACAGCCTCCAGGCATCGCGCCACATTTCAAAGCGCCTGCCCACTGACGTATCGATGATAGATAGGCTGTATTCACCCCAATAGCTATCCAAGGGCACCAACCAGGCTTTCTCATTAGGAGGCACATAAACATAGACGCTGCTTCCGCTGACATCCTTAGATATAACTGTTGTCTGTATGTAATGCTGGGAATTGAAAGTTACTCGGGTTGAGCCCTGTTCATTCAGCGCTATTGCCCCTACGCCGCGCACCAGTAATTTACTGGATTGAGTTTTCCCATCAGCGGGCACACGTGGAAAATAATACCAAGCTCCTTTAGAGACATTCTGGTTGTGCAATTCAACGGCGTACCTGTCACGGCAGAGGCCAACTTGCCGGAGTTGTGGATCCCGTACAACGTTGGCAATCAGTGGAGGATTACGGGTTGTGGGATACATTTCCAGCCATGCCTCCAAGAAGGAGGCTTGATTATCACATTGTTCTTGCTGGGTTCGCGGGCTACTTTGGCCTTTGAAAGTATTCAATCCGATGAAATAATCCACGGTGCTGCGAACCGCATCCTTGAGACGCCCCTGGGTATCGGTGCGCGCAACAAAATAGGACGATGAAAATACCGCGATGATGGCTATCAGAATTGCAAACACATAACGGCGCTTGAGAAAACCGGCTGCGGGCGTGGCCAGCGCCGGTATCAGCAGGAACAAGGGCAGCCAGGCGCCGCGCGTGCCGGACAACAGTGTCGCCGCGACGCCGCCGACGAGGCACAGGATCAGCAGCGGCACCGACCAGTGGCGCCGGGAAGCCGCCATCAGGCCGAAGCCCGCCACCATGCACAACACCATGGTGGTGGTCAGATCGCCGAAAATAATCGAAAGGTCGGTTTGCGCCGCCACCCGGATCGGTCCATGGGCGTGCAAAAACTCCAGGCTCGCCAGCACCCCGGCGGTCAGCGCTCCCAGTGCCAGACCGATGAATACGGTCTTGGCCGTGGGCGGATATCGCCGGAAAGCCAGATACGCCGGCAGGATCAGCAGAAAACGCAAATAGCGGCCGAGATAATGGAAGCCGTCTTCAGTCTGATACCCGGTGGCATACGACAGTAATACCACCGCGAAAAACAGCGCGAAAGCCAGGCAAAGAAGTCCGCTGTCCCGATTCAGCCAGATGCTGGCGCCGTCGCGCATCCACACCCAGATGCCGATTAGCATCAGCAACCCCAGCGTGTAACTGTCGCCGCGATTGATAAAAAGGGTAGCCGCCGGGAAGGCCAGTACCAGCAGGGTGACAATAAAACGCAAAAATCCATCGGTGTGCGCACCGACGCTCTTTGGTATTTTGCCGTTATCAGTCCGCGCTGAACTGTTCATGTCCCCGGTCCCCTCATGCCTGCCTCCTCCGCCACGCCGCCGCCAAGAGCAGCAGCAAACAGCCCATCACCACCGCGGCATTGCCGATGTATTGATAGGGTGTGCCGCCCGCATAGGGCACAACCGCACCTTGCAATACGCCGCGGGTGGCGCGCGGCAGGCTTTTTACCACCCCACCCTGGTTATTGACGATGGCCGTGATACCCGTATTGGTATCCCGCAAAAGATAACGCCCGGTTTCCAGCGCGCGCATGCGCGCGATCTCGAAATGCTGCGGCAGGGCAATGGAGTCCCCGAACCAGCCGTCATCGCTGACATTCACCAGGAATGCCGCCTGCGGCAAGGCCTGCATTATCTCATTGCCGTAGGCGTCTTCGTAACAGATGGAGGTGCCCACCGCATAGCCCGCCGCCTGCAGCAATGGCTGGTTGGCGGCGCCCGGGGTGAACGAGGAATACGGCAGATTCATGCTCTGCAGCCAGCGCCTGGCCCACGTCGGCAGCGGAAAATATTCCGACAGGGGCACCAGGTGCCGCTTGCTGTACACGCCATCGTGACCGCCGAGACTGATGACACTGTTATAGGCGGCGCCCGTGGCCGGATCCTCCGTGGGCACGCCGATGAGCAGCTCGGTACCGTGGGCACGGGCTTCTTTTTCCAGCGGCTCGAGAAAATCGTCCCAGACTTCATCCGCATAATCCGGCACGGCGGATTCCGGCCAGACGATCAGGCGGCTGTCCCAGTGTGCCTCCGTCATCTTCCGGTACAAATCCAGCGTGGGTTGAAAACTCTGCGGCTCCCACTTAATGGTCGAGGGAATATTGCCCTGCATGAGGCTTACCCGCAGGGGTTCGCCGGAAGGATGCGTCCAGGAGACCGATGCCAGCACCCCGCCTGCGATCCACACCGCCGCCAGGACCGAGAGCGATACCAGGCGCGAGCGCAGCTTTGCCTTCGGCGCCAGCCCACTCAGCACCAGGCCCGCGGACAACACCACCGTGAGCGTCACGCCATACACGCCCAGCACCGGCGCATAACCTTTCAAGAGGCCGCCGATCTGGCTGTAACCGAGACTCAGCCAGGGAAAGCCGGTCAACAGCCAGCCGCGCAGCCATTCAAGCAGCGTCCACAGCGCCGGCAAGACCACTATCCAGCGCCACCGGCCCGCGCGCGGCATGAGCCATACGCCCAGTGCGCACGCCAGCGCACTGTAAACGGCCATGAACGCCACCAATGCGGCGATGATCAGGAATGTCAGCCACAGAGGCGCGCTGGCGATGACATGGATACTGATATACAGCCAGTACACGCCGCAGGCGAATTCCGCCAAGCCAAACAGAAAACCGCGCCACCAGGCGCGGCGCACCGATATGCCGTTCAACAGCCAGAACAGCGCCGCCGGGGTGATCATCGCGAGTGGATAAAGATTGAACGGCGCGAACGCCAGCACCGTGAGCGCGCCGGCGATGACCGCCAGAAGGTCACCCGGGAGACCGGAACGCAGCCGGTTGACATAAATGCCAAACCTTTCCATCGCCTTAGCCGCCGGTGCGCGGTTGCCGATCATAAAACTCCCGTTGTAGGAGCGGTCGTCTCGACCGCGATCCACCGGTTACGGGCATGGATGCCGGGAGCAGCCCGACCACGATTCCCCCCGCCCTGTGGGAGCGGTCGTACCGACCGCGATTCCCGAACCATCGCGGCGGTGGCAGATTTTTGCTCCTGCATTGCTGCATTTCCGCCGTCCTGGCGGTCACCGCCGCGATCCCAAGGCCAAATCCATCGCGGCGGGTACCGCCGCTCCTACAAAACCACAAACCATTGTAGGAGCGGTCGTCACGGCCGCGATTCCACATCCCAAATCATCGCGGCGAGTATCACCGCTCCCACGAAAGGCCTTTTTCCCAATCCCATTTGTGGGAGCGGTCGTACCGGCCGCGATTCCAAAAGCTCTCGTGGGAACGGTCGCCTGCCTGTGCGGTGCACGCAGACAGGTACCGGCCGCGATTCTTAGACCATCGCGACGGGGACCGTCGCTCCTACCAATATCATTCCTCATAACGATCCATCGCGGCGAGTATCGCCGCTCCCACGCAAATGCAAAGAGGAAAGGGCGCTATTAAAGACCCCCTGTTGTATGCGCCCGGACGCGTAATTCATGCCGTCGTATCAGAAGCCGATGAAGCGCTGGTCCCCTTGCGTATCACTTCCAGCAGATGCAGCCGGCGGCTGTCGGCGCGCAGCACCTTGAAGCGCAGCTTGCCGATCTGGATCTTCTCCCCGCGTTTCGGCAAATGGCCAAAAGCGTGCATCACCAGACCGCCCAGGGTATCGAATTCAGCATCGCTGTAAGCGGTGCCGAAGTAGGCGTTGAAATCCTCGATGGGGGTCAGGGCCTTCACCGTGTAACGCCGGTCGCTGTGCTGAAGGATGCGGGTCTCGTCGTCCACGTCATATTCGTCGTCAATCTCGCCGACGATCTGTTCCAACACGTCCTCGATAGTGATCAGCCCCGCGACCCCGCCGTATTCGTCCGCCACCATCGCCATATGATTGCGGCTGGCGCGGAAGTTCTTGAGCAGCACGTTCAGGCGCATGCTTTCCGGCACGAATGGCGCGGGCCGCAGATACTCACGCAGATTGAAGGCGGCCTCGGGATCCTCCAGGAAATGTTCCAGCAGGTCCTTGGCGAGTACGATGCCGATGACTTCGTCGCGGCTTTCGCCCACCACCGGGAAACGCGAATGGCCCGAATCCACCACCACCGCCAGCACCTCCCGCCGGGAAGCGTCCTTCTCCAGCGCCACCATCTGGGCTCGGGGGATCATGATGTCACGGGCCTGCATGTCCGCCACCTGCAACACGCCTTCCAGCATGGCCTGGGCGTCGCTGTCGAACAGATTGCGGTTCTGGGCGTCGCGCAGCAGCTCCAGGAGTTCGTCCCGGTCGCGGGGTTCGCCGGCCAGCACCTGCCGGAGGTTCTCGAACCAGGCGCGCAGGCCGGAACTTCGATCGGGGGAGGCGGTTTCGGGGGGCATGGGCTGCATCAACCGTATGGAATGAAGTTAAGTTTACCTGCTGGCGGGCCCCGGCCAAAAACCCGGGCGGATTCCCTCGTCCTCAATAGGGATCCGGATAACCCAGTCCGGCCAAGAGGGCGGTCTCCAGGGACTCCATCTCCTCCGCCTGGGAAGCGGATTCATGGTCATAGCCGAGTAGATGCAGGGTGCCGTGGATGGTGAGGTGCGCCCAGTGGGCTTGCGCCGGCTTTCCCTGTTCCGCGGCTTCCCGCATCACCAGCGGCGCGCAGATCACCAGGTCGCCCAGCAACGCGGATTCCATACCTGCCGGCAATTGCGCCGGAAATGACAACACGTTGGTCGGGTAATCCTTGTGACGGTAGCGGTGGTTGAGCCTGGCGGCCTCGTCTTCGTCCACGATACGCACCGTCAATTCCGCCGACTCGCGCCGGCCGGCCAGGGCAGCGCCTATCCAGCGCTCGAAATCCGCGTCCGAGGGTAGAGCTTTCGTTTGCGTCGCTGTCTGCAACGTCACCCGCAGCGTACCGGTCATGTTGGTCTAACCTTAATCGCGACTCTTGTGGGAGCGGTCGTATCGGCCGCGATTCTTAAACCATCGCGACGGGGACCGTCGCTCCTACCAATATCATTCCTCATAACGATCCATCGCGGCGAGTATCGCCGCTCCTACCATCGGATTTCTTGTAGGAGCGATCCTCCGGGTCGCGATCCAAAATTTCAAATCCATCGCGGCGAGTATCGCCGCTCCCACAGGAAGCAGCAAAATTTTGTGGGAGCGACGGTCCCCGTCGCGATTCCCAGGTCGCAGACATGGATGCCGGGAGCAGCCCGCCCGCGATTCCAAAAGCTCTTGTGGGAGCGGTGGTCTCCGCCGCAATTCTTCATTCTTCAAACCACACCGCATCCCATAAAGGATACTCTCCTATGTCTTCCACCAGCCCAGCCCGCAACGGATTGCCTATGATATAGCGCGCCAACTTTCTCAGATCCTCATCCCGGCGCACCGCATGATCATGATAGCCCGGTTGCCATAGAGGTTGGCCCTTACGTTGCAAGTGTTCATTCAATATCCTTGCCGTATAACCCTTGAACGAGCGCATCAGATCATCCAACCCACCACGCTCACCGAGCACCAGCAGCCAGTGCATGTGATCCGGCATCACCACCCACGCCAGGCTCTTGCTCCAGCCAGCCTCGTCATGGTGTGCAATCGCCTGGGCTATTTCGCGACCGCAGGTCAAGCCCGAAAATACGGGCCGGCGCTCCGCGGTCACGGTCGTGAGGATGTAAGCTCGGCCGGATTCGGAAACACGTCCTTTCCGCAAATTATTTGATCTAGGCATGGCGCTCCTCCTTGAGCCTCCTGTAGGAGCGGTCGTACCGGCCGCGATCCCTGAACCATCGCGACGGGGACCGTCGCTCCTACAAAATATCATTCACATAAAATCCATCGCGGTGGGTACCACCGCTCCTACCCACAAGATTTCTTGTGGGAGCGATCCTCCGGGTCGCGATCCCAAATTTCAAATCCATCGCGGCGAGTATCGCCGCTCCTACCCACAAGATTTCTTGTGGGAGCGATCCTCCGGGTCGCGATCCCAAATTTCAAATCCATCGCGGCGAGTATCGCCGCTCCCACAGGAAGCAGCAAAATTTTGTGGGAGCGACGGTCACCGCCGCGATTCCCAGGTCGCAGACATGGATGCCGGGAGCAGCCCGACCGCGATTCCCCCCGCCCTGTGGGAGCGGTCGTCCCGGCCGCGATTCTCAAACCATCGCGGTGGGTACCACCGCTCCTACCAATATCATTCCTCATAACGATCCATCGCGGCGAGTATCGCCGCTCCCACGTGAATTCTCCCCCTGTAAAAAAGGGGGAAAGAGGGGGATTTGTATGTTCAGAAATCCTCCCTCACCCCCCTTTAAAAAGAAGAGGGCAAACGCTCAGCGTTTCGGTTCTTCCGGCAGATCGCGCTGTTCGTAAGCGGCGACAATGCGCTGCACCAACGGGTGCCGCACCACGTCGGCTGCCGTAAAAAACGTGAAGCTCACGCCCTGCATGCCGCGCAGCAGCTCCACCGCGTCCCGCAATCCGGAGCGCTGCGGCCGCGGAATGTCCACCTGGGTGATGTCGCCGGTGACCACCGTGCGCGAGCCGAAGCCGATGCGCGTCAGGAACATTTTCATCTGGTCAATGGTGGTGTTCTGGGCTTCGTCCAGGATGATGAAGGCCTCGTTCAGGGTGCGGCCGCGCATGAACGCCAGCGGCGCCACCTCGATCACGCCGCGCTCCAGCAATTTGCCGACCCGTTCGAAGCCGAGCATTTCATAGAGCGCGTCGTAGATGGGGCGCAGATACGGATCCACTTTTTCCGTCAGGTCTCCGGGCAGAAATCCCAGGCGTTCGCCGGCCTCCACCGCCGGCCGCACCAGCACCAGCCGCCGCACCTGGTCGCGGTTGAGCGCGGCCACGGCGCTGGCCACCGCCAGATAGGTCTTGCCGGTGCCCGCGGGGCCGATGCCGAAGGTCAGATCGTGACCGGCGATGTTCTGCAGATAGTGCCGCTGGTTCGGGCCGCGCCCCCGCACCCGCCCTTCCTTGGTAGTCACCACGATGTCGTCCGGCGCCTGTGCTTCGTCCTGATTCTCCAGCAAGGCGGCGACGCCGGATTCCTGCAGACTCACATGCACCGTCTCGCGGCGGATGCGTTCCTGGGCGGTGGCGGCATACAGCTGTTTGAGGATCGCCGCCGCCGCCTGCGCCGGCTTTGGGTCACCGATGACCCGGAACTGATTGCCGCGGTTGTTGATCTCGACACCCAAGCGCTGTTCGATCTGGCGCAGATGCTCGTCGAACTGGCCGCAGAGGTTCGCCAGCCGCTCGTTGCCCAGGGGCTCCAATGTGAGTTCCAATGATACGGGTTGCGAATCCATGTGTTTCTATTACTGATATTCGATGCAGGCCTAGGGTATGAGTGTGTCAGGTTGTGTCGCCGCCAATAACAACAAGCAATCAAAAATCATAATGAATGCCCACTCGATCGCGGCGTGGGCAGATTAAAGCTCCTGCATTGCTGCATTTCCGCCTTTCAAGCTCCGCTTCCTGCTCCACTTGAAAGCCCAGGGCAGGCTTCCTGCCTGCCCGTTGCGGCTGTCGCCGCTTACCCCTGGCGGTCAGCGCCGCTTCCACCCAAACCGCAAATCCATCGCGGCGGAGACCACCGCTCCTACCACAGAAGAATTGTAGGAGCGGCCGTCCCGGCCGTGAATCCAAATTTCAAACCCATCGCGGCGAGTATCGCCGCTCCTACAAGGCACCATTCCCGTAGGAGCGAACCTCCGGGTCGCGATCCCGCATTTCAATCCCATCGCGGCTCAGAGCGCCGCTCCCACCTGAACCACGAAACCATCGCGGCGGATACCACCGCTCCTACCACAGAAGAATTGTAGGAACGGCCGTCCCGGCCGCGATTCCAAGCTCACAGTCCATGGGATGCCGAGGCGGCCGTCCCGACCGCGATGGAGGCGATGCGTCCCCGCAGGGAGTTCTGCTTCACCTCGGTGATCACCACCTGCGCAAACCGGCCGATGAGGCGAGGGTCGCCGGCGAAATTGACCCAGCGGTTGCATTCGGTTCTGCCGGCCAGTTCGCGCGGATTTTTCGTCGCGGGCCGTTCCACCAGCACCCGCTGGGTGGTACCCACGAGACGCTGCATGTAGGTCTGACCGAAATCATGAATACGCGCCTGCAAGGCTTCAAGCCGTCGCACTTTTTCCTGGTGCGGTACCTCATCCGCAAAGGCTGCCGCCGGCGTGCCCGGACGCCGGCTGTAGATGAAACTGAAGGCCTGATCGAACTGCAGCTCTTCCACCAGTTGCATGGTGGCCTGGAAATCCTTTGCGGTTTCGCCCGGGAAACCGACGATGATGTCGGTGGACAGGCTGATATCGGGGCGCACCTCCCGCAGTTTTCTGATCTTGGCCTTGTATTCCAATACCGTGTGGTTGCGTTTCATGGCCGCGAGGATCCGGTCGGAACCGCTCTGCACCGGCAGATGCAGGTAATTGGCAAGCTTTGCCACGCTTGCAAACACCTCAATCAGACGTTCGTTGAATTCCAGCGGATGTGAGGTGGTGAAACGGATGCGTTCGATGCCGTCCACGGCGGCCACATATTCGATCAACAGGGCGAGATCGGCGATTGAGCCATCGTGTCTCACGCCGCGATAGCCGTTCACGTTCTGGCCCAGCAGGGTCACTTCCATGACGCCCTGCTCCGCCAGCTCGGCGATTTCCGCAATCACATCATCGAACGGCCGGCTGACTTCCTCGCCGCGGGTATAGGGCACCACGCAGAAACTGCAGTACTTGCTGCAGCCTTCCATGATGGAGACGAAGGCGGTGGCGCCCTCCGCCCTTGGCGGGGGCAGATTGTCGAATTTCTCGATTTCCGGGAACGCAATATCCACCACCGGACGCTGCGTGCGGTGGGTTTCCTCCAGCATTTCCGGCAGGCGATGCAGGGTCTGGGGTCCGAATACCAGATCCACGAACGGCGCCCGCTTCACGATGCCCGCGCCCTCCTGGCTGGCCACGCAGCCGCCCACGCCGATGATGAGATCAGGGCGCTGCTGCTTGAGCTCGCGCCAGCGCCCCAGCTGGGAGAAGACTTTTTCCTGGGCCTTGTCGCGCACCGAGCAGGTATTCAGCAGGATCACGTCCGCTTCTTCGGCCTGTGCCGTCAGCTCGTAAGCATGGGAATCCCGCAGCACCTCCGCCATTTTCCCGGAGTCGTACGTGTTCATCTGGCAACCGAAGGTTTTGATAAACAGTTTTCCAGGCATCTGACGTCTGATCAGCGGGAGCCGAACCCGGTCACTAATATGCGTAGGGTGCGGATAAGTATGGAGAAATCCAGCCAGAAAGACATGTGCTTGATGTAGTAGATGTCGCGTTCCAATTTCTCGGTCGTAGACTCCACATCAGCCGTGTATCCATGCGTCACCTGCGCCCAGCCGGTGATACCCGGCTTGATAATGTGACGGTAATTATAAAAAGGAATCTGCGCCTCGAATTCCTTCACAAAGGATACCTGTTCGGGACGGGGCCCTACCAGACTCATATGACCGAGCAATATATTCCAGATCTGCGGCAGTTCGTCCAACCGCCATTTGCGCAATACCACACCGATTCGGGTAATGCGTGGATCCGCATGATCCGCAAATCGTGCACCATCATTCTCGGATTCCAAATGCATACTGCGGAATTTTAACATCAAAAAGATGCGCCCGCCCTGCCCGATACGTGGCTGGGTGAAGAACACCGGTCCCGACGAATCCATTTTTATGATGAGCGCCAATAAACACATGAGGGGTATAACCACTGGCAATAAGGCCAGTACCAGCAACAGATCAAAGAGACGTTTGCCCAGAAGATACACCGCCGGTGGCTCCAGGGAGCTCATGAAAGTTTCTGACATCTGGTCTATTGAAGTTCGGCCAGTGATGGATTCGTGTACCCAACCCGAGTGATATACGGGAACACGGTTGAGCGCACAATCGGCAACAAACCGCAGCCAGTGGTTCGACAGTTTGGCATGCAGATCAACCACTACACCATCAACTTCAAACTCTGACAGCGACGGTTCTACCAGCACTTGCCACTTCACACCCCGTACAGCAATCAAGTCCGGTGCGGTCCCTTCTGCAACAACGGCGAGCCGCGGGATCAGGTACCGCCGCCGCAAATGCATGCCGACCACCAGCCATCCAAAGCTCAGGCAGTAGGCCGTAAGGAGAAAACTGCGGGCATAATAGAAACGCCCGATCAGCAACACGCAAACCAGCAACAGGAAAGCACCGCTAACCGCCGGCAATACCACGGTCACACTGCTCCATCCCGGAAAACGGCTGGTCTTTTCAATAACGATCACAGCCAAGCTGTAAGTGCTGGCCACGGCCAGGATCAATGCTAAATGATGCCGTATAAACGGCCAGAACAACGCCAGTTGATGAGCAACTGTGAGGGTGGCGAGCAGCGAAACACCAACCACGAGTAGCAGGCCCAGCATGGACCACAACATCAACCGGTGGGAAATCCAGCGTAGGGGATGCCCGCCGGTAAACCCACCCGCCTCGATTGATTGCAATGTGCGCAGTTCCATGTGCCGGTTCATTTTCTCTCCTGAAATCTCGGGCGGGCCGTTTGTTCCGGGTCTTTACTGCGGTGTGTGCATTGTGTTCGATTAAAGAACTTAAATGCTGCTGCTCGGATAAGCAGTTTACCCACCAGCTCCCTGAATATTCAAGGACTTATGTAACAATGATGAAATATAATCATGAATCGCACTGTTGCGACTACTCCCTCCTCTAACGCATGTCCGACACTTCGGTTAACCGTTCACCGTCTGATGACTGTCATCGCCGCCAGCAGAAAACAGACTAAGGTAATAGTCCGCAGCCAGCTTTATTCCCTCACTGACGGTATGGGTGGGCTGATAGCCGAGGAGGTTCCTGGCTTTCGAAATATCCGCCAGTGAATGGCGTATGTCACCAGGCCGGAAATCACGGAACTCGGGCTCGGCGTTTTGCGCGGCCGGCAGATGGCCCGTCACCTCGGCCCGAATCAGGCGGAAGAGTTGCAAGAGTGTGGTGCGGTCTCCGACGGCAACGTTATAGACCTGCCCCACGGCGCCTGCATCGGACGTGCAAGCGGCCAGCAAGTTCGCCTGTATGGCGTTATCCACAAAACAGAAATCGCGGCTGGTTTCCCCATCTCCGTAGATATAGACCGGATCGTTTCTGAGCAAGGCCTTGAACCAAAGCGGAATCACCGCTGCGTAGGCGCCCTCTGGATCCTGCCGCGGTCCGAAAATATTGAAATAGCGCAGACCGATAACCTGCATACCGTAGCAGCGCGCGAACACTGCCGCATACAGCTCATTCACCTGCTTGGTTACCGCATAGGGTGACAATGGGTGGCCGATTTCAGCCTCTACCTTCGGCAAGCCTGGATGATCGCCGTACACGGAACTCGATGACGCATACACAAAGCGACGCACACGCGCGTCGCGGGCCGCCACCAGCATGTTCAGAAAACCACTGATGTTATGCTCATGGGTAGCGATTGGATCCAGCAGGGAACGCGGTACCGAACCCATGGCCGCTTGGTGCAGGACGTAATCCACGCCTTCAACCGCAGTCTGGCATGCTGTCAGGTTACGGATGTCGCCTTCCACAAAGCGGAAACGCTCCCATTGCGCCAGCGCCACCAGCGCGCGCACCGCATCGAGATTGTGGCGATGACCGGTGCTCAGGTTATCTAGCCCAATTACATTCTGATCAAGGCGCAGCAGCCGCTCTAGCAGGTTTGAACCGATAAAACCCGCGACGCCTGTTATCAGCCATGTGCGAGGATTCGCTTTCAGCTCGGTTTCACAATCCTTGATGTCCATGCCTTCCCCTGATTACAGACGCCAAAGATGGATGCCGGCCGCTTCGAGCGAAGCACGCGGGAATATGCATTTCACATCCATCACCAGGGGTGGATCCTTGAGCAGACGTTTGATTTCCGTGACGCTAAGTTTGCGGTAGTCAGCGTGCGCCACCGCCGCCACCAGTGCATCCGCGGGTTTGAGTTGTTTGAACGGCACCAGCGTCACGCCGTATTCGTGGTGCGCCTCCTCGGGATCCGCCAGTGGGTCCGAGATCTGTAGTTGCACGCCGAAATCCTGCAGCTCGCGCAGGATATTCACCACCTTGGAATTGCGCAGGTCCGGGCAGTCCTCCTTGAAGGTGAGTCCCAGAACGGTGACCGTAGCGCCGCGCACGTCGTGGCCGGCGCGAATCATTTCCTTGACGGTACGCTGGGCGATAAAGCGGCCCATGCTGTCGTTTATACGCCGGCCGGAGAGGATCACCTGCGGGATGTATCCGATCTTCTCCGCCTTGTGGGTCAGGTAATAGGGATCCACGCCGATGCAGTGCCCGCCCACGAGACCCGGACGGAACGGCAGAAAATTCCACTTGGTGCCCGCGGCTTCCAGTACCGCCTGGGTATCAATACCCATACGGTCAAAGATCAGTGCCAATTCATTCATCAGCGCGATGTTGAGATCACGTTGGGTGTTCTCAATGACCTTGGCGGCCTCCGCCACCTTGATGCTCGGCGCTCTATGCACGCCGGCCTCCACCACACTGCAATACACCGACGCTACAATCTCAAGCACTTCTGGTGTCTGGCCAGACACCACTTTTTTGATACTGGTGAATGTGTGCTGCTTATCGCCGGGATTGATGCGCTCCGGACTGTAGCCGAGGAAAAAATCCCGGCCGCATTTCAATCCGGATTCACGTTCCAGGATGGGTGCGCAATCCTCTTCGGTGGCGCCGGGATACACCGTGGATTCGTACACCACGATATCGCCGCGCTTCAGCGCCTTGCCGACAGTTTCGGAGGCCCGTAACATGGGTGTCAGGTCCGGCTGATTGGCGGCGTCCACTGGCGTAGGCACCGCCACGATATGGAAATCCGCCTCGCGCAGTATTTCGATTTCATTGGTAAATATGATTTCCGCAGCCGCCAGCTCAGCGGAAGACACTTCACCGGTGCGATCGTGCCCGGTCCGCAACTCGCTGAGGCGTTGCTCGTCGATGTCGAAGCCGACCACACGGCCCTTGCGGCCGAAGGCCACCGCCACCGGCAACCCTACATAGCCCAAGCCGATGACGGAAATTTTGCGCATCCCCTGAAACCTTGCTTATGTAAAGGCCCGCCGGAGAGCGGGCTTTCAGAGCGCATACTTTAAACCAAGCTGCCCCGAAGCGGGTAAATCAGCCCGGAATTATCCGCTCCGCGGTTAGCTCTCGACGTATGTGTTCATGACACCCCATTCATCAGCGCACGCAAAATGTCGAGGGTGACGACCACCACGCGATCCGTCGAGAATCGATTTTCCACGAGCAGCCGGCCCTGCCGCCCCAGGCGCCGGCGCAGCGTACTGTCTTCGATGAGCCGCCGGATCGCCGCCGCCAATTCCTGCACGTCTCGCACCGGCACCAGCAATCCAGTCTCACCGGCCAGCACGGCGTCGCGGCAACCCGGCACATCGGTAGTAACCACAGGTTTTCCGCAGGCGGCCGCCTCGATCAGCACCTTGGCCATACCTTCGCGGTAGGAAGGCAGACACACGATATGGCTGGTGGCGTAGAGCGCGCGCATATCCGGCACCTGACCCAACCATTCGATATCCCCCTCCGCATGCCACTGCCGCAGTTGTGCTTCGGGGATGGCACTGGGATTGCCCGTATCGGTTCCGCCCGCCAGCAGGAAACGCGCTTGTACGCCGGCAGCCCTCAGGGCTGCGGCGGCCGCGACGAATTCATGCACCCCCTTGTCGCGCAACATGCGTGCCGGCAGCACCACCACCGGCACACCGGCGGGTTCATCGGAAACATTGAAGTAGATCATATCCACGCCGGAGCCCGGTACCACGTCGGTATCTGCCTGCGACAGGATACCTTGACACACGAACGCGTCCCGGTCCTCGGGATTGTGGAAAATGACTCTTTGACAGGGATGCCGCAAGGCGAAGCGGTAAAAACCGAACACCAGATTGCGAAGCAGCGTGCCACGCAAACTATCCTGTAAGGCGAAATATCCCAATCCGGACACCACACTCACCACCCGCGGTACGCGCGCGTTGCGCGCGGCCAACGTGCCGTAGATCACCGGCTTGATGGTGACCTGATAGACAAGCTGCGGTTGCAGATCGCGATACAGACGCCGGATACGCCATAGCGTCAGTAATTCTCGAAAAGGATTCATGCTGCCGCGTTGGAATGGCAGTGGATGAAATTCAAAACCGGCGGCACGGATCCTCTCCGCCGCCTGCCCCGGCATGGCGGCCACATGTACCGCATACCCCATGTCCCGTACCGCCAGCGCCAGTGGCAGGCGGTGCGAAACAAAATAGGCGGGGTTATTCTCGAAGAACAGAATACGCGGAGCATTAATCATTGGTATGCCTGCTGGATGAAACCTGCGCGGGCACCACGAAATCCACGGGGTATCCCGTCACACCGCGCCATTATCCCGACCCGCCTGTGCCTGAGCGGAAACTCCACGATAAAATTCCGCGTACCTATGCATGATTGCGCCCCGCTCATAATGCCGTAGAATACGCTCGTGGGCCGCCACCCCGAGTTGTTTGCGCCCTACATCGCCGGCGCGCACCAGTTCCAGCAATGCGACGGCGAGGGATTCGGGTACACGCGGTGGCACCACCCGGCCGGTATCGCCTACCAGTTCCGCGGACGCGCCCACATCGGTGACCACGCAGGGCACCCCGCAGGCCATGGCCTCGCCCACGGCGTTGGGGAAACCCTCGGCCCGGGAGGAAGACACACAAATGTCCATGGCATTCATAAGCGCTGGAATATCTTCCCGCTCCCCGAGCGCCAGCACCCGCTCCGTAAGACCCGGTTTTTCCGGCAGGCGGCGCAGAATGGGGTTCCGCTGTTCCGCATCCTTGCCCACCAGCATGACATGGGCCCGGGGCACCTGCTCGAGCAGGATATGGGCGGCCCGTAGAAACGTCTCGTGATCCTTGATGGCGTGATACCGAGCCACCATTCCTATCACGATCGCCTGGCTGTCGAACCCCAATTCCCGCCGCGTGACCAGCCGCAAAGCCGCATCCGGGTGGAATCTCTCACAATCAAACCCGTTGGGGATGATCACCGCTTTGACCTTCGGATACCCAAACTGTTCATGCTGGCGCGCCGCCACCCCCGAATTGAACACGATACGCGCGGCGGATCCGGACCACATGCCGCCCAGCCGGATCAATGCCCGCAAGCCAATACTTTCGTCGCGCCAGCCATCCAACGAATGACGCACGTTCCATACCACCGGACAGCGCAATCCCGCGACGCGACGTGCCAAGCTTGCACCGAGGTTACCGTGGTATAGCCAGCCCTGGATCAGATCCGGCGCAAAGCGGCATGTCACCTGGCGTATCTTGAGTATTGCCGCGATGCCCGTGGGAGAAAATCCCGCACCGAGTGCGTGCACGGCGATGCCCCGATGCTGCAATCGCCGCCCAACCGGACCGATCTCCTCCAGCGACACCACCGCCGGTTCAAATTCTGACGCATCCATGGTCTGCAGCAGGCGCTCCAGGAACAGCTCCGCACCGCCTGTTTCCAAGCCGCTGATGACGTGCAGTATTTTCATCGCTATGCCTGATTGCGTCAGAATCCGGAAAACCCCGGGCCATACACTTGCAGCGTCTCATCCAACATTCGTTCTATTCCGAAACGCACGCGCACGAACTCCCGCGCCTCCGTACCCGCCTGTTGCAGCCAGGACTTGTCAGCCAGCAGCCGCACAATCACTGCGGCAGCGGCTTCGGGATTGTCATCCGCCAGAACCCAGCCTGTGCGTCCGTGCGCAAGAGTTTCCACTGCGCCGCCGGCGGCTGTCGTGACTACCGGCACACCCAGCGCCTGGGCCTCGATCAGCACGTTCGGTAACCCTTCCGCACGGGACGTCAGCAGGAAAAGATCCATGGCGGCGATGGCCGTGAGGGCCTGCTTTTCATAACCCACCAAATGCAATCTGCCCGCAAGCCCGCCGCTATCAGCCTGCCGTGCAAACCGATGCCTGAGGCGGCCATCGCCCACTATGAGAAAATGTGCGTCCGGCACCGCACGCGCGATGCGTCCGGCGATATCCACCCACAACCCGGGGCGCTTCTCCTCGCTGAAACGGATGACCGTACCGACCAGGGGTGCGTCGGTGGGTATGCCGTATCGCACGCGATAATCCGACCGTTGCGTGCGGAGATTCGGCAATAAATCGTTATCGAAATCGAAGCCGTTGTGTATCACCTGGATATGCCCAGCTGGCAATTCCAGCCATTCCTCGTAGGCCCGCGCTCCAGCAAGGCTGTTGGCCACCAGTGTGACTGCGGGTTGTGCGGCGAGCCAGCGATAGCCTTCCAGCATGTAGCTTTTATATAACGCAAAGTGGTACGGCGGCAGGCTGCGAACATGCAGCACAATACGCGGCACCCCAGCGGCCACAGCTGCCAGGCCTCCCTGTATGTTCACTTCATCCAGCCACAGGTGTGCGACCTGGGGGTTATGCTTTACCAGCGTGCGCGCGAAATTCATCACCTCTGCCAAACGGTAGGGCAGCGTGGCTGCAGCATGCGTGATCGGCTGCAAATTGTCTGCAGCATCGTGGGCCGAATCACGATCCAGTTCGGCGACGGATAAACCCGCGGCTTCAAGCCTGGGCAGGAAGAAGCGCTGCGTTTCGGACTCCAGGTGCATGGCCACCATAGCCACAGTCTTCAGGTTACGTTGCGCCAAGCCGAGCACTGTGACCGTCGCCTGCCGTTCGGCACCGCCAGGGCCCAGCGTACCCACCATGAGCAACACCCCTTGTGGGGAGTTACCCTTGGGCCGTATGCCAGTCAGGATGGACCCGAAACGTCGGAAATGCCTTTTGTATGAGCGTTCGCGCCAATGGAGAAATCCTTGCGGGATTCCATACGACAGCCGGTTTAGAATTCGCCAAACTTTTTTCTTTGATACCGATTGACTCCGCCATTGCTGCCAAATGAGGGCTCTTATAGCAAGACTCTCCGGCAAGAATAACAATAAGGTTCCAAGGCCTCGTTTTTTTAATGCATTCTGAACAAGTTCGGCGTATGTGGGCACTGCAACTCCATCGTGCTCGAACTTCATTAAAAGCCAATTTCGTTGTCAGACTGTTCTAACGGATAATTTCTGCCGGGGAGCAATCCGGCAGCTGCGATTCAAGGCTTGCTAGTCCGGTATGTTATTCACGACTCTCTTACAAATACGAACTCGGTGTTGGCTTCGCCAGTCAGCATTTTCAGCTTGCGGAACCCCAGCTGCTCGCAAAACCGTACAGCTTCGGCATCGTACACGAATTCCATGGGCCAGCCTCCCAGCCAGTCGCGAATGTCAGTGAACAGGCTCATGCCACGGCTCTTTTTGTATTCCCGCATGCGTTTGAACAAAGATGGTAAATTCAAAAATCTGCGATACAACATGAACCTCCACACGTACCAGGCATCCATGCGGCGACGCGTCAGCCATCCAGAAGACACATATTTGCGTTTGACCTGCAACCAAAACTCCGGGGTTGGATCCTTCTGCACATCCGCGGAATACAGTGCGATGTAAAATAATCCACCGGGCTTAACTCGACCAGCCGCGTTGCGAATGGCATACCAGACATTGCCGGTATGGTGCAAGACTCCCCAGGAATATACCAGGTCACTTTGCGGAAGTTGTGCCATATAAGTATCATCCAACACCGAGCCCTGATTCACTGTCCAGTTGTGAGGGTTGCCCGCCTTGTCCCGTACATAGCGCGTGGCTTCCACGGACTTGGCGTCGTAATCGAAGCTGCATACCGTCCGGGCACCGGATTGCCAGGCAGCATAGGAATGCAAACCGCTGCCACACCCTATATCCAGGAATGACAGTCCGTTGAGATGCTCGCGTCCCAGCACCTCGAGCATGTGTTTCTTTGAAACCTCAACATTTTCCTGACTGAAATTCTTCTCGATGAAATTCAACCAGTTCTTGCCAAATTCAAAGCGTTCGTCATGAACTGTCATGAGACTGCCTTTTTTAAACATGCTGTCTTTGTAATCCTTCCTTCACCCAGGATGGGACCGTAAACCTGGAGTGTTTCGTCAAGCATGCGCTCCACTCCGAATCGCGATTTCACAAAATCATGCCCTGCATTGCCTGCCTGTTGCAGCCATTGCTGGTCGCTCAGCAGCCTGGCAATCACCCGAGCGGCGGCGCTTGGATTATCGTTACTCAACACCCAGCCAGTCTCTCCATGCGCCAGACCTTCCTGCGCACCGCCGGCAGCAGTAGTGACCACCGGCACGCCCAGCGCCTGCGCCTCCACCAAAACGTTAGGCAATCCCTCCGCCCGGGAAGAAAGCAGAAACAGATCCATGGCGGCGATTGCTGCCAAAGACTGTTGTTCGTAACCAACGAGGTGCAAACGGCCCGCCAAATCCAACGCTGCGATCTTTGACTGCAATTCCGCCCGCAATGGCCCATCGCCGACCACGACAAAATGCGCTTCAGGCATATGGCGCAAGGTTCGCGCAGCAATCTCCGCCCACAACAGTGGGCGTTTCTCCTCGCTTAGACGCATGACCGTACCCACCAGCTGCGAAGCGGGCGGGATACCCAGACGCTCACGGTAAGCGGCACGCTTGTTTCGTTGCTCCGACAAAAGACCTTCATCGAAATCGAAGCCATTATGGACCACCTGGATATGCCCAGCCGGAAGACCGAGCCACTGTTCATAGGCGCGCGCACCGGCATTGCTGTTACTTATTAAAGTCACCTGCGGTTGCTTGGCAAGCCAGCAATAACCTTCATACATGTATGGCTGATACAATGCGAAATTGTAAGGCGGCAAGCTGCGGGTACCTAACACGATTTTTGGCACGCCCGTGGCGATTGCTGCCAACCCGCCTTTGACGTTTACCTCATCCAACCAAAGGTGCACGATTTCCGGGCGCTGTGACTGCAGCGTACTAATATAGTCACGAACATCCTGAAGCTCGTCAGGTAGCAGTTTAACGATGGACAGTATCTGTCCTAATTCTCCCTGGTCATCCTGCGCAGTGTTCCTGTTGAATTTGATTGGCGGCATCCCTGCGGCTTCCAGCATCGACAGGTAGAAACGCTCATGCTCCGTTCGTAAATACACAACCGCCAAACCCAAAGGCCTCAGCCCGCGTTTGACAAGACCCAGGAACGTTAATACGGCTTGCCGTTCCGACCCGCCTGGACCAAGTGTACCGCTGACCAGCAGCAGACCATGACGAGTTGTGCAATTCCCCTTCAGTGTAACGATGGCTTTGCCGAAGTATAAATAGGATTCACGATATCGGCCCCCAGACCAGTGAATAAGCTGTTTTATGACGGTGCGCAATACCAGGGACAGTGGTTTCAGCATGGTGCTTATACCCAGTGTTTGATACTGCAATTGCAGCCTCCGCAACGCTTCAGTCCGCAGAAGTGAAGGTAGTGATCGTATAAGTTTCGTCAGAGAATCCCGGCTGCGCTTGAATGCCACAATCCATGCTCTGTAAGCGCGATGCGGACGAGTCACAAACAATTCAAAGTGATTCCCTAATGCTGTTTTCAGATATTTCTTTATGTACTCCATGATCATACGCTATTCTCTCCCCTCCGAATTTCGGCGATGGCAAAAATATGCTGCGTTCCCACCACTTTTATTTCTTGAATATCTTTTTCCACCCTGTGAGACGCCGAACCTTGAGGAAGGGCTGCCTGATCCACGGTTCGTATGCACGACCAAAAACTGATTTTGCGGCTCGCTTGACCATGGACCTGAAGCCATCTTCAGGAAACACAAAGTTGAACGCGTCGTTCACTTTGCCAATTTTCTCTGTAATACCGAGCCTATGATCCGCGCGCTGTTGCCAACTCGTCCGGCGCCCCACGTACAACAAGTTGCTTTGTGAACCGATACTTACTGCACGATTTGCGCGCATCTCCAATATATGCGACGGCAACGGAGTGTCGGGTTGCATTGAACCCCATATTTCGTCGTATGGCACGTACAGGTCGTTATTGAACTCCAGTTCATGCGTCACGATTTCCTCAAAACCGTGTTTGGCCAGCAGTGCACCAAGGGTTTCACGTGTGAACGAACGCACATGCTGCCAGCGGTGAAACAGCAGATTGCTGACCGGGCAGTACGCCATGTTGAGGTCCAGATCCTCATTATTCGGCGTGCTGATGATTAGCGTGCCGCCCACGCGGGTGAATTGCGCCAACTTGGCGAGGGTACTGTCGAGCTGCTCATCCAGCACATGCTCGATCACCTCGATCATCATCACCAGATCGAATTGCTCCCGAGACCGCATATCCACCGCGCCCAGAAAGCCATAGCACTTCCCGAGCTTGTCTCTCAAAATCTGATTCCGGCCCTCCGACGGCTCATAGGCTGCCGCGCGCAAGCCACGCTCGCACATCAGCTCGATGATTTCTCCGTCACCCGCGCCAAAATCGAGAATCCGGCCGTCCTTTGGTAACAAATGAGCAATCGCGGCAATAAGTCCCTTACCCCCCTGCCGGGCAAAGCTATGCTCCACCAGCCGCGTTTGCGAAAAACCCGTCCAGAAATGCTCCACCAGTTCTGGAGTCCAGCGCAGACGCTCTGGCGTTACCAGACTTAAGGATGGATGATCACCACGTCCGATCAGGTGCCGAAGCAGAAATACAGCTGTGTTCCAGACGTGCATAAAAGGAGATGTGGATTTAACCACGGGCTTGCCAGATGATCCTTGAGAGACTTCCCTGCTCATTGCTTAATCACCAGTGCCTGACCCGTTGTTAGCATAATGATAGGTTCTGTCTTATCTGTAAAAAAACCATCGGCTGCGCGTTTCGCACCCGGACAGGTCGTAAATCCGTAATCGTCCATGAGGATAATGCCACCGGTGCACATCCGGGGATAGAAGAATTCAAGTGAATCAAGTGTGGGCTGGTACAAGTCCACGTCAATATGAATAAAACAGAAGTGTCGCTCCTGAGCCTCTGCGAAGCGTTCCGGAATCCACCCCGCGTACACCCGATAATTGTCAAACTCTTTGAGTGTCTCCCGAAGAGTAGATTCCGGTATCCGCAGTGCTCCACTGGTCCAGTAGTCTCCATCCCACTTGCTCGGTGCAGGCAACCCTTCAAAGGAATCAAATAGATGCACCAACCTGCCCGTACTTTGCAGCGCCTGGCACATGAGGTAGGCAGACATGCCCTTATAAGCACCGCATTCAGCCATATCCCCGGCCAGCGGCAAAGCGAGTTTAAGCAACTGGTTTAAAGTGTATTTGCGATCCAGCGAGTGCCAGTTTCCAGCATCCATGAATCGCCGATAATATGCCAGGAATGCCCGGTCCTCCAGAAACAGACGGCCATACTCACTGAACTTGAATTTCGGATATAAAGCCGCAGTAAGGTTTTCAGCGGCGCGGTATCTATCTACATCTTTGGAACCCGACCGAAGCCCTACACACAACTGCGACAGTAGTTCCTCAGCCCTGCCCACCGCCAATTGCTGTAGCTCTTCCACCAGATTCATAAGCACCGGTGAAAGCATGTGCTCAGCACGCCCTTCAATTGTGTGCGCATGTTTTTCATGTACCGATTTATTTTCTGGCGAGCGCTGCAACCAGCGCATAAAATTTTTCATGGGCCGGTAGCCCCGCCCGCCGTAGCAGGTTTGGATTCAATGCTGAATGCGGTCTGCAAATTAACAACCGAGTTCGTGAAAATACCATCCGGACCGATCACCTTGAACTCAATGGCATCCTCAATAAAATCGATCTTTTTGCCTTCTTCAACGTGGGCGGCCCCCAGTGTCACGAAGTAATAGCCGGCTGCGAGCCACATAACGCAATCAGCAGATATAACCAGCCGCGAGTCGGCATCAGCCTTATGGGCAACCCGGTTCTGCGCCAGATTTGTGATACCCCACAATACGGTTCCTCGCCGATCCTTAATAGCAAAGCCGGCCGAGAGATCGTCCACAGCCTGCTGGCAATCAAGCACCATGTACAGGCGGCAGGCACGGCCGGATTCCACGACTCCGCAATGGTTGCCGTGCTCATCGAGCAGCCCCCAATCCACGAGACGTGCTTCGCCGGAACCATAGCGCATCTTGCCATCATCCAGCGTCTCCGAATCAAAGAAATTCTCTGCGCCAACCAAGGTACCCCCAGGAGAGTCAATTCCGCCATCCGCAACTGGCTGCACTGACAATCCACTTCTGATTACCCCCTTCTTTGACGGAATGGTTGCGGCATTCTTAGCCTTCTTCTGGCCGAATAACAGATTGTGATAGGCCATGGATATCTTCTTGGCATCGCCTTCGGCACAGACATGTCCATCTTCCAGGATCATTGCACGATCGCACAGCGTGGTAATGGTATTAGTATCGTGAGATACCAATAGCACAGTCGTGGACTTGGCGCGTAATTGTTGCATCCTTGAAAAGCACTTTTGCTGGAAACGCGCGTCGCCCACCGATAAAGCCTCATCCACAATGAGAATATCCGGATCCACGCTGATCGCTACACTGAACGTCAGGCGCGCACGCATGCCGGTGGAATAGGTCTTGAACGGCTGATCTATGACCTCATGCAGTTCGCTGAACTCGATAATGGATTCCAGCTTGGATTCCACTTCCCGCTTACTCATCCCAAGACACATGCCGCCCATGTAGATATTTTCGCGGCCGGTGTAATCAGGATGAAAGCCGGTGCCGAGTTCAAGAATCGCCGTGATACGGCCGCGCACATCGAGATCGCCTGAGGTGCGCTCCAAAGTTCCGGCGATGAGCTTGAGCAGCGTGCTCTTGCCCGCCCCATTCCGGCCCAATACTCCGACGATCTCACCACGCCGTACCTCCAGATTCACACCGTCGAGCGCCACGCGCTTTATGTGCCTGGACCGCCCGGTTATGGATTCCTTGATTGCATCGATGGGATTCTTATAAATGCGATAAACCTTGCCGAGGTTGCGCGTAAGAATGGCAATAGACGCGTCATTCACAGAGCATCTCCAAACGAAGTGCGCGCGCTCTCAAACACCCAGCAGCCGAGCGTTAGTATCCCGAAACTGCAGAGCGGAAAGACGACCCAGGCTACGGCATGGGGTGCGGCCGGATGGAATAGCGCATCCTGCCAACACCAGGTGAGGTAGCTGAAAGGGTTGAAATAGAACAGGGTATGCAGATACCTGATCGGGACAAACGGGTTAAAAAGTATGGGTTGCGCAAACAGATTCACGCTGGTGAATATCTGCACAAACTCCTTCATGTCTTTTATAAACACCGCTCCCGCCGATAACAGGAACGCCACGCCCGCCATCGCGGCCAACTGGCAGATAATCAGCCAGGGAATGCTCAGTGCCCACCAGGAAAGATCATGATGCCAAGCGGAGTATCCGATGGCAAAGACCAGAGCCACCGAATAGGGTAAGGCGCTTGCAACCGCTGTTTTTATCGGAAGAACCTCAATCGGAAACACAATCTGCTGCACGAGGTTTGCCTGTTGCACAAGAATACCGGGCGCGCGAAACAGCAGGTTCTGGAACGCCAGCCAAGGCACGATACCGGCAATAATACAGGCAGAATAATCCTGCACGATGGATGCCTGATGCCCAAAGCGTGCGGGGTACACGTATCCGAAGAGTACGGTGTACATGATCATGAGGAACAGTGGCTGCCCAAACGCCCATAAGGCGCCGATGGTCTGGCCCATATGCTCATCGCGCAATTGGCGGCGCGTCATCTCCGCAATCAGCTCGCGGCGTGTCCAGAGCATGCGCACAAAGTTTGCGATCTTCCTTACCATGAAACCCCCGGATTGGCGTCAAGCCATGCCTGCAATATCAAAACATTCCATAAAGGATAAGCCCAGTTAGCACCCTCCAAGTGGGATTTCCAGCGTTCGCGGATGGGTGCGGGCGTCACCAGGCCCTGTGATGTCAAACGCTTTTCATCGAGCAAGTTCTCGGCCCAATCGCGCAGGGGCCCCCGCAGCCAGTGGTCAATCGGCACCCCGAAACCCATCTTGGGGCGTTCGATCATCTGGCGCGGCACGCGTTTATATAGAGATTGGCGCAAAATCCACTTAGTCTCGCCATTTCTGAACTTCATGCGCTGCGGCAGATGCCACGCCTGTTCGAATACCCGATGATCCAGCAACGGGGCTCGGGTTTCCAGTGAGACGCTCATGCTGGCACGATCAACCTTGACCAGGATGTCGTCGGGCAGATAGGTAACCGAGTCATAGAACTGCATGCGATCCAGCAGATTCGGAATCCCGCGGGCCACAGTCTTATCCCACAGAATACCCTTGGTTTCACTGGCTTGTAGCACTATCGCACCCGGCTCCGGCCAGTGGCTGAGCATCTGCCGGTACATGGCATCCGGATCACGTTGAAGTACGGCCCTGGCAGCTTCGTGCAATTTGACTCCGCGCTGCGTTGAGTGTTTGCGCCCCGGAACCCGTACCAAGCATGTATTCAGGATACCCGGCGGCACCCGCAACAATGCTCTGGCGAGGATACGGCGTATCGGTGACGGCGCCGCATCCATCTTGCCCCACAGGTTCAGTCCGGTCTGATAGCGTCCATAGCCCGCGAATACCTCGTCTCCGCCATCGCCGGACAGCACCACGGTCACATACTTGCGGGTCAGTTCGCACACCAATATGGTGGGTATCTGCGAGGAGTCCCCAAACGGTTCGTCGTACCAGTAGGGCAGCTTGGGGATGATTTCCAAAGCGTGCCCCGGCTCCACATAAAGCTCGGTGTGATGGGTGCGCAGATGCTGCGCGATCTGCTTCGCATACGGTGCTTCGTTGTATTCGCTTTCCTGGAAACCGATGGAGAAGGTATTGATGGGCTGGCTGTTTTGCTCGGCCATGAGCGCGGTCACCAGCGAGGAATCCACGCCGCCGGACAGCAGGCTGCCGAGCGGTACGTCCGAAACCATGCGCCGTTTCACCGCATCACGCAGCAAGGCGTCAAATTCTTCGAGCAATTGCTGTTCATCGCCCTGGGCCGGATTGTGAATGCCAGATTCCACAATGGCCCGGGCATCCCAGTATTTGCTGATCTTAGGATATCCATCCTGACCTATGCGCAACAGGCAGCCGGGTTCGAGTTTCTGCACCCCTTCATAGATGGTGTGCGGCGCCGGGATGTAATCGTGCCGCATGTAAGAAGATAGCGCGTTGCGGTCGAGCCTGGGGGTCCAGCCATCCACGGCCCGCAACGCCTTCAACTCGGAACCGAACAGTAAACGACCGCCGAGAATGCCCCAGTAGAGCGGCTTCTTACCCAGGCGATCTCTGACCAGATACAGCTCGCGTTCTTTTCTGTCGAACAGCGCAAACGCGAACATGCCGATGAAGCGGGTGACGGATCGCTCCACGCCCCATTCTGCGCAGGCTTCCAGCATGGCCTCGGTGTCGGAATGGCCTTTGAGAGTGCGGCCGGTGCCCTTGAGATCGCTGCTGAGTTCGGCGTTGGAATAGACCTCGCCGTTGTACACGATCACGCAGCGGCCGCATGCAGAGATCATGGGCTGATCGCCCAACGGAGACAGTTCGCGTATCGCCAGGCGGGTATGGCCCAAGCCTATCCCGGCTTCGGCATCAATCCAGACAGCAGTGGAATCAGGGCCGCGATGCCGCAACGTCGCGTCCATGGCTTCGACCAGGCCGCGCAGCTCGGCGCTGTCATACTTCCGACCAAAGGTGTATATACCGGCGATGCCGCACATATCAGGCTAGCCTATTCGTTGCACTGATAATGACATTCATAAGCGGAATGCCCACATGCCCAACCTCATCGCGGCGGAGCCCGGCGCTCCTACCAAAATAATTTCTTGTAGGAGCGATCCTCCGGGTCGCGATTCCAATTCCAAAATAATCGCGGCGAAGGCCATTGCTCCTACACAGATTCCTGTAGGAGCGATCCTCCGGGTCGCGATTCCAAAAGCTTAAACCATCGCGGCGGTTACCACCGCTCCTACAAGAAAAATCATCGCCGTTCCTACCAAAATAATTTCTTGTGGGAGCGATCCTCCGGGTCGCGATTCCAAAAGCTCAAACCATCGCGGCGGATACCACCGCTCCTACGAAAAAAACCATCGCCGTTCCTACCAAAATAATTTCTTGTGGGAGCGATCCTCCGGGTCGCGATTCCAAAAGCTCAAACCATCGCGGCGGATACCACCGCTCCTACGAAAAAAACCATCGCCGTTCCTACCAAAATAATTTCTTGTGGGAGCGATCCTCCGGGTCGCGATTCCAAAAGCTCAAACCATCGCGGCGGATACCACCGCTCCTACAAGAAAAATCATCGCCGTTCCTACAAAAACAGCGCTATTCAAGGAAGCCGGCGGCGCTGATGAGCTGCACGATTTTATCCGCCTCCTCATCAATGCTACTACCGATGGTATCGAGCACCAGTTCGGGTTTTTCCGGCGCCTCGTAAGGATCGCTGATACCGGTGAACTCCTTGAGGATCCCGGCCCGGGCCTTGGCATACAGGCCCTTGCGGTCGCGTTGCTCGCAGATCTCGATGGCGGTGGAAACATGGATTTCGAAGAATCCGCCCACGGGTTCGATCATGTGGCGCACATCCCGGCGGGTGGCGGCGTAGGGCGCGATGGGCGCGCAGATGGCCACGCCGCCGTTTTTGGTGATCTCGCTGGCCACGTAGCCGATGCGGCGGATGTTGATGTCGCGATGCTCCTTGGAGAAGCCCAGCTCGCTGGACAGGTGTTTGCGCACCAGATCCCCGTCCAGCATCGTTACCGGGCGACCGCCGATTTCCAGCAGTTTGACCATGAGCGCGTTGGCGATGGTGGACTTCCCGGAGCCGGAGAGTCCGGTGAAGAACACCGTGAAGCCTTGTTGGTGACGCGGCGGATGGGTCTTGCGCAGTTCGGCCACCACTTCGGGATAGGAAAACCACTCGGGAATTTCCCGGCCCTTCTGCAAGCGATCCCGCAAATCGGTGCCGGAGATGTTCATGACGGTTTCGCCGGGCTTGATCTCGTCCTCCGGCGCGTATCCGCCCCGCTGCTTCACATAGACCATCATGTTGAACGGCAGCATCTGGATGCCGATTTCGTCCTGGTGTTTTTTCAAGAGCTGCTGGGCATCGTAGGGGCCGTAAAAGGGTTTGCCCCGGCTGTCATTGCCCGGGCCGGCATGGTCGCGGCCCACGATGAAGTGCGTGCAGCCGTGATTCTTGCGGATGATGGCGTGCCAGACGGCTTCCCGCGGCCCGCCCATGCGCATGGCCAGCGGCAGCAGCGCCAGCATCGCCGAATGGTCCGGATAGCGCTTGATGAGATGTTCATAGCAACGCACCCGGGTGTAGTGGTCAATGTCGCCGGGCTTGGTCATGCCCACGCTGGGATTGAGCAGCAGTTTGGCGCCCACCTGTTTGGCGGCACGGTGGGTGAGCTCAAGATGCGCCCGGTGCATGGGATTGCGGGTCTGGAAAGCCACGATTTTGTCCCAGCCGCGTTGCCTGAACTGTTCGCGTACCTCCAAGGGCGTGAGCCGCAGTTGGCGGAAATCATAATGGGTGGGCGGTTCGAGGCCTTCGATACGTCCACCTATATATACCGGGTGCGAGGTGCGCAGCAGATAGGCAACACCTGGATGCAGTTCGTCTTCCGTGCCGAACACGTCCCGCGCTTCGCGTTTCAGGTCCGGCTCCCAGAAATCTTCCACCGTGAGCAGCGCCAGGGGCACGCCCTCCGCATCCCGCAGCGCGATCTGGGTCCCGGCTTTCAGTTTGGCGGCGAATTCCCGTGTGACGTCCAGGGTCACGGGTATGGGCCAGAGCTGTCCGTCCGCCAGACGCATCCCGCTGACGACGCGCTCGTAGTCGGCGCGCCGCAGGAAGCCGGTGAGTGGAGCAAAACCCCCACTCAGCAGGAGTTCCAGGTCGCAGAGCTGACGCGGGGTCAGATCCCATGACACGTAATGGACGGCATCCTGTTTGAGCCGTATAGATGCTTCGTCACTGACGTAGAGGCTCTTCAGGATTCCATCCTCATGTGGCTTATCAGATGTGTTCATGTGCTGTGTAATTCCAGAAAAATTCTTGTCCTTTCAGAGGCCCCGGAACGCTCCCGCCACACTCCGGTCAACATCAAAATGACATAAGATATAAAACGTATGCGGCGGGGTACTCCCCTACCTAAGGGGGTTCTCAAGAACTCAACATATACATAGATAGCCCTGCAGGGACGGCATTTTGCGGATGTAAGTGGGGCTATCGGCAAGTAAAATACGTTGACAGCGTGCGTTATCCCCCATTTTCCCAGGGTTGCCTTCAATTTCTTGCTCAGCCTGGGCTGTGAATTTTACACGGGAGACCCTTTGAATACACCCGTTTTCAGCGTCATTACCTGCGGAATTTAGCCGTGCTCAATCCCATTGCCGTCATGGCTTTTAGGTGCCGATTCCTTGGGCGCCTTCCTGCCAGCAGTCGCCCGCTCGGCCCGCTTCGCAATCTGCAGGCGAGAACCAATCTGCGCATTGTGGATTTCTGGAAATTCTGGTGCGAGGCGGACTGGCTCCGAGCCCCGGATAAACGATGCAGGCCCGTTACTGGGAACGGCTAACCACACCTGCACTCTGGTTCTATGGCCCATGCAAAAGGTTGATTAGCGTGGCTGCTGCTGTATATCGTCAGCTACCCCACAATCCGGAAAGTTACAATTGAGGTTGCCTGATTATGTCGACAGATAACCACCATCTACATGAAGCTCAGACATCGAGCCCTTGTCAAATCGCGCGTCTTAGAACAGAAGCGCCGATCATCATCATCGGTAACGGTGGCTCCGGCTCATCATTGCTGGACCGTATCCTAAACGCCCACCCTGATATCAGCATGCAAGGAGAAATGAAGTTTCTGATTGCCAGGGCCTGGATTGCATTCTGGGCGGCCGATGCTAACACTGCATTGCGGAATATAAAACAACACTTTTTGGCGGATCCAGGTCTGGAAACACGCATCATGGAATCACCGGCGAGGCATCAGGAATTCCTGCGTAAGCTGGAAGAAGACGAATTCCAGCGGACCGGTGCGATTCTGTGTGAAGCAGTTGCCAAGTGGTTCTGCCTCGATGACCAATCCACACGCTACTGGGGATTCAAGGAGATTGCAAACGGTGCGGAAGCCCGCTATGACTGGAAGATATACGATCATGTTTTTCCCCAAGCCTACTGGGTACATGTCATCCGGCACCCTTTGACCTATATGTACGCCGCTGCCCGTCTGAACAATCAATCGCTTTCCGTCACAACTGTCCCTCACCTCTTGAAAGACTGGCTCGCTGTAGTAAAAAAGAGCCAGGAGCGCGTCGCCACGGGGCGTTACTTTGAAATCAAATATGAGGATTTAATCAAAGCGCCCAAACTCACACTTTCACCGCTGCTCGATCAGATCGGGGTTGGCTGGCACGAGGAATGCCGCACCCCATTGGCTCGCCAATGGGGTGCGGCATCTGAACGATATCCATTGCCATCGGAAATCCTGAAACAGCTATTCAAGGCAGATGACCGTTGGGGTGCGGTGTTCAAACGGCTTCCATTATCAATGAAAATGCGGCAGCGGATATTCAAATTAGATGAATTGAGAGAGATTATAAACGAGCTTGGTTACCAGCAGGAACCGGCTGAATCGGATCTGCCGCTGGAGCCAAAATTTTCACCGGCACATCTTGAAGCGGCTAACGCGGGACGACAGAAGCTTTCTGGCGCTATCCTTCGCGAGGAGGATCAATGCTGGGTATTTGATCTCTCTCATACGGCGATCACCAATGAACTTGCGGCTGTTGCCGACGATGTTGAGTATTGGCGACGCTCTCCACTGCGCCTCTTTGAGAATGACAAATTGCTCGGCCCCGCACATGCGTTGCACCTTCGCATCAGGGCCTCGGGTAATGGCTCATACTCGCACTGGCAAAACCGGCTGTTGTTTTCGACTTCCGACAACACCAACCCCAACACCAACGGGCGTGTGTACAGTTTCGATCTGAAGGGTTAGTTGCACCGTCATGGTTCCGGTGGGAGCGGTGGTCCCCACCGCGATAGGTTTGGGGTAGGAGCGGCGATGACCGCCAGGAGTGAGTCGCGATAGCAGCGAACGGACATACCAGGAGGGCGGACTACAAGCCCCAATTGAAAGGCGGAAATGCAGCAATCCAGGAGCGTAAATCTGCCTCGCCACGATGGATTTCCAGAAATCGCGGCCGAATATCACCGCTCCACAATCGAGATCTCCACTCTCAAAGAATAACCGGGAGCCCCAATCATTTCCCAGCCGTTAAGTTCTAGACGTTAAGTTAACGTGTTGAACCCACTTGCTCCAGAGGCCGGCTAGCAGTCCTCCCGGCAACCCGGCGCAAGCGCTGTTCCAGCGGGGCTATTTTTACCCATTCCGGACAAAACACTGAAATTAGTTATAATTGCGTATTCCGGTGAATACCGCCGCTAATTCCAGTGGGAAAACCGCTAGTGATTCCGGTCGAATCCCGCCGCTACGACCGGCGCTATTCCGATGCGACTGCGCCAGTCAGGGGGCGCGTTTGGCCAGTAACTCGGCCATCCGAGTCTGCCAGCCGCTGCCACTCGCCTTCCAGAACTTCAGGACCTGTGGCGCCAGCCGCAAACTGATAGCGACCTTCGGATCGGGCAGGGGCGGACGCCCTACACGTTTGCCGCCACGCTTGAGCACGGCACGCGCCAGCATCTCGTCGGTCAGTACAGGAAGTTCCCGGTCACGCCGGCGTGAAGTACGGCGCGTAGCGGCGGATTTCGCGCGCATTGCATTTCCTCATCGAGAAGACGTGGCGAACCGCGCCACGCGGGGTATATCCGATCATCACCATCCGGCCGCGAAGGAAGCCCACGCACAGGATCCGGGTCTCGCCGTAATCCCGGCGCCGATCCTCAACCTCCAGCGTCAGGCCCGCGAACACCAGAGCGGCATCTTCAAAGTCCAAGCCGCGCGTGGTGAGCGTACGGGTGCGCTTGGCCGTATCGTAGGTGAGGCGCATGATGGAAAGTATAATATTTGTATATACAATAATGCAAGCGCCCCGCGTGGCGCTTTTGGAGCTCATGGGTGGCGGTTTTCCCACCGGAACAGGTGGCGCTTTTGTCACCGTAAACGGTGGCGGAATTCGCCCCTGATACACACAGGAATCGCGATGGAGACCATCGCTCCCACAAAATCTTGCTGCTTCCTGTAGGAGCGGCGACATTCGCCGCGATGAATTGTAGCCCGAAGAATGTGTGCCAGGTACTCGGGTAAGCGCGGTAAACCGCGACTCATACCGGCAAAGCTTCCGTGAGAACACCCAGGCCGCTGGCCTCCGTATCCTCGCCACTGGCGGCGGACCCAAACACCCGCGCATTCCGTGCGTGGTAGGCAGCCACGATGGATTTCCAGAAATCGCGGCCGAATATCACCGCTCCACAATCGAGATCTCCACTCTCAAAGAATAACCGGGAGCCCCCCGATCATTTCACCCCCTCCGCTTTTGCACCGCCTGGTTTCAGCAGCGCCATGAACAAGGCAATATAGATCACGTACCAACTTATGTTCATGGAATGGATGAAGACGGTGTCAGTCAAACCGAAAATGGCGAACCCGCATACCAGCAAGAGACCGGCCAGCCCCACGGCATGGGACGTGTCCTCGTGACTTTTCACGGCACGCAGGAAATAAGCGGCCGGAACCAGGAACAGCGCCAGCAAGGCCACGAGGCCCACTACTCCGCGGCTCGACAGGGCATCGAAATAATCACTGTGGGGATGATCAAATCGCGCGGCCGGAGGAGCGATAAAACCGCGTCGCGCCATCTGCTGCGCGTCCTCATAAAATGCTCCGGTGCCGATTCCCAACACAGGATGTTTTAGAAACATGTGCCAGGCGGCCCGCCACATTTCAAAGCGCTTTCCAACGGAAGTATTCATAAGTGAATAGCGGTATTCACCAAAGTAACCTTCCACGGGTACCAACCAAAGTGTTTGTGCTGGAGCAACAACAACATCAACAGTGTTTCCACTTCTGGGTCCACTATGGAGAACAATCTCTCGATAATCATCCGAGTTAATGTATATTTTCTTTGAATTGCTTCCAGATAAGGATACAGTTCCAATTCCACATACAAGCAAGCGCGTACTTTGCAATGCTGTTTCTCTGTAAACCGATCTAGGAAGAGTGATCCATCCATATGACCTTCTTGTGGCAGTAATCTGTAAAGCGTAACCGTCGTGACAAACAACCGACAGCTGCCGCGTTGTACTTAATTTTGGATCTCTGACAACGTTGACGTTCACATTAGTCCCTCTGCCAGTAAACACAAGCCAGCTTTCAAGAAACTGACGCTGATCATCACAGAACGGCACATCCCGGACATTTTGTGTGCGATCCGAGGGCAGGGAGTGCAACGCGGTCTGGTAAAGGGAGATTTGTCCGGTAATCTCCGCTAGACGATGGCGCACATCCGTTCTGGAAACCGCAAAGGTTCCCGCAAACAGCACCAACAGGGAAACCACGATCAGCGCCAGATAGCGCTTGTGGGTCACCCGGCCGAGCAGCCCGAACAGCAGCGGCAGCAACAACACGAGCGCCACCCACGCGCCCCGGGCGCCCGAAAAGATCACAGCCGTGAGCCCCAAAAACAAACACAGGAGAAACGCCGCTATGAGCCACCATTTCCGGGCCGATACCACCAGCCCGTAGGCCGCCGCCAGGGTAAGCACGATACAGGCAGTGAGATCACCGAACATGATCGGCAGGTCCGTCTCCGCCTGGGCGCGGTACACGGCCGGCGCATGCAGGAATTCCACCAGGGCATAGGCGCCCGTCAACAGCCCGCCGAGGGCAAGCCCAATGAACACGGCTTTGGCCGGCGGCGGATAGCGGCGGAACAGTACCAGCACCGGTACGATCAGCAGGAATCGCAGGTCCCGGCCGAGGAAGCGGAAGCCGTCATAGGTCGCCTGGCCGAATTCGTAGGACAGCACAGCCACCGCAAAAAAGGCGAAAAAGGCCAGCGCCACATATCCATCTTCCCGCTGGAGGGTGCGGGCAAAACCCTCCCGGAATCCCACCCAGAACCCGAGTAAGGCAAGCAGGCCGAGGCCGATGCTGTCGCCCCGATTCACCAGCAGGCAGACGGAAGGGAACGCCAGCACCAGGGCGATGACCGCATAGCGCAACCGTCCGGATGCCGCCGAAGCACTGGGGGAACTACCCGAGAACACGATTATTTTCCACGACGCGCTAATTGCATCATTTATGCGGTAAATTCATGTAGCGGATGTCATCACTCAACCAGAGCGGGTATCAAAATAGTCCTGAAATAAACTACCCAGCCGTAAGGGAGCGGGATATCACATCGGGATGGTACGCCACAAGTGGCGGGGAATTGAACCCCAATTGATAAAAACACTTACCTGGCTATCCCAGCTGCCTGCGTTGCCACTGGTTTCGCCCCGGGGTACCTAATAAAACCGGATGTCACAGAAAAAGAAAGGGTGTCAACGAATAACTACTTCACAAGCCTGAGCCCGCGTCGAATGTGGCGATGCTGTCGTTCTTCCATGGAAATAGCGGGATGGAACTCGGGCACGAGGGATTTCAGCACAATTATGGCCTGGTCGTGATCATACGATCTCACGACCTGATTGAGGTGCTCCAATCCATCCATGAGACTGCCGCTATCAACCGTGCAACAGCCTGCCAACAGGAGTTTGGGATGCAGCGTATGGTGCAATTTTTCCTGCTCGTAAAAAAGCTCCTCATGCAGTTTTTCACCCGGACGCAAGCCCGTATAAACAATCTGAATATCACGGTCCGGTTGCAAACCTGAAAGCCGGATCATTTTATCGGCAAGGTCCCGGATACACACCGGCTCACCCATATCCAGTACAAATATCTCGTCGCCCTTGCCGATGGCGCCGGCCTGCAGGATCAGACTCGCGGCCTCGGGAATGGTCATGAAATAGCGTGTGACCTCGGGGTGTGTGACCGTCACCGGGCCGCCCGCCGCGATCTGCCGCTCGAACAGCGGCACCACCGAACCGGCGGAGCCCAGCACATTGCCGAAGCGGGTGGTCAGGAAGTGTGTGGCGCCCGATTCATTCAGGGTCTGGCAATAAAGCTCCGCGACCCGCTTGGTAGCGCCCATGACGTTGGTAGGGTTCACGGTCTTGTCGGTCGAGATCAAAACAAATGTCCCCACAGCATGACGTTTCGCGGCATCCGCCACGACCTGCGTGCCGAACACGTTATTGCAGATACCCTGAATGATGTTGTCTTCCATAATCGGCACATGCTTGTAAGCCGCGGCATGAAACACCACCTCCGGCCGGCATTGATGAAACACATTGTCCATGAACTGCTCGTTCTGCACATCGCCAAGCATGCTGTTAAAAATCAATGCCGGATAGCCAGTGCTCAACTCCTGGTCAATGCGATACAGGTTGTATTCACTGTTATCCAACACTGTCAGCGTTCCCGGCTTATGCCGGCTGATCTGCCGGCATAACTCGGAACCAATGGAGCCGCCGCCGCCCGTGATCAGCACGCGTTTGCCTTGCAGAAACTTGGCAACGTATCCGGGATCAAGTTCCACGGGATCCCTGCCCAATAGGTCTTCCACCGTCACAGGACGCAACCGGGAGATTTCGATACGGCCGCCCGCCAGCTCGGTGAGCGATGGCAGGGTGCGGCACTTGACACCCCCTTCGGCACACATCTGGACCACTCGATCCAAGTCCTTGCGTGACGCTGACGGCATGGTGATCAACACCGCCTCGATGGCGAACTCTTCGAGAAGCCTGGGTATGTCGTTCACGCTGCCACGAACCCGTACACCGCGAACCTCCTGGCCCTGTTTGTGGAGATCGTCGTCAATAAACGCCACCGGAACAAATTCGGCATGGCGTTCCAGATCGCGGACCAGCATTTCCCCTGCGCGTCCGGCGCCCACCAACAGTACGCGGGTTTTATTCTCAAAATCCAGTTTGAAATTGTGATCCTTGAAAGCACGATATGCCACTCGTGCGGTACTCAATATCCCAATCAAAAGCAGTGGATACAGCACCAGCACGGAACGTGGAATGGTCTGGAGCCGTCCGATCATGAAACACATCACTGTGGTGGCAATGGCCCCCATCAGAATGGCCTTGAACAACCGCAGCAGGTCGGGGATGGATGCAAATCGCCATACCCCTCGGTAGCAGCCGAAGATCCAGAATGAGATGGCATTCACAACGATCGCCACCGAGACCAGTTCCACAATCCCCGGCAGCATGGCCTTCGGGATCAGGCCAAGGTTCAGGCGCAGCCAGTAGGCGGCCAGTATGACGATTGGCACCCAGCCAATATCATGCGTGAAAATAAGAACCCGCTTGAACATTCCCTTTGATTTTAATTTCATCCCCATCTCCCTGATCTGGAAAATCGCCTGAAGACATCAGCGTAGTAACGCGTAAGAGGTATATATAGTTTACCTTCTTTAAGAATCTCGCATAAGCCCAGGATAAAACCAGGTATTTCGTGCGGATTTACCCCGCAGCCGCGAAGACTCCGGCCTTGGTCGCAAGCCAGGTTCAGCCTGATTTACCCGGGCGTGACGCCGATACCTATAAACGGATACACGCTTACTTGGAGCGGAAGGGTTCAGCCTGATTCCCCCGGCCATGACGCCGATACGGCCCGTTCCGGGTCCTCGCGGACCGCGAGCAGGCCGGGCCGGTGACACCCGGCACCGGTTCCGGCACGCGCTGCCGCTCCGGGGCATAAGCCCATTCATCCCTCGGGATCCAACATCGGGTTACTTCACCAGGCTGGTCCGCCAAATGCGATCAACGGACCATGCCAGCGCGATATAAATAGCTGCCCACACGAGCAAGACACTCCATTGCGCCAGCTCTTTGGAACAGTGCACCGCAGCCAAGGCGCTGCCTGCTGCTGCCAGCATCACCAGGTATTCGCAGAGCACGACGCGGCGATGCCCCCACCCGACTTGCACCAGTCGCTGATAATAGTGCGACCGGTGCGCCTGCCATACTTTCTCTCCTGCCAGCAGGCGTCTCACAAGTGTGATGGTCGCATCCACGATAAAAGGCGAAAAGATCAGCACCGTTGCCCAGAGCGGGGCGATGTTTTCTCTGTCTGCCCAGATTCCCAGAACCCCTATCAAATAGCCCAAGGTGGAAGATCCCACATCTCCCATGAAGATTCGAGCCGGTGGAAAATTAAATACAAGGAATCCTGCCGATGCTGCGGCAATTGAAAAGCAGATTCCCGCGTAACCGATGTCCCCGGCATGCAATCCCAAGCAGCCCAAGACCGAAAATCCTACCACCGCCATGCCGCCCGCTAAACCATCCATACCATCCATGAAGTTATAAAGGTTCGTCATCCAAATTATGAAAAGCAAGGTGAAAACTACCGCAAATATATATGGCAGCGGGTACGCTATTCCAGGCAGATGGACAAGTGAGATGTTTATACCCGCACCGATCGCAGTTGCAGCAGCCAGTACCTGTGCAGACAGTCTAAACAGCGGTGCAAGCTTATAAATATCGTCTAGAAAAGAAACGATGCTTACCAACAGCACTGTTCCACATCCAATTGCCAGCGGCAATTGCAAGGAATTTCTTACTAATAAATATGAAATTCCAATTATCGATGCCGCCACTATGACAACACCGCCGGTTCGCGGGACCTGCCCCACATGCAGGGACCGCTCATTTGGCGCGTCCAACACCCGGAATGGCATAAAACGCGAACTGAACCACGCCGTCCCGGCAAAAGCCAGTATAAAGACGGCTATCGCAACCTGCACCGGTTCGCCAAAAACCACATCCAATGTATGATTAGCAAAGCTCATTTTCTACGCATCTTAACAGTGCCCCATACTCCAAAGTATGCATAAACCGCCTGAATCAGCAGGTAATCGTGACTAGTCGTCGCTATCCAGCCTCTGCGGCCACGAACACGGGCAAAAGGGAAAACCAGAGTTTCAGTCCAGAACTCATGGTCTTATTGTCTCGCGGTATGCATTCACGGTACGGGCAAGGCCTTCATCCAAACTCATGGGTGGTTTCCATCGAAGCAATCCACAGGTATAACCAATATCCAGCTGCAACGAATCCACCAGCTTGTCTATAGCATCGCGCTGCCCTGACACTGACCCAATGATTTTCAGCAGCGCAACCGGAACCCGTATGAGCCTGGCCGGCCTTTGCAGCAAAACTCCAAGTCTGGAGATCAAATCCGGCGTCGAAATGTCATCCCCATCCGAAACCAGGAGCACCTGTCTGCCATTCAATGGGCGTTTAACACAGGTCTCGATCAAATCACATAAGTTCCACACGCTCACCAGGCTTTTCTTGTTGTGCAAGGATGCAAACGGTAATGGAACCCCTGAATTAACAAGAGACAAAAGCCTTATAAAATTACCTTTGCGAGACAATCCATAAACCAGCGGCGGCCGGATAATTGCAAGTTCCATACCTGATTCCGCCGCAGTCCTTTGCAACGCGAGCTCGGCGTGATATTTTGACTCTGCGTACGGCCCCATCGGCCTGATTGGTTGCATCACATTAAACGGGATTGCACCGGAGGATTTACCCATCACCCCAATAGTGCTCAGGAATATCATTCGTGAAACACCGGCCGTAACGCAGCTGGCTGCCAGATTATTCGTAGCCTCATAATTCACATCGAAATAATGTGCCGATGGCGTAAATTTATTCATATGAACTGCAGCGGCGAGATGAATAACGACATCTACGCCCTTGACGATCGGATCCCAAAACGTCTGTTTCGACAACGTCCCACTTTCTCGAAATTCGATATCATCAAGCAGGTCATATTCTTTTATTGATTCGCAGGACCTGACCGCACCAACTACTGAATACCCCGCCTCCAAGAGACATCGAGTCAAATGTCTCCCAATAAACCCATTTGTGCCTGTTATGAGAATCCGTTTTGGCATAATCAGTTAACCATCGTTCGAATTTTACGTATCCGACCCAAGCAGCCGATGATTCATCAGTTCCAAGTATGTCGCTATGGATAATCAGAATGCCGGTATTCTTTTGAGCAGCGCTCTCACCACGTAATTAACCATACACCAGCACGCCATTCCAACGTTCAACTTCTCAATTCTGCGGTATATGAACCAGATCCAAACAAGGGTTCGCGTTTTTTTGGAGGACACCGATCCATCCACGACCCGGTAGCGCGCCAAGTCTGTGTCAAGGAAATTAACCACCAACCCACGTCTCAGCAACTCGAGCCAGAATGCATAATCTTCATGACCTATGTCCTTGAAACGCGTCCCTTTTATAACCTCTCTGCGAATCATGGTAGTTAAATTAGCAATACAGGTGTTCTTCAGAAGAACATGATATGTAACCACCTCACATGCCTTTATTAGCTTGCCAACGCGCTGACTGTCGGCGCTCATCCTTCTATAAGCAGTGCAGCTTATATCAGCCTTTATCGCCTGCATGAAGTTTACTTGGCGGGCAAGCTTATCCGGCAGCCATACGTCATCACTGTCCAACAATGCCACATATTCTCCTGCGGCTTCTGCAATGCCAACATTTCGCGCTGCCGCCGGGCCCTGATTTTCACTCTGCCGTAAGAGTTTCACCCTGGAGTCAGGATTAACATATTCGCTCACAATCCGTGGTGTGGCATCCTGTGAACAATCATCGATTACGAGCAGCTCCCAATGTGGATAGGTCTGGCTCAAGACCGACTCTATGCTCTCGCGAATAAAGGCCTGAGCGTTATACGCCGGCATGATCACTGACACCAAGGGCATCTGCTTATTAACGTGAGCCGCGCGCATCGGCATGGTGAGTTATCACCCGTCCTGCAGAATTTGATGGTAAAGGTCCAATAATGCCCGCTGCTGGGAACTCCAGTTGTACTCGCGTTCCACAGCCAACCTGCCCTTTTCACCCATCGCCTGGGCCTCATCGGGATGGGTAACCACCCAGTCAATCGCAGCTGCCACAGCCTTATTATCTGTCACATCCACCAGAATCCCGCAGCCAATATCCTCAATCAATTTTCTCCACAAGGGGAAATCGGATGCGATAACGGGAACCCCAGCCGCCATGTACTCGAACAATTTGTTCGGCAGAGAGTCCAGGTGATTCGACAGTCTCTGAAATAAAATCAATCCAGCACGCACCATGGCAAGTTCTTGGGCATATTGGGCTCGGGAGAGCCAGCCTTTGAACTCAACCCGGTTCCAGCCGGGGGTGGCTTGGCACCGCTGCTGCAGCTCGGGCGGATTGAATCGCCCCCCGAGAACCAGCGTGATTCCAAAGTGTGTATCGGACAACGCATCGAGCATGACACTGACACCCCGTTGAGGGGTGATGTCGCCGACATAAATCACCGCCGGCCGGCGGTCGCGGAAGGCATTGCCAAGCGCCACCGGCAAATCCTCCCTGGATGGGAAATTGCACACCGTTGCGCGGCGTCTGGCCTGGGGGAATTTTGACGCGATGGTGGGTGTCGCGGCGACGATGCCGTCGAGATACCTGACCGCCACGCTCTCCATAAGTCCCGTCGTGCCGGCCGCAAGACCTCTTAGCCATTTTGGCAACCACGTCTTGGTCGCGATTTCCGCGCGATAGTCCTCGTGGATATCGTACACGACCCTGCGCCCGAGCAGCCGCAACAGCATGCCGAACGGCAGCAGCTCGGGATCATGGAAATGATAAAGTGCCGCCCGCGCACGCAGCGCACGCCAAAAAACCACGAAGGTCACGGCAAACATCCGGCCAAATCGGGTCCGCGCAGGGTGCACCCCCATAAGCTGCAGACCGGGCGGTAAATCTCCCGGGTCATGCTCGGGCCGAACCGACGCGATCAAGGTCACGGAATATCCGGCCCTGAGCAACGCAGCACACTCCCGATGGCATATCCGGGTATCGGTGCATCTGTGCACTGAAGTCATGTGAACGACCGCCGTGGACACGCCCTGTCGCCGTGTCATGCTGCCTCCGGGTGTGGCGCCGGGCGGAACTGCACCTGATCCCGGGGCTTCGGCAGCAGATAGCAAAATACGATCAACAAAAACAAACCGTGGGTCGCCAGTATGGTGGGCAGGCCGGCGTTCAGCAGATCAATGATGGCAACCAGGAAGAGCGCCATCGTTGCCGGCAGCCCGAGACCGCGCGTCACCGACTTGATGAGCCACAGGCACATGCCGAGCATCACCCCGATGATGATGAACCCGCTCCAGCCGAAGTTTGCATAGCCGTCCGCGAACAGATTGGCATTGGCCATGGTCTTGAACGGAAACAGCGGCAGGCTGCCTATGATATTCGCCGGAGTGTGTATCGGCCCGCTCACGCCATAGAGTTCCCGGAATATCGCATACACAGGCCCGGCGAGCGGATGTGCACTGAAGTACTGGTAGTACAGCGCCGTCAGCGACGCCGGCGCGAGGAATACCCGGTCAACCATTCCCAGCACGATGGGTGAATAGGTATAGCCGATGAGTGTTGCGGTTACCAGCAGCGCCGTCAATCCCCAGCCCAGTGCGCTGAAGCCCCGCCGCCACCAATCCTCCCTGATCCACAATGCCAGGGGCACCAATACCAACGGGGCCAGCACGCTCTTGTAGCCTGTCAGGCCGTAGATATCGAGCTGGCTGAGGACCACGGCAATCAGCAGATAGCGCCTGCCTTTGGTCCGCAGGGAAAAGACCAGCAGAACGACATTGATAACGTTGGCCGTCCAGTTCACCACATAAATAACCACCCCTGTTGACGAGGCCGAAAACATTTCTCTGATGTCATAGACATTCTCGAACGAAACCAGGCGCAGCGTTATGCCGTATTTCGCCAGCAAATAACCGTTCGCCGCACACCAAGCAATGAGCAGCAATCCCATGTAAACAACTCCACTCACCCTCACCGTGGGGAGAGCCAGCGGACGCAGGCGCGACAGGAAAATGGCCAGAACCAACGCCGCAATCAGACCGGAAACCAGCGGGTATGGCATTGTGCCGATCACGGATTGCGCGAGCACGACAGCCGGAGCGACAACGATAGCGTAGATCAGCCACAGGATGCAGTCCGATACCGTGCGAACCGCACTTGGCAATACAAGCATGGGCGTCATGGCGAGAAAGAATGCCGTCCATGACCAGCGGGCCGGTGCCGCGCTGAATGCGAAAAACGTGCCCCGCGGCACCAGCACGCTTGCATAAATCCAGAACAGCAGATACAGGTAGAGCGCGATACCGAGCGCGCGCACGAGCCGCACACTCAAATGCGTCCACACCATGACGTCAGCCGGATCATTCCTGGCGATCGGTGAAACAGTCATTTCCCTGCTCATAGATAGGGCGGCAAGCCTGCCATTAGACTGTCTACCAGTCGCTCAACAGCCTTGCCGCCACCGTAAAAATCGATTTCTGACGAGGCTCCCTCGCCCGCTTTCCCGAATGCTTGCAGGATGTGTTCCACCGAGCGCGGAGGCGCGAGCGAATTCCATCCACACTCCACGAGTTCCACCCATTCGGTTTCCTCGCGCAAAGTGATGCAGGGCACCCGAAAGAAAAACGCCTCCTTCTGAACCCCCCCAGAATCGGTCAGTATGACTTTGGCGTGGCGCTCAAGTTGCAGCATGTCGAGGTATCCAACGGGCGGTATCAGCATGAGTTGCTGCTGCCACTGCTCCGCGAGGAACTCGGTCCTGGCGAGCGCCCCTCGTGTGCGCGGATGCAGTGGAACCACCATTGGCAATTCCCGCGACAGCATGCGAAACGTCTCCACCAGGACCGCCAAATTGCGCGGATTGTCCGTGTTCTCCGCTCTATGAACCGTCGCCAGTAAATACCCCCCTTTCCTTAAGCCGAGTTTTTCCAGAATTCCGCTTCTCAGTTCAGCCTGCTCCCCAAAATAGAGCGCTGCATCGTACATGACATCGCCGATCTCGTGTATCTTGTCCGCACGAATACCCTCCGCAAGCAGGTTGGAGACTGATTTCCGCGTTGGGGCGAACAGCATGCTGGACAGGTGATCGGCCATGATCCTGTTGATCTCTTCCGGCATTGCCCTGTTGAAGGATCTTAATCCGGATTCGACATGGGCTACTGGAATGCCCAGTTTTGCGGCGGCCAACGCACCGGCCAGCGTGGAGTTGGTATCGCCATAGACCATGACGATCTCTGGCTGTTCATCCATGAGCACTTTTTCCGTCCCTTTCAGCATGCAGGCCGTCTGTTCCCCATGCGTTCCGGAACCGATCCCCAGATTGATTTTGGGCAGCGGAATTCCCATCTCCTGGAAGAATATTTCTGACATATCGTCGTCATAGTGTTGTCCCGTGTGTACCAGAATCTCCTCAATACCCAGCATTTCGCGCAGTCGCTTCGAGACAAGTGCGGCCTTGATGAACTGTGGCCTTGCACCCACGACCGTGATGATTTTCATGCGCCCTTGACTCCGAACATGGCTGCCCACGCGAGGAAGTTCAGGTACCGCCACAGCAGCGCCGCCTGACCGAGGTTTCCGCTCTGCAGACGTCGCCAGACGCGGATCAGTTGATCTCCATTTATAAACTCATAATCACGGGCTTTGTCCAGCAGACCCTCGACCCACGTGGAGGATCCTCTGATCCACACCGCCTCATCTGTCACAAAGCCGACTTTATCTTTCCTTTGACGCAGGGTTTCCGGAAGTATGCCTGCCATCGCGGCACGGAACACCGATTTTGTCTCTCCACCGTCTCCTATCAAAAAATGTTCCGGTAATCGAAACACGAATTGGGCAAGCTTTGGCGTCAGAAACGGTACCCGGCTTTCGATCGAATGCGCCATGGAATTCCTATCTTCAAAACGCAATAACATCGGCAGATTATCGGTAGATATGGTTCGATAAAGTTCCTCGCGCAGCGCGTATTTGCTAAGACGTCTGCCAATTCTTGGTTGTACCCCGCGTTCGATGAACCACCGCTTATTCAAGGTCGGCGGCCACACATGATGCCTTGTCAAGCGGCGAAGTGCACGCTGCAAGACAGGAGGCAGCAGAAAATGACCGAGCCTGGCCGCTTCACCGTTTTTGACCAGCGTAGCCATAAGCCGGCTTGCATTTTGGAACTCCCCTCTGCGCAACATGGATGCTGCTCTTGCGGATTTGTATATTGAGTAACCCGCAAAAAGCTCGTCCCCACCCTGACCATCCAGCATCACCTTGATGCCGTGCTCTTTGGCGGCGCGGAACACCAGGTACTGGGCATACATGCTTGTCCCACCAAATGGTTCGCCCTGAATTCCAACCAAACGCTCAATATCCGAACTCAGTTCTCCAGAATGTGGTTCTACCGGATGCCAAATAGCGCCGACATGTTTCGCCGCCATCTCAGCCCACCGCCTTTCAGAAATTCTCGGATCTTGCGCAAGATAGCTGAACGCGTGGATGGTTGTGTTAGGTTCAATCTTTCGGATACACGAAGTGATTGCTGAGGAATCCAATCCGCCTGAAAGGGCGACGCCGACAGGAACGTCGCTGCGCAAATGCAGGCGTATATTTTCCAGAAACATATTCTGTACGGTTACAGAGGCTTCTTCGAAAGAGATGTCAAGCTCCTCGCTAATATCCAGATCCCAGTAGCGCCTAACGGTTATTCTCTCGGGTTTCTCAAGGTCAATCTCTGCATAATGTGCCGGCAGGAGTGAGGTAACGCTGGACAATAAAGTTGCATCTGAATAATCCGTCCTGCCGTACACGAGGTAGTTATAGACAGATTCAGGCTTGACGGTCCTTGCAATGCCCGGCACCTCTAGCAGTGCGGTCACCTCCGACGCAAAGACAAGACTCAGATTGTTTGTTGCATAATAAAGCGGTTTGATCCCAAAATAATCTCTTACTAAATAGAGCCGCTTGCCCACACAGTCCATCAGCGCGAATGCGAACATGCCCACCAATTTTGTGAGGCTTTCTGTACCCCACTCCTGCCATGCATTAACCAAAACCTCTGTGTCCGTATTCGTGAAAAACTCATGGCCTAGGGTTTCCAGCTCAGTTCGTAATTCCAAATAGTTGTAGATCTCGCCATTGAATACTACCCAGTAGCGACCATCGCGACTGTGCATGGGCTGCCTGCCAGCTGAGGAAAGATCAATAATTGACAAGCGACGATGTACCAAAACGGCATTTGGTGTCCCAGTATCAACATCCAGCCTTGCTTCTACTCCGCTGTCGCTGAGGAAGAACGCGGCAAGGCCTTCGTCATCGGGGCCGCGATGGAAAAGCCGAGCTTGCAGCGCACGGGCCGTGCGAAACAGATCCTCAGAACGCTCAGATGAAATGACTCCCGCAATACCGCACATATACCCTACCTTTATACTCCCGAATTCATTGGAAATAGTAAATTATTTGGCTTTTCCATGGGCCTTAGACAGCGCTATGACAAGAAGCAGAAAATACAATAGATAAGCCCCTAGCTCCAGAACGCCGAGTGCTTTAACCGTGTAAAGGAAACCCCAATGCTGATACCGTGCCAATGCTGGAACGCCCAAGGCAATAACTGCAGCAACAACGTCATACACGAGCTTAAAAGATTGCCCACCGACGACAAATATCAGGCGGCTGATAGGAGATACGGCAAACTGGGCAGCAAACCATGGTGCTAATGCAACCGCGACATTTCCCGCTAACCGCCATTGTTTCCCAAATAATACCGGAATAACAATGTTGGCAGCCAATGTCAATGCTACCCATATACACACCGCGATAATTGCCAGAATGAAAAATACCTTCAGCGTAAAGCCGAGTATCTTGCTCGCATCCTCATGTAGGTGTTTTGCCAATTTTTCCTGATACACGTCCGCGATACTTGCAGCGAGTAAGTTAATCGGCAACGCTACAAATTTCTGAGTCAACACGAATATTCCGGTTAACTCAGCTCCAAAAGCCCAAGCAACAGCAAATGTCACTATATTTGTGGATATAGCATCGAGGATGGACGACGGCACAGATATTAGAGGATAAATCCTGTAACTTTTGGCTACACGCAGGATATCCCTATAGGATGGAAGAACAGCTTCTCTAAAAAGCATTTGCGCTCGTTTGCGCAGCCATACCACCCTGGATATTTGTCCAAGTACCTCTCCTCCTACCAATCCCATGGAGCCGCTATGAAGGAATCCAAGCAATAATTGGGTTGGGCCCCTGAAGGCACCCCGTGTAATATCAAGCCGTGCGAGCTCTGTATATTCACTTCCCCTCAGCACCCAGAACCGCATGGCCCAGAACCAGCCGTAAGCAACCAGATAAAAAAACAAGGCAATTAAAACAATGATCGGCAGATGTACACTCAACTTAACTTTGAAGTTATCCGCAAGGATGACAGCCAATACAATAATGATACTGGTGATGGGAACCAGATACAAAGAAAGAAGGGTTAATGCCCGTGCCTCATCATGGGTTCTCGCTGCCAATATGGCAGCCTCATATTTGAGTGACAATACAGCCGCAGCGATAGCCGCCATTGAAAGAAATAGGCCGTAAATTCCAAAATCACCGGGCGAGTAAAGCCGGCTTATAAAAGGTATAAAAATTAACCCAAGACTTTGACCAATTACATTCCCTGAGATCAGCGTTGCAGTGGCATGAACAAAATTCTTTGGCTTGCCAACGGCAGAGGTTGGATATTTCACTGTTTATCACGCGAGGTTTATATTATAGTTAAAGACACTGAATTCGCCGCGTTCCTAACAGCCATAATAACTTCATTTTGTTGGCGATCACTTAGGTAAGGATGCATCGGCAGGCTGAGTACACGTAACGCAGCCCGTTCCGAAACAGGGCATTTTGCGCCTGCTTCCACAAATGCGGGTTGCTGATGGATTGCCAATGGATAATGCACCGCAGTGGGAATCCCGGCGCCCTTGAGGCTGGCGATCACATGGTCGCGACCATCGACCGCGACAGTGTACTGTGCATACACGGAAGTATTATGCGGTTCGATAGCCGGGGCCTCAACCGCATCCGTCAAAAACCCCGTGTAGCGCGCGCCAATCTCTATGCGTTTCTGCACTTCTTCATCGAAAAGCGGCAGCTTGGCGAGCAGCACGGCGGCCTGCAAGG